>Ga0075365_10000767_pt1 | contig 13073 bp, 12 predicted proteins | sample EndMetdeltDD1765_FD_71387 | JGI IMG/M metagenome (GOLD analysis project Ga0075365, IMG submission 71387) | Populus endosphere microbial communities from Tennessee, USA - Endosphere MetaG P. deltoides DD176-5 | ecosystem: Host-associated > Plants > Roots > Endosphere | place: USA: Tennessee... | reverse complement strand
TAAGTATGATGGGCCACCTCGGAGAATCACTATCATCCGGTAGTTCGCTGACTGAACCAACTGCCTGTTGTTTTGGCAATTGTTCTGTTTTGAAGTCTCTCCACTCCACGTTGAGTTGGACCAACCTACCTCTTACGGACCGCGCAAGGCATTGGCAGGAACGCCCTGCATCTCACGGCAATGAGAAAGCTGGTGGACCTCTCAAGGCGGTGCGGTAGGAACGAGGTGTCTGGGTACCTGCAAGATGTCATGCTGCCGTTACGCTCGCGTGAGAACAAACGCGTTTTGAACCTCGAGATGTTCCAAAAGCTTCGCAACGCAAAACCCGCCGCGAGCAGCGACGGGCTTTCACATCATCCAAGAGTCTTGAGATATCAGCAGCGGTCAACATATCGGTTGCCGTAGCGGTCACGATAGTAACACCGTCCCGGCTGGCCGGCGACATTACCGATCAAAGCTCCCGAAACACCACCGATCGCGGCACCCACTGCGGCACCTCTGACATTGCCTGTCGCGACGCCACCGATTACCGCTCCAGTCGCTGCGCCGACGCCTGCGCCCTGTTCCGTGGCGGTACAAGCGGTGAGCGAGCCCGCAGCGAGCAGTACGAATATAAGCTTTTTCATCTGGATCCTCCAAAAGCGATGCGGATCCACAACTCTGCAGCCCGTAATATGTTGCATTCTGATCTGTAATTAACCAGCTGCTTGGCACTTGGATCAGCTTCTTACTGCGCTGGAAATTCGAGTTTGCGAAGATCGTAGCCAAGTTCACTCTCTCTATGGATCATGCATATCAACCTTACTCGCATGTAGACCTGGGATGCCAAACATCAGATGCCCATGCATTTGACCGCTCCGTTTGCCAGCTCGGCTGCGCGGGCGAATAAGTTTTCATTTCGTTCGCCCTTAGCGCACGATTTCGGCCGCTCGTGTTCTGAATCCTCTTAAGACCAGTATGTTGTCATAAGAAAACTCCGAGCGGTCAAAATCCTCGCGCTCTTGCGACGAGCTTGAAGACTGCGATCTTGCGGCATCCTTCTAGATGATTAAACGAAAATTTCGGTACCACGGCCTGACGCCATGATCGTCGGGGTTTATTGAGAGACTAAAGGCATTCGGAAGATAAAGCAGGTCGATGCGTCGTCGGAAGTTGCGCTGAGGCTCCCGCCATGAGCTTTTGCGATTTCGCTTGCGATATAGAGCCCAAGCCCTAGACCCTGCTTCTTCGCGTTTTCCTCGCCGCGAGAGAACGGCTGAAACAGCCGGTTCATGGTGGCCTCTGGGATCTTAGTGCCGCCGTTGCATATTTCAAGCTCGAACAACTCATCCGCCGTCTTGGCAGAAAGGGTGATAGGCCTGTCGCTTGAGCCATGTGTAATGGCGTTGCCCAAGAGATTGGAAACCATTTGCTCCAACCTTGCGTGGTCCACCTCGACAGGCCGATGCATATCAAAGTTGGTTTCGATGATCCGCTCAGGATGCGCGACCAGTATTTCGTTCACGATTCTCGCGAGGAGCGGTTCGACCCGCCCATCCTTCGTTACATTAAGAGAAATACCGTCTCCGAGACGCCCGCGAGCGAGATCAAGCAGATCGTCTATCAGGCTGCTCATGCGCTGTACGCTTTCGCCCATAAGGCGCAATATCCGTGTCGAACGCTGATCTGTGACTTCTTTAGAGATAACCCGCAAGCCGGCCGACATGGACGCGAGCGGGTTCCGCAGGTCGTGGCCGAGCACAGCAATGAACTGTTCCCGTTCGTGCGCGACTCCGGCCAGCTCGTCGTTGGCTCGTTGCAACTTGTCGCGCACCTGCCTTGCGTCGGTGACGTCATAGACGACCCCGACGTAGCGCTGGCCCGCTGAATCAACGTCATCGACGTATTCGCCGCGACGCGTTAGCCATCGCTCCTGATTGTTATCAGCACGTCTTATGCGAAATTCACGGCTGCTGACGTCCTGGTGGTCATCGGGAAAGCTGAGATCGATTATAGTTCTATCGTCGGAATGAATGAGCTCGTTCAACGTGGCAACCGGAATCACCCGAGCGGGGTGAAGCCCGAACAAGCGGCAGAATTGTTCTGAGACGGTGATCGTAGCCCATCCTACCCTGTGTTCGAACGTGCCGATACCTCCAGCAGACTGAGCAACACGAAGTTCTTCGGTGATCCGTTTTTGTTCCGTAACGTCGACTAGATTACCGACGAACATCGTCGGGTTGTCATCCTCATCGAATATCGCTCGGCCATTGGCGTGTACCCACCGATACCCGCCATCGTCTTTCAACAGCCTATAGTCTTTAGAGAAAATTTCAGAGCCGGCCATGATCCCTGCAACGGCAAGCTTTACCCGCTTCAAGTCATCAGGATGGATTGAGTTGAAGAAGCAGTTTGTTGATGTACCGTCCGTAAGTGCGACAGCATCCTGCCTCGTAATTGCCGCGAACCGAGCATCGGCCACAAGCCTGTCGCGTCGAATATCCCATTCCCAGGCACATGGCACTCCGGCGATATCGAGTGCGAGTTCCAGCTGCCGACGCGCGACGACAATATCATCCCGCATGCGCTCAAGTTCGGATTGGGCGCTATCGCCAGGATTTTTGATGATCGACAACGATTTTCCCGTTCACGCCATTACCCGGTCGATGAAATCTGCAATAAGTTTCTTAAGCTTCTCTAGAGACGGAAGGTCCATCAGCATCGCGATGTACCCGCGAATTTGTCGGTCCTGGACGGAAAAGTTAATGTAGAGAAACAACACGAAGCTTTGGTCGCTGGTGTTGTCAAGGACATCGAACAAAATGGTACTGTTCCCGCGGCGAACGCCGGGTAACGACATCTTCAGCGTATGCTGCAGCATGTTCGCCATCGAGCCAAGACAACCATTCAGGATGACGTTGCCGGTCTCCGCAAGTGCTTCTTCTTCCATATCGGCAAGGTCGGCTTCTCCCATCTCGTCACCGACAATGGCACGAACGAGGGAAAGTCCGTTGCTTTCAGGAAAGATGAGAAGTGCGCGGCCGGAAAAAGGACCTTCGAATTGTTGGTGAACTGCAATGAGACCTTCGTTTTCCCGTTGACCAATCAGAGACGCTGCAGATTTCCGGGTCACAATCTCGACGGACGGAACGGACAGGATGACGTGCTTGTTGACCATTTTGCGCAAGCTCGCCGCCGCACGGCTGACGCCGATGTTGACGAGTTCGGTCAGAGCATCACGTTCAAGATCGTCGAGGGTTAGTGTAGCACCGCTCATAGACCGGCGTTCCTGAGCCGGAGCGCTGCACCGGAAATGAAGCCGCTTAGAGCCTCTTCGGTGACCGGCTTGGCTACGAAGGTGCCATTCAGCGCCCGGACAGCGGCAATGATTTCGTCTTGAACGTTTGCTGTGATGACGGCAATCGGCATGTTCGGATGCAAGGCGCGAAGTTCTTTTGCCAACTCAAGACCATCCTTGTCCGGCATATTGAAGTCTAATACCGCAACATCAATCCGGCGAGAGCCTACAATTTCCAGGGCATCGGCGGCGCTGCCTGCCTCAACGCGTGTCCAGTGAGGCTGCAATGCCGCGATCGCCTTTCCAGCCACGATCCGGGCTAATTTGCTGTCGTCCACCATGAGGACAGTGACTGCCATTCGATGCTCCATCAATTTCGCAGGCTTTGTAAGCCAGAGATACCTATCTGTACGAGGCCGCGCCTAGCTCCGCAAGTTTGTCGCCGTGGCTTTCGAGCGTTGCTTCAAAAAATCAAGCAGGCAAGGCAATAGGTCGGCGGCCGCTGAATTGGATATGGGAGAACCCGAGACTGTTGGTCTGAACATCATGAGCGCTTGCCACAGCGCCGTGTGAATTTCAGTCGCTGCCGCCACATCAACAACGGTCTCCGGATGACTGCTGAGATAGCTGACGAGCGCCTCGGCTTCGTCGATACCGCATTTTCCGGAGAGGTTGATAACGCCATCACTAAAGCTCATCGTCATTTCACCAACTCCTCCATGTTCAGCACAAGCAAAACCTTGCCATCCCCGAGCAGCGTCGTCCCCGCGATCCCGGGCAAGCCCTGCAGCAGGCCGGCGAGCGGCCGGGTCAATGTCTCGGCACGCTCGGCAATCGCATCGACGGCAACACCGATCTGGTCTTCCCCGGCCTGCACGATCAGCACCTTGAGGTCGTTGGAATGCGCGCTAGGCAATTGCGATTGCAGGAGTTCGCCGAGATGCAGCAGGGGTATCGTCCGGTTGCGCAGCACGAAGGCCTTGCCCGCCCGAATGGATTGGACGGCGCTCGCTGGCAGTTTGTGTGTCTCGATGACATCCGAGATCGGGATACCATAACGTTCATCACCAACCTGAACGACCATCAACTGCGTCATCGAAAAGCTGATCGGCAGCTGAAGGGTGAAGGACGTGCCGGTTCCAACGGTGCTTTGCAGCTGAAGCGTCCCGCCAAGCCTCCTGACGGAACTCTGAACGGCATCGAGGCCGACCCCGCGTCCGGACAAGTCGGAGACGGAAGACGCGGTGGAAAAGCCGGAGGCGAAGACGAACTGCAGAATATCCCTGTCGGAGAGAGCCGATGCCTGGTCTTCCGATACCAGGCCGCGATCGATCGCCGCCGCCCGGACGCGTTGGGGATCCATGCCGCGGCCGTTGTCGGCCACTTCGATCTCGATCTGGTCGCCGCGCTGGCGCGCGCGCAGCAGGAGGCAGCCCCGGGCGGGCTTGGACTGCTGCAGCCGGTCGGCTTCCGGCTCGATGCCGTGGTCGAGACCGTTTCGAATGAGGTGCAACAGGGGTTCAAAAAGGTTTTCGACGATTTCCCGGTCCGCCTCCACAGACTCGCCCTCGATGATAAGGTCGAGCACCTTGCCGAGCCTTGCCGATGTTTCCCGGACCAGCCGCGGAAAACGGCGGAACGTGTGTTCGAGCGGGATCATCCGCGCCTGGGTAACGGCGCTATAGAGCGAGGCGATCAGACGCTCAATCTCGTGGTGTTTGGCGAGGATGCGTCTCGCGAGCTGGCCATTGCCGTGGCTGCGCGCTTCATCCGCCAGCGGCACGAGGCCATTCTTGGCGGTGATCAGCTCGCCAGCAATCTCGACAAGCTTGTCGATGCGCGCGGAATCGATCCGCATGGTGGTCGATTGACGATCCGTCGAGCGGTCTGCCGATACCTCCGGCTGGGCGGCTGCCTGTTCGCCAAGTGCTCCGGCCAAGGTGAAAAGCTTGACCTGATCGGGGATCAGCCGGAACACGCCTTCCGCCTCCGCCAGCGAACCGCCGGAAACGGCCTCGATCAGCAGATTGCAACGGAACGGATCGTAATCCTGCGGTGCCGGTAGAGGTTCCCTGAGCGAAAGCGCCAGATGCCTGAGGTCCGAAAGGTGGGATATCGTCGCCAGCGGATCGTCACCGTTGAAGAAACATTCGGGATGCGGTTCGTAGCGAATAGCGATCAGGTTTCCTGCCGCATCTGTCGCGGGAACTCTTTGCTGCAGGGATAGCGCCCAGTCCGGAATTGCCTCGGGCGCAGGGGCAGTTTCCCCAGCATCGCGCTCGGTCATTTGGCCGCTCACCAGCCTCTGAAGCCTTGGCGCCTGTTTTTCCTGCGCTTCGGACAGACGACCTGTCTGGGAAATACCTTCGATACTGCTATCGACCCACTCGATCACCGCGAGAAGCGGATCGATCAACGTCGCGTCCACGACGATCTTGCCGGCGCGTGCTTGCGACAGAAGATCTTCCGCTTGGTGCAATATGCCGAGCATCGGGCCGAAGTCGAAAAGGCCGACCGAGCCCTTCAGCGTATGGATCGCCCGGAAGGCACTTTCCAGGCTATCGCGCTGGCGCGGATTGGCTTCCAGCGACAGCAGATCTTCCGATGCCTGCTGGACCAGTTCGCGCGCCTCGATGGCGAATTGGACGATCAATTCATCCATTCATTTGCCTCCCGCCTCTCGATAGACGATGGCGTCGGGAAAGCGGACCGGCTCGAAAGTCTCCGAAATGCGCGACATCGATTCCGTATGGCCGAGGCAGATATATCCTCCGGGATAGAGCAGGTCGTGGATATTGCGGGCGGCGATTTCGCGCGCCGCCTCGTCGAAATAGATCAGCAGGTTGCGGCAGAATATCACGTCGAAACGCTCGAGTGCCGCAAGGCTTGGCCGATCGACGATGTTGCCCTTGGCAAAGGTGACGGATTCGCGCAAATCGCCGATCAGCCGGCGCTGCTGATCCTTTTCCGGTTCGAAATACCGGTCGAGGATAGCCTTCGGGATCCTGGAAAGTGACCGCTGCCCATAATAGCCGTCCACCGCCTGCTGCAGAATGGCGGTATCGATATCCGAGCCGGTGATCTCGATATTGTAAGCATCCACCAGGGGCCAGTTTTCGAGCAACCAGATGGCGATCGAATAGGGCTCCTCACCGCTCGAGCACGGCATAGACCAGATGCGGATACGATCACCGGGCCCTTTCGCTCTGATCACCTCCGGCAGGATGGAATTGGTGAGGCAGGCAAGCTGGTGCTGCTCGCGATAGAAATAGGTCTCGTTGACGGTGAAGCTGTTGATCAGCAGCTCAGTCTCGCGCAAGTCGCCTCGCAGCATCGAAATGTAGTTCCTGGCCGATTGGGCCTTGCGCTGGCTGATCAGGTCAGTGACGCGGCGCTCGATATAATAACGCTTAGTCTCGCCGAACACCATACCGCTGCGCTGGTAGATGATGGCGCAGATCTCCTCGAGATCGGCGCCTGAAAGCGGGTTGGCACCAATATTTCCAGGATTGGCCGGAGGGGTTACCATCAGCAGACCCGATCCAGCAACGAGGCCCCGATGTCTTCGACGCGCCTGACGTCGCTCGCGCCATTGAGGCGCACAAGTTCTCCGGGCATGCCCCAGACGACCGCCGTCTCTTCGGATTCGGCAATCGTATAGCCACCGCCGGCCCTCAGGGCGGCCATAGCAGCGGCGCCGTCATTTCCCATGCCTGTCATCAGGATTCCGACGAGATCGGTTGCCGGCACATGTTTCATCGCCGAGCGCACCATTCGGTCGACGCTCGGATGCCACCGATAGGCCGGGTCGCTCGGCGCCGCCATGGCCACCAGCGACCCGGCGCGCGAGGAAATGACGATATCCGCATCCCCCTTGGCGATATAGATATTGCCCGGCTCAAGCTTAATCTGACGCGCCACCTCGCTAACGGTCAGCTCACAAAGCTTATCGAGACGCCGGGCGAGTGGCCCTGTGAACGAAGCAGGCATGTGCTGTGCGACCACGACCGGCCAGGCGAAATCGGCCGGCAGATCGGCAAGTACAGCATCGAGTGCCGGAGGACCGCCCGTTGACGTGCCGATCAGTACGAGGCCGGCACGTGAGTAATCGCGCCCGGGGTCACGACTTGGCCGGGCAGACGCGACATAGCGGGTGAGTGGTATGACCCCCGGCCTCACCGGGCCTGACTGCGCAAGACGGACGCGTTCTGCAAGCCGGCGGCTGCGCCGGATACGCACGCTTGCGGCTATCCGGACCCTTTCGACGAGGCGCGGGGCAAGTTCATCGATCGATAGCGAAATCGCGCCGCCAGGCTTGGCGATAAAATCAACCGCACCCATCTCCAACGCCGCCAATGTCTCTTCCGCCCCCTCCTCGGTTAGCGAGGACACCATCACTACCGGGCATGGGTGTTCGAGCATGATGCGATCGAGACAGGCGAGCCCATTCATCTGCGGCATGTGGATATCAAGGGTCACCACATCGGGCTTGAAGCTCGAAATGACGTTCAGGGCTTCAGCGCCGTCGTGGGCGAATGCGATCTCGAAATCCCCTTCTGCAGTGAAGATCTGGCCAAGCAGTTTCCGCATCAACGCGGAATCCTCGACGATGAGAAGACGGATCACGGACCGGCCACCGCCGTCTTTTCGTCGGCGATCGCCGCGACGATATCCCGCTCTGCCCGGCTCAGAAGCTCCTGCGGATCTATCAGCAGGAGCATCCGGCCGTCGGGCTCCATATAGGCGATGCGATCGAAGACATCCGTCCGGTCGGAGGAAAACTCGGGCGCGGCAGAAAGCGCGGCCAAGGAAACGGCCTTCACTTCCGATACACCATCCACCACGAAACCAGCCTGCAATGTGCCGAGCGTCACGATGATGGCACGCGCCTTTGCCGTCTGCGCCTGGGACGGCGTGTCGAAACGGGTGCGCTGGTCGATCAGCGGGATCGCCTTGCCGCGCAGGTTGATGACGCCCATCACGAAGGTTGGCGCGCTGGGCATGCGGGTGACTACGCTTGGAACCCGCACGACTTCGTCAACCGAACCGATCGGCAGACCGTAATTCTCGTCGCCGAGTTGGAAAATCAGGAATTGTTCGAACGTGTCCTGCCTCTCACGTGTCGTTCCCATCAGTTTGGCTCCTGTATTCTGGCCGATCGCCTGGGTGACAGCGTGGTGCCCGAACAGTTTTTCCGGCGACAGGATGGAGATTAGCAATCCGCCATCGGCAATCCGGCCGATCGCCTCGATCTGCGCATCGCCGCGTCCGCGCTGCAAAACGGCTGGGACCGTATCGATGGCATCCTCGGCCAGCCGGCAGATCACATCCATGCCATCGACGACCAGACCCACCAGATCACCCTCGTGCTCGACGACGATGATCCGGGAGCCCTCGCCCGCCGAATGCGCGCCATCAAGGCCAAGAAGCGATGCCAGGGATACCAAGGGCAGAACGCTATTGCGCATCGGAATAAGGCCGAGCACCGCCGACGCCGTATTCGGAATGACCGCGATATCGCTGTTCAGCGTCGCGACCTCGCGGATTTTGTCAAGCGGCAGGCCATAGAGCTGCCCGGCGACGCGAAACGACAGCAAGGCGATGAGCTGAGCGCTCGCCTCCACCTCGTTACCACTGTCGCGAAGGGCGGTCCGTTCAGATGGCGCGCGCCTCGTCATCTTGAACGCGGCATCCAGCAGGCTATTCAGATCCTGAAGCGGTGCGGCTGTCGCATCTGCAGAAAGCTGCAGCACGTCATCAACGAGGAGACCGACGGCGCCGCCGTGGTCGTAAACAATGATCTTGCCGTCCCGGCGCGCACTATGGCTGCCGTTCAAAACCTTGCCCATCGACAGGACCGGGACAGGCTTGCCGCGAAGATTGGCGATGCCCGCCAGCGCCTCTGGCCCATGCGGCACCCGGGTGATATGCGGCACCCTTACCACCTCCATCACATGGCCCGCGTCGATCTCGTGGCTCTGCTCTCCGACCCGGAATACCAGCCGCCGCCGATCGACATCCGCCGGGGAGGATGACCCTGCCATGGCTTCAGTGTCCTGACATCTGGAGTTCGTCCGCCAGCGATGCAATTTCTTCGACCGCCGCCGCCAGGTCCTCCGCTCCGCGGGACTGCTGCCGGGCTGCCGTTGCGGCCTGCTCGGCGGCCGCACTCGCCTCCTGCGCCACAGAGGCGATCTGCTGCGTTCCGGCCTGAACCTGCTTTGCGGCGACGAGTATCGCCTGCGTCGCATCGAGGATCGATGCGTTGCCGCGCACCATCAGGTCCACATCGGCTTCCGCCGCGACCAGCCGGTCGACGATCTGCCTGTTCTTGGCGATCTCGGCCTCGGAGGCGACGACGATCATTTCGAGTTCCCGCTGCACGGCGGCGATCTGCATCTGGATCTGCCTCACGACATCCTTAACACCATCGATATTCTCGGCGGCATCCTGGGCGAGCTTGCGGATATCCGTCGAGACGATTGCAAAACCGCGACCCGCTTCCCCGGCTCTTGCCGCCTCGACCGAACCGCTGACCGCCAGCATGCTGGTCTGCACCGCGACGAGCACGATCCGGTCCACCGTGCGCTCGATCTGGAAACCGATCTCACCGAGCGAATTCAACTTCTTCAGGGCATTCCGCGTTTCGCCCAACGCATCGGAAACGCCGGCTGCGATACCGTTCAGGCCGGCCTTGTTTCTTGTTAGGAACGTCTTGATTTCCTCGGCGCGCTGGCTTGCCTGCTCGGCGCTCCCCTGCGTCTGGGAAGCGCTCTTCTCGATCTGGGTCATGGCCGCATTGGCTTGCTGCGTGGCAGCCGCCTGCGCTTCCGCCCCGCGGCTGATCTGCTCGATCGCAATGAGAATTTCACCGGCCGCCCCGGAAAGCTCCTGGACTGTTGTGGACAGCTCCTCTGCCGCCGAACTCAGTTCTTCCGTCCGCGAGGCCCGGCCGCTTTCGTTCATCAGGTCGTCGGCAAGCGCTGCCAGCGACCGTGCTGTCTGCTGGCTCTCTTCAAGGGCTGCGCTTTGTTGCTGGACGGCACGCTGTGCTTCTGCCGCAGCGGCCGACTGCTCTTCGGCCGCGGCCGCCACAGCTTCGGCACCCTTCTGCGCCTCGCGCGTCGCGACTTCCGCTTCAACCGCGGCGATCAGGATCACCTGGCCGTTCTGCGACAGAGCGGTCAGGCCCGAGCGGATGTCTTGCAGGTCGGCGGAGACCCCGCGGCCCGCCAGCGTCTGTTCCTGCGCCCTGGACGCGGCGGACTTGATCCCGTCGGCTATGCGGCGCACGCCGTCGACAATCGTATCGACATGCCGATTGACATCGCGGGAGCTTTTTTCGGCAATTTCCGCCAGCGATCGCACTTCGTCCGCAACCACCGCGAACCCTCGCCCTTCATCTCCGGCCCGCGCCGCCTCGATCGCCGCATTGAGCGCTAGGAGATTGGTCCGGTCCGAGATATCCGCCACCGCGATGGTCGTCGTCCCAATGCTTTCCGCCTGGGCCTGCAGCCTGTCGATGACCGCAACGGACGCGATCTGTCGGGAAGCATTAGCGTCTATCGCGGAAATGGAAGCATCGATCTGCGCAGCAGATTCAAAGATTGAGGCCTGTATTTCCTCCGTGCGTTGCCGCGCGGCTTCGGCCTCGGTTCGAGTCTGGGCGAAGCGCGCCGAAAGGTGGGTTGTGGCGGACAAAGACTCATGCGCCGCACCTGCCGCTTCTTGAGCCCCGCTAGCGATCTGCTCAAGCGCTCGGCGCAACTCTTCTGCTGCTGCTGCCGCTTCAGCCACGCCGGTCGCGAGCTGTTCTGTCGCCGCACCAATGCGCTCGGCCGCCTGCTGCTGTCGCACGCGGGAACGATCCTGCGTTCGTCGGCTGACCAGTTTGGTATTTGGCTCGGACACAGCTCCCATTGGGTGGGCCTTCGAGGGATTTGTCTTAGCGCCCAACTGCGAAGTTTTCACCAGTGCCATGCGTTCCAACCTCGTAAACTTGTGAGCTGAGCCTGCAATGCAAGGAGTTGCTCTTGATCATACAGTCTATGGCGCAACCAACGGAATAACGCAAACCGTTCGCCATGAACCATGGATATGAGAGATGCGAATGTAGACGCAAGTCGAGAACGAGGTGAGGTGAAATCGAGCTGAGTTTTCGATCAGCGGGAACTAACGGCCTCCGAGTTGCTTCCCAACCATGGAAAACTCCGAATTCGTGAAATTGCGTCCGCCTATCGCCCTTGTTGTCGACAACGAGGCCCTGATTTTGATGGATACGTCCGACATGATCAGCGATGAAGGTTATGCGGTACTGGAATCATCGTCGGCCGACGAGGCTTTAGCATTCCTCGAGCGCCCTTCGGGTCTATAGCTTCTCACGGATGTTCAGATGCCCTTTGCACACGGCGGCGGCCGGCCAGATTCACGCGACAGGCCGAAGCCGATCGTCCCAAGGGACCATGTTGTCGCCGGATCTTCATATCGATACGCTGAAGGTGAGGAGCCGGAATGTTCACTGAGCGATCTGGGTAAATATATAGTCGAAGGCTCTATTGGTTCAAAGCGATGTTACTTTTTCTCCGGCTGGGAGGGCGTCGATTTTCCGCTTCCGGCGGGACGTGCGGCCAACGACGCGGACCTTCAAATCGATATCCGACGCCGTTATGCCGCCATGTTGGAAAACATCGACACGTGGCTAGGCAAGATGACCGATACGCTGGTCCGGCGAGGCATGCTGAACAACACGATCATCCTTTTCGCCTCGGACCACGGCGAGATGCTGGGCGACCGCAACATGTGGAAGAAGCAGGTACCCTACGAACCTTCGGTCCGCGTTCCGCTGATCTGGAGCGGGCCGGGCATCCGTCCTTGCGGGCTGGATCAGTCTCCTGGTTCGCTGGTCGACATTTCGGCAACGCTGCTCTCTTTTGCCGGCGCTGCGCCGCTCACGGTAAGCGATAGTCTGGACCTGACAGAATATCTCGCCGGTCGGGCAGCCTATCCGCGGCGCTACTCACATTCTGGCCTTGGCGAATGGCGCGCGATCACAGACGGTCGTTGGAAACTCGTGCTAGGCTACAGGACAGACTTGCCGCTCTCGAAAATGCAGTTTGGTGCAATCCGGCCATTGGACAGCTCTAAGGGGCGATTGTTCGATCTTTGGGGGGATCCCGGAGAACTGTCGAACCTATGGGAGTTCAACCGCGAGATACGAGAGAGGATGCTTTCAGCGTTGCTGCAAGAGGCGCAGCGATCCAGTACTGCGACGTAAGGAAGCGAAAACGACGAATGGATGCTGTGAGTTGCAAGCCGTATCTCAGGATATCCCAAAAACCTGTCCCCAATTCGATTCTATCAAGAGCGGAACGTTCCGCCGACGTGTAGATCACGAAGCGCCGAAAAGCTCACTCGATTTATTCGTGAAGGGTTCGGCACAGGCATAGGGACATTGACCGGGGTGTGACCGCGCGCTTGCATTAGCCAAAATTCGTTGAAATGGCCAAATTGGCGGCTTTCGGCTCTTGCAAACTGATCCGTGCGATGTAGCGTCCAGTTTGTTTTCCAGATTTAAGGGCAAAGTGTCGATGGATGGCGGGCCCGGTGTCTTGTCGAAGCAGATCGATTACCAATTCGGCGATTTCCGCTTGTTGCCGGAGGCCCAAGCTCTTCTGCACAGGGGGCAACCCATCGCGCTTGGCGGACGCGGTTTCGACATCCTCACCCTGCTCGTGGCGCGAGCTGGCGAGGTGGTCAGCAAGGCAGACCTGTTTGCGCATGTCTGGCCGGGCTATAT
>Ga0075365_10000766_pt1 | contig 13077 bp, 10 predicted proteins | sample EndMetdeltDD1765_FD_71387 | JGI IMG/M metagenome (GOLD analysis project Ga0075365, IMG submission 71387) | Populus endosphere microbial communities from Tennessee, USA - Endosphere MetaG P. deltoides DD176-5 | ecosystem: Host-associated > Plants > Roots > Endosphere | place: USA: Tennessee... | reverse complement strand
CGACGACGCCGTCCGGGCCCTGGAAGTCAGCGAGTGCCTCGCCGATCTCGCGCTCGAGCTTCGGCCGGATCTTCTCGGCCTCCTCGCCGGTCAGCCTGATCAACTCGGCGGCGGGGCCGATCGCCATGTTCATGGCCACGGCCCGGTCGAGGTCCTCGCCCAGCTTCATCGGGAGGTCGCACCGGGTGAAGGTCGGGTGCTCGAATCCGGCAAGGAGCAGTTGGTGGCTGACGGTGTCCGCGTTGGCCATCGAGAACGGACCCGGTCCGCAGGTGGGCTCGTCGCTCTCCTCGGGCTCCTCCAGATAGCGGTCGACGACCTCCTCGGCGCGCTCGACCCACGGGTTGTCGAGCTTCCGTCGCCAGACGACCGCGCAGAAGCGCCCGCCGGGTGCCAACGCGCTCCTGACGTTCCTCAGCGCGGCTACCGGGTTGGCGAAGAACATCACCCCCATCCGGGAGAACGCGTAGTCGAACGGACCGGGGAGGGGCATGACCTGCACGTCACCGGCGATGAAGTCCACGTTCTCGACGCCCGCATCCCTCGCCTCCCGGATCGAGGCGTCGATGAACGGCTCCGCGACGTCGACGCCGACGGCCGAGCCACCTCCTCCCACCAGACCGGCAAGCTCCTGCGTCGAGTCGCCGAAGCCGCAGCCGATGTCGAGCACGCGATCGCCGGACCGCGGGGGGTGCAGGCGCAGCGCCTCGGTTCCGAACTGCGCGAGGCCGACCACGATCTGGGCCCGGAACGTCGCGAAGCGCTCGAAGAGGACTCCGCTCCAGGCCTCCGTCGCCTCCTGGTTCTCGGGCGCGACCGCATCCGTTCGAGTCGCCGGTTCCACGCGGTCATCCTACGCGCATCCGCCTTCCCGGGACGGCTCTTGTAACAGAGTGTTACAAGGTGCTACGCTCGCCTCATGGCCTGGAACGTCGTCATCGTCGGGGGTGGATTCGGCGGCGCGACCGCTGCACGCCACCTCGAGCGCCTGATCCCGCGTCAGGCCGCAAGGCTGGTCCTGGTCAACGACGTCAACTTCCTGCTCTACACGCCGTTTCTCCCCGAAGCGGCGGCGGGCACGCTCGAGCCGCGCCACGTCGTCACCCCGCTGCGCGACATGCTGAAGCGGACCTACCTCCGGCTCGGCGCCGTCACCGGGCACGATCCCGCCGCGCGCACCCTCCAGCTCACCACCCACGAAGACGAGGTCGATGAGCTCCGCTACGACCAGTTGCTCCTGGCACTCGGCTCGGTATCCCGGCTTTTGCCGGTGCCCGGGCTCGCCGAGAACGGGATCGGGTTCAAGAGCCTCGCGGACGCGATCTGGCTGCGAAACCACATCATCGAGACCCTGGAGGCGGCCAACGCCAGCGAGGATCCCGCGCGGCGCGAGGAGCTCCTGACCTACGTGTTCGTCGGCGGCGGCTACGCGGGCCTGGAGGCGCTCGCAGAGCTCCAGGACTTCGCCGCCGACGCCATGGAGCGCTACCCGCGGGCCCGGCTTCACGGGATGCGCTGGATCGGCGTCGAGGCGACCGACCGCGTCCTTCCCGAGATCGATGCGGACCTCGCCGACTACGCAATGCGGCAACTGCGGGCGCGCGGGGTCGAGATCAGGCTGGGCACGCGGCTCGAGGAGGCGGCGCCGAACGGCGTTCGCCTCTCGACGGGCGAATGGGTCCCGACGCGGACGCTGGTCTGGACCACCGGCGTCGTCCCGCATCCGAGCCTCGCCTCCCTCAACGTGCCTCTCGACGAGCGCGGCCGCATCCCCACGGACCGCTACCTGAGGGTTCAGGGGATGGACGGCGTCTGGGCGATCGGCGACTGCGCGGCGGTCCCGGATCCTCGCCGGAAGGGCGCGTCCCCCGCACCGCCGACCGCGCAGCACGCAATCCGCGAGGGACCGCTGGCGGCCCGCAACATGGCCGCCGAGCTCGGCATCGGCAGCGCCCGCCCGTTCCGCTACCGGGCGCGCGCCTCGTTCGTGAACCTCGGCCGTCACAAGGCGGTTGGGCGCCTCGGCCCCTGGAAGTTCCGGGGCTTCCCGGCCTGGTGGATGGCACGCACCTACCACGTGAGCCGCATCCCGGGCCTGGCGCGCAAGATCCATACGGTCGCCGACTGGACCGTGGGCCTGCCGTTTGGCCGCGACATCGCCGAGGTCGGTTCGATCGGGCACCCTCGCCCCCTTCGCGCCTCTGAGTACGCGCGCGGCGGCACCCATCGCCCGCTCAGCGTGTCTGACCGATGACAGACCTCCGGGGCGCAACAATGTTCCGGTGCTGTTCGAGATCCTGATCATCGGAGCGCCGTTCGCGTGGTTCGCGACGGCGTACGTCGGATGGAGAAAGGGGAGCTCGTTCTGGATCTGGTTCCTGATCGGCGCGGTGCTCCCGTACATCGGGTTGATCGGTGCGCTGCTCTACCGGCGCGAGCAGGACGAGCCCGACCGCTCGTGTCCCCGCTGTGGCAGGACGCTCAAGCTCTACGTCCAGGTCTGTCCGCGATGCGGCCTCGACCTGTATCTCCCGGAGGCCGGCGAGGCGGCCAAGTAGTGAAGTGCGGCGACTTTGGCGCCGCAGCAGCATGTGTCGTTAGGCGGCGAAGCCGCCGCAAGTGGTTGCTACCGCAACCAGGCCCTGACGATCGCATTGGCGAAGCCCAGCCCATAGCGGACGACCGCCGGCTTCTTCGAGTGGCCGTGGAGGCGCCGCGCAACCGTCACCGGGACCTCCTTGGCGGGAACCCCGCGCTTGATCGCCTCGATCAAGAACTCCGACGTGTGGAACTGCTCCTGGCGCAGGACCAGCTGAGACAGCACGTCGGTGCGCACCGCTCGATAGCCGTTCGAGCAGTCGCTGACCTTGGTCCGGGTGATCAGCGAGACCATGCGGTTGAAGAAGACGATCCCGAGCTCGCGCGCGCGGTGGTTGGGCTCGGCCTCGCCGAGCACCCGTGAGCCATGGGCGACGGCGACCTCGCCGGAGATCACCGGCTCCACGAGGCGCTCCATCTCCGACGGCAGATGCTGGCCGTCGGCGTCGAGCGTGACCACGATGCGCGTGTTGGAATCCGCCATCAGCCGGTAGCCGGTGCGCAGCGCCGCGCCGCCGCCCCGGTTGATGAGGTGCCGCGCCACGATCGCGCCGTGCTGCGCCGCGACATCGGCCGTTCCGTCTCGTGACCCGTCGTCCACCACGAGGACCGCCGTCTCGACGCCGCAGACGGACTCGGGGATCCGATCGAGCACCCACGCGATGCTGTCGGCTTCGTTGTAGGCGGGAATCAGCACCCCGATCTTGTCTCGGAACTCCGCCGGATGGCCGTCGACCCGGAACTGCTCCCACGCGAGTCCCTCGAGGACGCTCGAGAGCTCGCGCGTGATCCGCGACCCCTGGGACAGCGCCCGTACGACGAGCAGAAACATGATCAGGATCGCGAACACGGCCACCCCGACGATCCGGGTTCCGTTCGAGCGCTTGAACGAGAACGCGCTCAGGATCGTGTCGAGAAGCTCGGTCCCGGACACGACGGCGAGCCCGAGCGCGATTCCCAGCAGGATGATGACGTCGATGTTGCGGAGCGCCCGCCGGCGTGCGATCGCGAAGAGCGCGACCGCGGCGGCGATCGCGAGACCCGTGATCCGGATGGCCGTGAGCTCGGGCGGGAACAGATTTGCCTGCAAGATCGGCGATTCCACGGCGGCAGAGAATAGATGGCGGTCCGACCGCGATTCGCGTGGGTTCGTTCAGCCCGTTCCTCACCGTTACGCAGGGCTGTCCGCTACCCTCGCGCGGTCATGAGAGTCCTGATCCTGGGGGGCGATGGTTACCTCGGCTGGCCGACCGCCATGCGCTTCTCCGCGGCGGGACACGAGGTCTCCGTCGTCGACAACTTCTCGCGCCGGCGCTGGCACACCCAGCACTCGACCGACTCGCTCACGCCGATCGGCTCCCTCGCGGACCGGATCGAGGCGTGGAAGGAGGTGTCGGGCAACGAGATCCGCGCCTTCGTCGGCTCGATCGAGGATGGGAAGTTCCTCGATCGCGTGGTCGCCGAGACGCTGCCCGAGACGGTCGTCCACTACGGGGAACAGCCCTCGGCCCCGTATTCGATGAAGTCACGGGCGGCGGCGGTTGAGACCCAGTACACGAACGTGATCGGGACGCTGAACCTCCTGTTCAGCCTTCGCGACCGGGTTCCGGACTGCCACCTGGTGAAGCTGGGCACGATGGGGGAGTACGGCACGCCCAACATCGACATCGAGGAGGGCTTCATCGAGATCGAGCACAAGGGGCGCAAGGACACGCTGCCGTTTCCGAAGATGCCGGGCTCGCTCTACCACCTCTCGAAGGTCCACGACTCCCACAACATCCACTTCGCATGCCGGATCTGGGGGCTGCGGGCGACCGACCTGAACCAGGGGGTCGTCTACGGCATCGAGACCGACGAGTCGGCGGCCGACGAGCGCCTGATCACTCGCTTCGACTACGACGAGTACTTCGGGACGGTGCTGAACCGCTTCTGCGTCCAGGCGGTGATCGGACACCCGCTGACCGTCTACGGCGAGGGCGGCCAGACCCGCGGTTTCCTGAACATCCGCGACACGCTGCAGTGCGTCGAGCTGGCAGCCGACAACCCGGCGGAGCTGGGGGAGTTCCGGGTGTTCAACCAGTTCACCGAGCAGTTCTCGGTCGCCGAGCTCGCCGAGCTCGTCAAGCGAAGCGGAGCCGAGCTCGGGTACGAGGTCACGGTTCACAGCTACCCCAACCCCAGAATCGAGGCGGAGCAGCACTACTACAACGCCGCCAACACGAAGCTGATCGACCTGGGCCTCAAGCCGCACTCCCTCGGCCAGGAGCTCGTCCGCTCGATGCTCAAGACGATCGAGCGCTACAAGGGGCGCGTGATCGAGCGCGCCATCCTGCCCCGTACCCGGTGGAAGCCCGGCGAGCTCGAGGGTGCCGTCGCCGACTCGAGCTCCGAGCGCATAGCCGAGTAACGGACGGGTACAGGGGTTTCGAGTCGCAGGCGGGACCCGCTACGCTGAATTCTGATCGCGGGGGCAGGGGCCTCAAGCGACAGTCGGAAAACGCCGATCAAGGAGAGGTATGAGCCGTATGCCGGGGAGTTTCGACGTTCGACGTGGCCTGACCCTCGTGTCGTTCGCGGCCGCGCTGGTCGCACTGGTGGCGCTGATCGCCGCATCCAGCGGTAGCGCCCGCGCGAAGCCGAAGTGCTTCGGGCAGACGGCGACGATCGTCGGCACGAACGGCCCGAATCACATCCAGGGCACGGCGCGCAAGGACGTCATCGTCGCCCGCGGCGGCAACGACACGATCGAGACCAACAACGTCAAGAGGGATCACGGCAAGGACGTCATCTGCGGCGACAGCGGCAGCGACAAGATCCAGGGGAATGCCGATACCGAGAAGATCATCGGCGGACCCGGCAACGACACGATCGCCGCCGGCAACGGAAACGACCTCGTCGTGGGGGACAACGCCAACCCGAACGGCAACGAGAGCGGTCCGACCGGCAGGGATGACCTCGCCGGCTCGGGAGGAGCCGACTTCATCGTCGGCGACAACTGGGCCACGGGCAACGCCAGCGGCGGCGCCAATGACATCAACTTCCGCGCCGCCGGTGGCAACGACACCGTCGTCGGGGACAGCGCCTCGGCCGGCAACGGCAATGCGTCCGGCGGCGGCAACGACCGCATGGGCGGAGCCGATGGAAACGACTTGGTGATCGGCGACAGCTACGCCAACACGGGCACCGCGAGCGGCGGTGGCAACGACGACAACAACAGCGGCCCGGGGAAGGACCTGGGAGTCGGCGACAGCTACAGCAAGTCCGGCATGGCGCTGATCGGCGGCGGCACCGCCAGGGACGAGCTCCAGGCGGCGGACGGCGGCGACTTCGGCAACAAGTGCAAGCCTGCGAGCAGCGCCTGTCCCGACGTCTTCTACGGCGACGGCTTCGTTGCGTCCTGCGGCAAGGACGCGACGATTGCGGCGATCCGCTGCCAGGCGAACCGCGCTCCCGGTGGCGGCTACGACCGGCTGACTCCGGACCGGGGCAACGATTTCATGAACGGCGGCGCTCCCGACCCCGATGGGCGAGGCACGAGCGTCGACCGGTGCTCAGGGGGAGCCGGGACCGACACCGCCACCAGGTGCAAGGGAATCCAGACGGGCTTCGAGCACGAGATCCCGTTCCCGTAGCACCGGGGCGACGGGTAGACCCGTGAAGCCACCGAGTCCGTCGTCGTTCAAAGTCGCGCTCACGCTGGTCGTCGTAGGCGTCGCGATGGCGCTGGCGCCGGCATCGACGGTCGGCGCCGGTGCCCGGCCGAGCTGCTTCGGCAGGACGGCCACGATCGTCGGCAACGATCACGGCAACACGATCAGGGGCACCGCACACAGAGACGTGATCGTGGCCAAGGGCGGAAACGACCTGATCGAGGCGAGAGGCCACAGGTCCGATCACGGCGAGGACATCGTCTGCGCGGGCGGTGGCAAGGACAAGGTCGTCGGGAACACCGACAACGAGGTCCTGATCGGCGGTCCCGGCAACGACCTCATCGCCGCGGGCAACGGCAACGACCTCATCGTCGGCGACAACGCCAACCCACGCGGCAACGAGAGCGGCCCGACCGGTAGCGACAACCTCGCCGGCGCCGGCGGCCGGGACTTCATGGTTGGCGACAACTACGCCGCGGGCGACGTCAACGGCGCCCACTCCGACGAGAACTTCAGGGCCGGCAGCGGCAACGACGTCGTGATCGGCGACAACGCGGCGCTCGGGAACGGCGATGCCGCGGGTGGAGCCGGGGACCGAATGGGAGGCGCCTCCGGCAACGACCTCGTGATCGGCGACAGCTACGCGCGCGGCGGAGCGGCCGTGGGCGGCGGCAACGACGACAACAACAGCGGCCCGGGCAGCGATCTGGCGGTGGGCGACAGCTACTCGGCCCGAGGCCGTGCGATCGGCGGCGGCAACGACCGGATCCACGCCGCCGACGGCGGCGATGCGGGCAAGAAGTGCGCGCGCGGCAGGTGCGACGACGTCTTCTACGGGGACAGCTATGCGGCCTCGTGCGGGCCCAAGCACAAGCTCAAGGTCATCCGCTGCCAGGCGCGCATGACCTCGGGCGGTGGGTTCGACCTCTTGAACACCGATCAGGGCAGCGACTTCATGAACGGGGGCCTCCCCAACAACCGCGACGCCACCGGGAAGCACCGCGACCGGTGCGCGGGCGGCAGCGCCAGGGACTTCTCCGTCCAGTGCGAGTACAACTACCGCAACACCGAGGTCAGGATCCACTACCCGTAGGGGCACCTTGTGCCTCGTCCCTACAATCTTTGGCCATGCGAGCCGCGGACGCACTGTGTGAAGCGCTGAAGGGCGAGGGCGTCGAGCACGTCTTCGGGATCCCCGGCGGGGCCAACCTGCCCACATACGACGCGCTCTACGACGCCGACCTGCTGCACATCCAATCCCGCCACGAGCAGGGCGCCGGCCACGCCGCCGAGGGCTACGCGAAGGCCTCCGGCCGCGTCGGGGTCGCCTTCGCCACCTCGGGCCCGGGCGCCACGAACCTGGTGACGGCGATCGCCGACGCGATGATGGACTCGGTTCCGACCGTCTTCATCACGGGCCAGGTGCGGACGGAGCTGATCGGGACCGACGGCTTCCAGGAGGCCGACGTCACCGGGATCACGCTCCCGATCGTCAAGCACTCCTTCCTGGTGACGGACCCGCGCCAGATTCCCGAGTACATCCACTCCGCGTTCCACATCGCGTCAACCGGCCGGCCCGGCCCGGTCCTCGTGGACGTGCCCCAGGATCTCTCGCGCGCGGACATCGACTACGAGCCCGCGGAGGGCCCACCCAACCTGCCCGGCTACAAGCCTCCGACCGAGGGCAACATCAAGCAGATTCGCCTCGCCGCCAAGGCGCTCGCGAACGCCCGGCGGCCCGTCATCTACGCGGGGGGCGGGGTCGTCAACGCGAACGCGTCGCAGGAGCTGATCGACTTCGTCACCTCGGACAGGTTCCCGATCACGCTCACGGTGATGGGACTCGGCGCCTTCCCGGCCCCGCACGAGCAATGGCTTGGGATGCTGGGGATGCACGGCACCCGCACGGCGAACTACGCGATGGACAGCGCGGACCTCATCATCGCGGTGGGCGCGCGCTTCGACGACCGGATCACCGGAAAGCTGTCGGAGTTCGCTCCGCGTGCGAAGTTCGTCCACATCGACGTCGACCCGGCCGAGATCTCGAAGAACGTCCCGGCGCACATCCCGATCGTCGGCGATGCACGCGACGTGCTTCCCAAGATCACCCGCGAGTACCGTGCCCTGAAGGCCGACTCGGGGCGTCTGGAGGAGTGGTGGGAGCAGATCCGCGCCTGGCAGACCGAGTATCCGCTCGCATACGAGGACTCGACCGACTCCGTCATCAAGCCCCAGTTCATGATCGAGGCGATGTACGAGGCGACGGAGGGCGACGCGATCATCACCTCGGACGTCGGCCAGCACCAGATGTGGGCGGCGCAGTACTACCACTTCAAGCAGCCCCGGCAGTGGATCAACTCCGGTGGCCTCGGGACGATGGGATTCGGTCTGCCCGCCGCGATCGGTGCCAAGGTCGCGTGCCCGGACGACACGGTGGTCTGCCTCGCCGGCGACGGGAGCCTCGTGATGGTGTGCCAGGAGATGGCGACCGCCGCCGCCCATGACATCCCGGTCAAGGTCTTCCTGATGAACAACGGCTACATGGGCATGGTGCGCCAGTGGCAGGAGCTCTTCTGGGACGGTCGCTACAGCTCGGTTGAGCTCGGTGACAGCCCCGACTGGGTGAAGCTCGCCGAGGCCTTCGGCTGGAAGGCGATGCGCTGCGACGACAAGCGCGAGCTCACGGGCTCGATGCGGGAGGCGATCGAAACGGACGGCCCGGTGCTGCTCGACGTCCAGGTCGACCGCACCGAGAACTGCTTCCCGATGATCCCAGCGGGCGCCGCGGCAAGGGACATGGTGGGCTGATGGAAGCGGGAACGCCGGAGCTCGTGAAGCTCGAGGACCTTCAGGTCGGCAAGGCGCTTACGGGGCGTAAGCACATCCTGTCTCTGCTGGTGGAGAACAAGCCGGGCGTCCTCGCACGGATCGCCGGTCTGTTCTCTCGCCGTGGATTCAACATCGACACGCTCGCGGTCGGCCCGACCGAGGATCCCGACGTCTCCCGGCTCACGCTGACGCTCGACGGTGCTGTCCACCCGATCGACCAGGTCACCAAGCAGCTCCACAAGCTCGTCAACGTCATGAAGATCCGTGACATGGAGCCGGATCAGACGGTCGCCAGGGAGATGGCGCTGTTCCGGGTCCAGGCGGCGGTCGAGAACCGCGGGGACATCATGCAGTTCGCTGAGATCTTCAAAGGAAAGATCGTGGACGTCTCGCGGCGCTCGCTGACCATCGAGGTAACCGGGTCCCAGGACAAGATCGACGCGTTCGAGCGGATGATCCGCCCCCACGGGCTGATCGAGATGGCGCGGACCGGCGAGGTCGCGATCAGCCGCGCCCGCCCGGACCAGTAGCGGCGAACGTGATCGCGGCGGCCGAAGCGCTCGGTTCGCTCGAGTACATGCTGGCCGAGGCCGGCGCGCGGCGCCGCCTCGTGAGCATCACCGTGCCGTTCGAGCTTGCGGATCCGAGCGCCGCGGTCTTCGCCTCGCGTCGAGCCGGCGATCGATGGTTCTGCTGGGAGCAGCCGGACCGCGACGGATTCGCGCTCGCGGCGCTCGGGAGCGCCCACGAGGTCGTTTCGCGCGGCCCGGGACGCTTCGCCGACGTCGCCGCGGAGTGCGCCGCGGTGGCCCGCGACAGCGATGTGCGCGAGCCGGCAGGGCTCCCCGCGGGCACGGGCCCGGTCTGGGTTGGGGGGTTCTCCTTCGACCCGGAAGGGGGCCGAGAGGCGCAGTGGGCGTCGTTTCCCCCGGCGCTGATGGTGCTGCCCGAGCTCCTGCTGCACCGGGAGGCGGGGCGCACGCATCTCACCGTGTGCGCCGTGAGCGGCTCCGGCGTCGATCCGGCGGACACGTCCGAGCGCCTGGCAGCGCGCGTCTCGGCGCTTCGCGACGCCGCCCTGCCGATGCTCGACCCCCACCCGACGGGGTCGGTGCGAATCGCCAGCGTGTTGCCGCCGGAACGGTTCGAGGCCTCGGTGGCGGCGGCGGTCGAGCGCATCGGCGCGGGCGCGCTCGAGAAGGCGGTGCTCGCGCGCGAGGTCGTCGTCGAAGCGCCCCGCGCCCACGATCCCGCCGCGCTCTACGGCGCGCTCAGGGAGCTCTTTCCGAGCTGCTTCTGCTTCTGCTGCGGGTCGCCGGAGGGGGCGTTCCTGGGCGCCAGCCCCGAGCTACTGGTGCGCAGGGCCGGAGCGGGCGCTGCGACGGTCGCGCTGGCGGGGTCGACGCGCCGGAGCGCCGACCCATCGGTGGACGACCATCTCGGGGAGCAGCTCCGCCGCTCGGCGAAGGATCGGAGCGAGCACGACATCGTCGTGCGCCGCATCGAGCGATCCCTGCGGCCGTACTCGGTGTGGGTTCAGGCGGCGCCGGAGCCTGAGCTGATCAAGGTCGCCAACATCCAGCACCTCGGCACGCCGATCCACGCGCAGCTGGCCGACCCGCGCTCAGCCGTGGAGTTGGTGAGCCGCCTGCATCCGACGCCGGCGGTCGGCGGCGAGCCGCGCGAGACTGCGCTCGGAGTCATCGCGGAGCTCGAGGGCCTTGACCGCGGGTGGTACTCCGGCCCGGTCGGTTGGATGGATGCCGCCGAGGACGGCGAGTTCTGCGTCGCGCTCCGCAGCGCGCTCCTGCGCGACCGAAGCGCGCATCTGTTCGCCGGAGCGGGCATCGTGGCGGACTCTCGCCCCGACGGCGAGCTTGCCGAGACCGAGCTGAAGTTGGGCGCGCTCCTGCCCCTCGTCACAGGCTGATCGCCGACAGGGCCTGCGCCGCGCGGTCGGCGATGGTGCGATGGACCTCGACGTTTCGTCGGCGATCCACTGGGATCTCGACGATCCCGGCATCGAGCTCGGCCGCCGAATCGAGCTCGACAAGGTCGGTGACGACGAGATGGGGAAGCCCGTGCAGCGCCGCGACGCTCGCGGGATCGACTCCAAGCGGCGTTCCCAGGATCGCCTCGAACTCGTCTCGCTCGACCTGGTCGGCCTGTGGGAGGAACTCGAAGATGCCGCCCCCGTTGTTGTTGAGGACGACGACCCTGACCGGCGCGCTGGCATCGCGCATCGCGGCCAGGCCGTTCATGTCGTGGTACAGCCCGAGGTCCCCGGTGACGATCCAGGTCGGGCGGCCGCTGGCGGCCGCGGCGCCGATGCCCGAGGAGACCAGACCGTCGATTCCGTTGGCGCCCCGATTGCACAGGAAGCGCACCGCGGCCTGGCGGGGCGCGACGAAGGCCTCTGAGTCGCGAATCGGCATCGACGACGCCGTGTAGACGAGATCGCCATCTCCGTAAAGGCGGCCGAGCGCAGCGTGAGCGCCGGGCTCCGTCGGGTCGTTCAGCTCCGACAACGCCGCCTCGATGACCACCGCGACCTCGGCATTGGCGTTGGTCCAGGCGGTGGTCCATTCGCTGCCGCGGCTGCCGCCGGCGAGCCGCTGTGCGAGCCCTTCCGCGACGCTCCGGGCGCCGGCGCGGACGATGGTCTCGGCCTGGCGGGAGGGCTCGTTCCAGTCGCCGGGCGGATCGACGACGACCTGGCGCAAGCTGGGGAGGGAGGCGAGCCACCCACGCAAGGCCTTGCTCGTGGGCATGTCGCCGAACCGGACGACGAGCTCGGGGTCGAGCACAGCGGGGCGGGAACGCGCGATGGCGTCGTAGGTCCACACGATCAGATCGCGATCGTGTGCCCCAAGCCGAAGCTGAGACGTCGGCTCGGCCAGGACGGGGTAGCCGGAGCGCTGCGCGAGCTCCGCGACGGGGCCGGCAAGCCCCGAGTCGGACTGGCGACCGGCGACGATCAGCCCCCGGGGCGAGGCGGCGATGCGTTCGCCGATCTCATCGAGCAGCGCGTCGTCGGCGCTTCGCGCTGCCGATGTGACCGCGGTGAGCGGGCGCTCACCGCGTCCCCCCAGGGCGAGCTGCGATGTGGCCGTGACGTCCCCCGGCCGGGGCTCGGGCCCGAGGGGATCGCGCCACGCCAGGTTGAGGTGAACGGGACCCGGCCTTGGATCCCCACGAGCCGCCGCGAACGCCCGGCAGGCCACGGAGCGATAGTGCAGAAGCCCCGTGTCGTCGGCGTCGTGGGTTCCCACCTCGCAGAACCAGCGCACGGAGGACCCGTAGAGCTTCAACTGGTCGATCGTCTGCCCGGCTCCGACGCCGCGAAGCTCGGGCGGTCGGTCGGCGGTGAGCACGATCAGCGGGACTCCGGCCTCGTCCGCCTCGCAGACAGCGGGATGCAGGTTGGCGGCCGCGGTCCCAGACGTGCACAGCACGGCGGTGGGCTGGCCACTCGCCTGTGCGGCCCCGAGCGCGAAGAACCCGCCTGATCGCTCGTCGACGATGACGGCGACCTCGATGGCCGGGTGGCGCCACAGCGCGAGCGCGAGAGGCGTCGACCTCGAGCCGGGCGCCAGAGCCGCGTGGCGAAGCCCGCATCGCGCCAGTTCCTCGACCAGCGCCGATGCGAGCGCGGTATTGCGGTTGGTGGGATCCACCGGCGCGAACGGTACCTCCGCCGGGGCTGAAGCGGGCCTGTCGCGGGTCCCGGAGACGGTCGGCTGGGCGCGAGCGTGGCCGGGCGAAGTTGGCTGACGTCACGTTGCCGGAAGGCGAGTAGAGGAGGCCGGAGGCCATTCGGCCACCGGGATAAGTGCCCACTCGTGCGTGATCATCCGCCCGTTGGACAGTTGACCGCCATATAAGGGCTTAACTGACCAACCGAGGGTCAGCGGGGCGACGGTTGGTCAGTTATCCGGCCGGTGGGGGCAGTGGGGCGGTTGGTGAATTATCCGCGGTGGATCAGCGGGGCGACGGTCGG
>Ga0075365_10000765_pt1:5000-7500 | contig 13078 bp, 5 predicted proteins | sample EndMetdeltDD1765_FD_71387 | JGI IMG/M metagenome (GOLD analysis project Ga0075365, IMG submission 71387) | Populus endosphere microbial communities from Tennessee, USA - Endosphere MetaG P. deltoides DD176-5 | ecosystem: Host-associated > Plants > Roots > Endosphere | place: USA... | reverse complement strand
AGTACTTCTTGGTCGTGAATATCTGAATAGGACGAACCGCCCCGTGGATATCTTTGCTTCGGAACAAAAGAATTAGAATTAGGCCCGGTCAACTGGAATGTGTATATTATCCATATAGGGGATCTTCCAATTGAGAAGATCTATCGACCTGAGACGAAGAGAAGGTTCTATCTATTTTATTTAGTTATTCATTTAGTTATTCAGTTAAACCAACGATTCGTTATTGGAGCAGATAGCAACAACCACCATTTCATCCGACATACGTATTTTTGATTTTTCCAATGGATTTACATCTTTCATTAATGGAAATTTTTTGATGTAGTGAGGAATCGCTCTGGTTGCTCGCTGTTCAAGAATTCTTGTTTAGGCAGTTCATACCATCCATACATAGTGTTTTGATCTAAGATTTCAATTCTTCCATGTTTCAGCAGTAACATATTGTTCCGTGTCCAAAATATGGAAGAAGGAGGTGTTTCCACGACTCTACCACCCAGTCAATTCTGTTCCACTTAATCCCTATTTCATGGCCACATATCTTTCAGGCTAAGGAATGGGAAACCTTTCTCCTATTACATGAATCCAATTTTCATTTCATCCGGGAAAAGCCATCTTTTTCTCAACAATGCCTTTGTCATTTGATCCAATAGCCTTCCGTTAGATAGGAACAGATTTGATAAATACTGATAACTCTCGGATAGAGTATTAGAACGGAAAAATCCATTAGATAATGAACTCTTGGTTCTAAGCCATCTCTGGCGATGAATCAACAATTCGAAGTGCTTTTCTTGCGTATTCTTGATAAACCAGCGTTTATATATAGATGTAGGAGGATCTGTTTGGGAAGTAAGAAGCCCCTTTGACATCTCTTCATCTGCAAAGAATTCTCGATGTGAAAACACAGAGACAAGGGGCTGGTCTTTGAATAGGAAAAAGAGTGGATCTGCAGGGTCCCAAATGAATTGGCTTATTCGAAAAACGCCTTGTTCTTTGGAAGATCTATCTCGTATCTGGTACTGCATGGTTCCACTCTGCAAGAACTCCGAATCATTCTCTTGAAGCTCATCCTCTTCATCATAAATGATCCGCTTACCCCGAAATGACCTGGCCCAATAGGGAAATCCCAATGAATTGGGCCTTTCGATACAATCAAATAGAAAGCCCCAAGGGCTCCATATTCTAGGAGCCCAAACTATGTGATTGAATAAATCCTCCTCTATCTGTTGCGGGTCGAGGATTCCTTCTACTTCCCCTTCTTCAAACTCCGATTCATATTTTTCATAGAGAAATCTCTGATCAAGGATAGAACAAGATCCATTTTGCATCATATCTAAGGGACTCCTTGGTTCGGGCCGAAGAAGCAATGTCACTCGATCATTATCAAACTGACTGCAATCTTTTTCTGTCCGTGAGGATCCCACCAGAGCGCCTTCTACTTCTAATAGGCCATGAACTAGATCAGAATCATTCTCAACAAGTCCATAATAAGTGATCCCATTTTTTTCATCGGGTCCGGGTAGAGACCAAAGGTCTTGAGCAATCGATCCGGCAGAACAACTCAAAAGATAAAGAAGTATCGTTAATTTCTTCATGCTCGTTCCAAGTTCGAAGTACCATTTGTACAAATAAGAATCCCCTTCGTTACATGATTTCTTCTTCATATAGATAGATATAGGATCTATGGGGCAATTACTTAGAAATACATTTTGTGCAACAGCCCTTCCTATCTGATAGAAAAGGATCCCATGATCCTGAACCGATCTTACCTGGGATCGCAAATCCCAAGTTTGTCTATGAAGAGCAGATCTAATTATATTAGTGTCTATAATTGATTTCTTCTGTGTAATACTAATCGATAGGGCCTCATTGGTAAGTGCTACAAGATCTCGTACATTGGAACCCATGGTTACGGACCCGAATCTCTTAGTATGGAACATTTTCTTTTCCAAGTGAAATCCCCTACTATATGAAAGAGTGAAAACGTGCTTTCGTTGTTGTGGAATAAGAAGCCTTCGTATCTTAATGCATGTATTTAATTTATTCGGAGCTATTAGAGCGGGATCCACTTTTTGGGGAATATGAGTCGAAGCAATAACAAGAATATTTCTAGTGGAACATCTTTCACAATCCCTGGAGAGATAGTTCACTAATAGACCGAGGGATAAGTAATTCGACTCATTCACATCCAGATCGTGAATGTTTGGAATCCATATTATGCAAGGAGACATTGCTTTTGCTAATTCGAATTGAAGGGTGATATAAAATCGGTCTATTTCCGGCATCATATCCATAGTTAGTACATTCATCCTAGTTAGAAGCTCCAGCTCCGTATCAAGGTCACGGTCGATATCGTCACTCACATCAATATCGTCACTATCATCAATATCGTCCCTATCATCAATAAGAAAACCCTTAGGCTTGTTATCCAGGAACTTGTTCAGAAATACTGTAATGAAAGGAACATAGGAGTTTGTCGCTAGGTATTTGACCAAATAGGACCGTC
>Ga0075365_10000764_pt1 | contig 13078 bp, 10 predicted proteins | sample EndMetdeltDD1765_FD_71387 | JGI IMG/M metagenome (GOLD analysis project Ga0075365, IMG submission 71387) | Populus endosphere microbial communities from Tennessee, USA - Endosphere MetaG P. deltoides DD176-5 | ecosystem: Host-associated > Plants > Roots > Endosphere | place: USA: Tennessee... | reverse complement strand
CCGGCGGCTGGCTGGCGTAGGCGGCGCGGTCGCCCGCCTTCAGGTGCGTGACGCCGGCGTCACGCACCTGAAGGCGGGCGACCGCGCCGCCTACGCCAGCCAGCCGCCGGGCAGCTACTGCGAGGTCCGCGTGATGCCGGCCAAGTGCGTGGTCAAGCTGCCCGACGCGATCGACTTCGACACCGGCGCCGCGATGATGCTCAAGGGCCTGACAGCGCAGTACCTGCTGAAGAAGACGCTGCCGCAGGGCGGCCTGAACAAGGGCGACTTCGTGCTGTTCCACGCCGCCGCCGGCGGCGTCGGACTGATCGCCTGCCAGTGGGCGAAGGCGCTCGGCCTGCAGTTGATCGGCACGGCAGGATCGGACGAGAAGTGCGCGCTGGCGAAAGAGCTGGGCGCGTCCCACGTCATCAACTACAGCAGGGAAGACTTCCTGCCCCGGGTCAAGGAGATCACCGGCGGCAAGGGCGTGAAGGTGGTCTACGACTCGGTCGGCAAGGACACCTGGGACAAATCGCTGGACTGCCTGCAGCCGTTCGGGCTGATGGCCAGCTTCGGCAACGCGTCCGGTCCGCCGGCGCCGTTCGCTCCCGGCCTCCTGGGCACCAAGGGCTCGATCTACGTCACGCGCCAGACCCTGTTCACGCACATCGCGACCCGCGAAAGCACGCAGGCGATGGCCGATGACCTGTTCGAGGCGGTCACCAGCGGCAAGGTGAAGATCCGCATCGACCAGCGGTTCCCGCTGGAGCAGGTGCAGGAAGCGCACCGCGCGCTCGAGGCACGCAAGACGACGGGCTGCACCATCCTGACGCTGTAACTCCTGCTTACGCGAGGGCTGAGCGGAACCTCCTACAGGGGCTTGGCTAAGGGACCGGCATCGTTGCGCAGGACCGGGCTTTACAGTGGGTTAACTTTACAAATCCGGGCGAGCGCCAAAAGGGCGCCTCCCGACACCCACTGGAGAAAAGCCATGAAGTTCAGGGCTTACATCGTCGAAGACAGTCCCATGATCCGGGAGAACCTGATCGAGACTCTGCAGGAGCTCGCCCTGGTCGAGCCGGTCGGCGTCGCGGAGACCGAGCAGGAAGGCAAGCGCTGGCTGGCGCAGAACGACGGCTACTGGGACCTGGCCATCGTCGACCTGTTCCTGCGGGAAGGCAGCGGGCTCAACATCCTGGAGGCCTGCCAGGACCGCAAGCCCAACCAGAAGATGGTGGTGTTGAGCAACCATGCGACGAGCGATGTGCGCTGGCGCTGCGCCCAGCTCGGCGCTGACGCAGTATTCGACAAGTCCACCGAGATCGACGCCCTGGTCGAATACTGCATGACCGAAAGGGGCAAGGCCGAAGAGGCCTCCCAGGCGTTCGTCGGCTGACCGGCCGGGCTCTACGGGCCTTCGGCCAGCGGGAGTTGCCGCAGCCGGCTCGGCGCCAGGGCGCCGGCGGAATCCAGGATCGGATAGGCGATCGAGCAGATGTGGGAGTTGATGCGCTTGAGGTCGCTGATGAGGTCGATGTGCAGCGAGCTGGTTTCGATGCTCTGCTGCGTGTTGTCGCCCAGGCGCACGAGGTGCGTCTGCGCATAGGCCCGCTCGAGGTCCCGGAACCGCGCTTTTTCTTCCAGCAGCTTTTGCGCATCGCGCACATTGCCGTTGAGGAACACGCTCATCCCCAGCCGCAGGTTGTCTGTCAACCGCGCGTGCAGCTCGCAGATCTCGGCCATGCCGGCTTCCGAAAAATTGCGGCCCTTCCTGATTTTCTTGTCCTCGATGTCCAGCAGGATGCGCTCGATGATGTCGCCGACCTGCTCCATGTTGATCGTGAAGCTGATGATGTCGGTCCAGCGCCGGCTCTCCGCCTCGGACAGCGCCTCGCGCGAAATCTTCGTCAGGTAGTACTTGATGGCCGAATAGAGTTCGTCGACCGAGTCGTCGAGCTTGCGCAACTCCTCGGCCAGCCGCAGGTCGTTGTTCTTGATCACCGTGAGCATGCCGGTCATCATGGTTTCGACCAGGTCGGCCTGGTGCAGTGCCTCGCGCGCCGCGCAGGAGATCGCCAGCGAGGGCGTCGCCAGCGCCGACGGGTCCAGGTGGTGCGGCCGGCCCGCCACCAGGGGCTTTTGCGGCTTGGGCAGCCAGCGCTGCACCATCCGCGCGACCGGCCCGGTCAGTCCGATGAAGATCAGCGCCACCATGATGTTGAAACTGAGGTGGAAGAGCACGACCACGCGGGTCGGTTCCGTCAGGTAAGGCCGCGCGTATTGCAGCCACACACCGATCAGCGGCATCGCCACCAGCAGGCCCAGCGTCTTGAACACGAGGTTGCCCATCGGCACCTGCCGCGCCTCGATCGGCGCGCGCATCGTCGTGAGCACGGCCAGCAAGCCGCTGCCGAGGTTGGCGCCCAGGACGAGGCCCAGCGCCACGTCCAGCGGGATCACGCCCGTGGTTGCCAGCGTCGCGGTGAGCAGCACGATGGCGAGGCTGGAATAGGAAATGACCGACAGCAGGGCGCCGACGAAGATCTCCAGCAGCAGGTCACTGGACAGCGAGGACAGCAGCGCCTTGATGGCCGGCGCCTTGGTCAGCACGCTGGTGGCCTCGGACACCAGGCGCAGCGCCAGCAGCATCAGCCCGAGGCCGATCAGCACCCGGCCGAAACGCCCGGCCGGGCTGGACTGGCGCGAGATGAACAGCACGACGCCGACGAAGATGAACAGCGGCGACAGCCAAGACAGGTCGAACGAGAACACCACCGCCATCAGGCTGGTGCCGATGTCGGCGCCCAGCATCAGCGCCAGTGCCAGCGGCAGGCCGACCAGGCCCTGGGCGACGAATGCCGACACGATGAGCGCCGTGGCCGTGCTCGATTGCACCAGGGCGGTCACGCCGAGCCCGGACAGCGCCGCCGTATAGCGGTTGCTCAGGCTGTGGGCCAGCGCACGGCGAAGGTTGGCGCCGAACACCCGCAGGATGCCGGTTCGAACGAGTTGGGTGCCCCAGACAAGCAGCGCGATGGCTGCCAGAAGATTCAACAGATGCTTCATTGATCAAGCTTGACTATACGCTTGACGCAATGCAGCAATAACCGGGCCTTACCCGTGCGCCTTCGCGCGGCGCACCCGCAGCAGCTCATCGAGGATCAGGCAGACGGCGCCGATCGTGATCGCGCTGTCGGCGACGTTGAAGGCCGGGAAGTACCAGCCGCTCCAGTGGAACTGCAGGAAGTCGACGACGTAGCCATGCTGCAGGCGGTCCACGACGTTGCCGATCGCGCCGCCCAGGATGCAGGCCAGCGAGAAGGAGAACAGCTTCTGGCCGGCATGCGAGCGCAGCATCAGGACGATGAACACCGTGGCCGCGACGCCGATGCCGGTGAACAGCCAGCGCTGCCAGCCCGAGGCCGCCGCCAGGAAGGAGAAGGCCGCGCCGGTGTTGTGGGCCCGCACGATGTTGAAGAAGCTGGTGACGGTGGTCGAATCGCCGAGCCGGTAGGCGCCCAGGATCAGGATCTTGGTGAACTGGTCGGCGATCAGGATGATCAGCGCCAGTCCCAGCCACGGCAGCATGCTGCCGGCAGTCGAGGGGCGGGCCATCAGGCGAACGTCCGGACTTCGCCGGCGCCGAACAGGTTGCTCACGCAGCGGCCGCACAGGGCAGGATGGGCCGGGTCGGCGCCGACGTCGGCGCGCCAATGCCAGCAGCGCTCGCACTTCGTGTCCTGCGACGGCGCGACTTTTGCGGCGAAGGCGTCGCCGGCGACCACGCCCGCAGCCGACGTGATGAAGACGAACTTGAGGTCGTCGCCCAGGCTGGCCAGTGCCTCCCACAGCTCGCCGTGCGTGGCCATCGGCACGGTCAGTTCGACATTCGCCTGCAGCGAGGAGCCGACCTTGCCTTCGGTGCGCAGGGCCTCGATCTCCTTGTTCACCAGTTCGCGGGCGACGCGGATGCGGCTCCACTTCTCCAGCAGCGCTTCGTCAGGCGCGCCGATCTCCGCGTAGGTCTCGAAGAAGATCGATTCGGTGCCGCCGAAGACCTTCCATGCTTCCTCCGCCGTGAAGCTCAGGAACGGCGCCATCCAGCGCAGCATGGCGTGCGTGATGGTCCACAGCGCGGTCTGCGCGCTGCGGCGGGCCAGCGACGTGGGCGGCGTCGTGTAGAGGCGGTCCTTCAGCACGTCCAGGTAGAACGCGCCGAGGTCCTCGGAGCAATAGACCTGCAGCTTGGCAACCACGGGATGGAATTCATACACCTCGTAGTGCGCCAGCACCTCGGCCTGGAACTGCGCCGCGCGCGACAGGGCGTAGCGGTCGATCTCCAGCATCTCGGCGAGCGGCACGGCATCCTTGGCCGGATCGAAGTCGCTCACGTTGGCCAGCAGGAAGCGCAGCGTGTTGCGGATGCGGCGATAGGAATCGACGACACGCGCCAGGATCTTGTCGTCGCCGGCGATGTCGCCCGAATAGTCGGATGCGGCGACCCAGAGGCGGATGATCTCGGCGCCCAGCTTCTGCGTCGTCACCTGCGGATCGACGCCGTTGCCCTGCGACTTGCTCATCTTGCGGCCCTGGCTGTCGACGGTGAAGCCGTGCGTGAGCAGGCCGCGATACGGCGCCCGTCCGTACATGGCGCAGGCCGTCAGCAGCGAGGAGTGGAACCACCCGCGGTGCTGGTCGTGGCCTTCGAGGTACAGGTCGGCCTCGGGCCCGCTCTCGTGGCCCGAGCCGGGATGCGAGACCTTCAGCACCGTCGTGTGCGTGGTGCCTGAATCGAACCACACCTCCAGGATGTCGCTGCTCTTGGTGTATTGCGCCGCCTCGGCCGCTGCGCCGACCCTGGCGAACACTTCCTCGGTCGTGACCTTGCTCCAGGCCTCGATGCCGCCCGCTTCGACCAGGTCGGCCGCGAGGTCGAGGATCTCCATCGTCTTCGGATGCAGCTCGCCGGAATCCTTGTGCAGGAAGAAGGGCAGGGGCACGCCCCAGCTGCGCTGCCGGCTGATGCACCAGTCGGGCCGGCCGGCAATCATGTCGCGCAGGCGCGTCCTGCCATTCTCGGGATAGAAGCCGGTCTCCTCGATCGCGGCCAGCGCCATCTGGCGCAGCGTCGCCGGGGCCTTGTCCTTGGTGAAGACGCCGACCCCTTCGTCCATGCGGATGAACCACTGGGCGGCGGCGCGGTAGATCACCGGCGTCTTGTGGCGCCAGCAATGCGGATAGCTGTGGCTGATGGTCTCGGTCGCGAACAGGCGGCCGGCGTCCTTCAGGGTGGCGATGATGTTGGGCACCGCCTTCCAGATGTTCTGGCCGCCGAACAGGGGAAAGTCCGGCGCATACGAGCCGTTGCCCTGCACCGGATTCAGGATGTCGTCGTAGGCCAGGCCATGCGCGACGCAGCTGTTGAAGTCCTCCACGCCATACGCCGGCGACGAGTGGACGATGCCGGTGCCGTCATCGGCCGTCGCGTAGTCGGCCAGGTAGACCGGCGACAGGCGCCTGTAGCCAGGATCGACGTCGTACAGCGGATGCCGGAAATTCAGGCCGCCCAGCTTCTCGCCCTTGACCGTCGCCAGGATGGTGCCTGTCAGGCCATAGCGCTGCATGCAGTCTTCCACCAGCACCGAGGCCAGCACCAGCAGGCCGCGCTCGGTCTCCACCAGCGAGTAATCGAGCTCCGGATTCAGGTTCAGCGCCTGGTTGGCCGGGATGGTCCAGGCCGTGGTGGTCCAGATGACGACGTAGACCGGCCTGTCCGAAGGTGGCAGCCCGAAGGCCGCGGTCACCTGCTGCGGCTGGTCCGCGGCGAACCCCACATCCAGCGTCTGGGACTTCTTGTCGGCGTACTCGATCTCGAACTCGGCCAGCGACGAGCCGCAGTCGAAGCACCAGTACACGGGCTTCAGGCCCCGATAGACGAAGCCGCGCTCGACCACCCGCTTGAAGGCGCGGATCTCGGCCGCTTCGTTGACGAAGTCCATCGTCCGGTACGGATGGTCCCAGTCGCCCAGCACGCCCAGGCGCTTGAAGTCCGCCATCTGGATGCCGATCTGCTCGGTGGCGAAGGCGCGGCTCCTGGCCTGCATCTCGTCGCGCGGCAGGTTGCGGCCGAACTTCTTCTCGATCGCGTTCTCGATCGGCAGGCCGTGGCAATCCCAGCCGGGGATGTAGGCGGCGTCCAGGCCCTTGAGCTGGCGCGCCTTGACGATCATGTCCTTCAGGATCTTGTTGACGGCATGGCCCATGTGGATCTGGCCGTTGGCGTAGGGCGGGCCGTCGTGGAGCACGAACTTCTCGTGGCCGCAGCGGGCGGCGCGCAGCTTCTTGTACAGGCCCTGCTCTTCCCATTCCTTGACCCATTGCGGCTCGCGTTTGGGCAGGTCGCCGCGCATCGGGAACGGCGTGTCGGGCAGGTTGAGCGTGGCTCGGTAGTCGGTCTTGGTGTCGGACATGGAAAGCTTTCGGATGTCATCCCGGGCTTGACCCGGGATCCAGGATTTGGGGAGGGGAATGGATTGCGGAGCGAATCCGCAATGACAGCCGGCTAAATTCGATCGCGGGTCGTCTGGCGGCGAGTGGAGGAAAAGTAGGCGCGAGCCTCGTCGCAGTCCCTGGCGATCCCTGTCTTCAGGGCATCGAGACTGTCGTACTTCAGCTCGTCGTGCAGTTTGTGCAGCAGTTCCACCCGGATGATTTTACCGTACGCCCCCTCGGGGCCGAGGCTGTCGGGCCATTGGAGGCAATGCGTTTCCAGCAGCACCCGCCCGCCGTTGACGTCGTTCGGGTCCAGCGACGGCCGGATGCCCATGTTCGCGACCCCGGGCAGGGGCGAATCGCCCAGGCCGTGCACCTGCACCGCGAAGATTCCGCTGGCCGCCGGTTTCCAGTGGGTGAAGCGCAGGTTCACCGTCTTGAACCCGAGTTCGCGGCCGAGCTTGCGCCCGTGGACCACGTGGCCGCTGATGCTGTAGGGGCGCCCGAGCAGAGCCGCCACATCGTCCATCCGCCCCTGGTTCAGCGCTTCGCGGACGGCCGAACTCGAAACCCGCAAGCCGTGGACCTCGTAGCTGTTCATGCGGGCGACGTCGAAGCCCTGGCGGGCGCCTGCGGCGTCCAGCATCGCGTAGTCGCCGGCGCGCCTGGCGCCGAAACGGAAGTCGTCGCCCACGAGCACGTACTTCACGCCCAGGCCCCCGACCAGCACCTTGTCGATGAAGGCGTCCGGAACCAGGGACGACAAGCGGGCGTCGAACCGCAGGACGACGCATTGGTCGACGCCGCAGCGGGCCAGCTCGGTCAGTTTGTCGCGCAGCGGCGCCACGCGGGCCGGCGCCAGTTCCGGCTTGCGCTGCACGGCGGCGAAATAGTCGCGCGGATGCGGCTCGAAGGTCATCACGCAGCTGGGCACGCCGCGGTGCCTGGCTTCGTTGTTCAGCAATGCCAGCATCGCCTGGTGGCCGCGGTGCACGCCGTCGAAATTCCCGATGGTGAGGGCGCAGGCGGGTGCGATCCCGGGATGGTTGAAGCCTCTGAAGGTCTGCATCGGCGTTGGTATCGTTTTGATAGCAGGCGGCGCCCGCCCCTCAAGCGCCCGCGGGGCGGATCATCACCAAACAAGGTATATTGTGCTGTACGTTTGCTTTTCCGTTCAGTGGTTGCCCATTGTTGAAGGAGGCGAGGTTTGAAGGTCCTGAAGCTGTCCGCCCAAGGTCTGCCCCAGTCGTGGATTTCGCTGGAGCAAGCCGTGCTGCATTACGCCGCGGAGGAAGTGCGCTGGGAAGTCGGGGCCCAGGTGGCCCGTTTCCGCGGGGGCCACAACGCCATGACCGGCGAGCAATCGGTGATCACGGTCAGCAGCATCATCGGCACCAAGGGCGTGCCCAACATCAATCCCTTCGACCTCAAGCCGGGCCTGACCAACAGCAAGCTGTTCGCCCGTGACCGGAACGTGTGCGCGTACTGCGGCCATGACCACCACGAGGACGAACTGACCCGCGAGCACATCATCCCGTTCGCCCAGAACGGCAAGGACCACTGGATGAACGTGGTGACAGCCTGCCGGGCCTGCAACCACCGCAAGAGCAACCGCACGCCGGAGCAGGCACACATGCCGCTGCTGTATGCGCCCTACGTGCCCAGCCTGTGGGAAGACTTCATCCTGAGGAACAGGCGCATCCTGGCCGACCAGATGGAGTTCCTGATGGCGCACCTGCCCAAGAGCTCAAGGCTGCACGCCTAGGCGCGGACGTCATGCCGGGTTGACCCGGCATCCATCCCCTTCAGTACGTCAACTCCAGCAGGCTGACATTTCCTTCGGCCGCCGGCCATGCCCGGCCGACGACCTTTTCCCCATTGAACTCAGCCACGACGGGCCGCGACTGAGCCGCCGTCAACCTGAGCTTCGAACTGGCCACTCCCGCACCCGGGGCGGCGCCCGGTGGCGGGCTCTGGCCGTCGAAGGCCATCTTGTCGCGCTGCGGATCCAGGTAGCCGCGCGGACGGATCATCGTGACGATGGCGGCCGCATCCTTGTCGGCGTCGGCAATCCGCTCCGCCTTCAGGTGGACGATGCTGCTCGAACGCGGAAACGGGCTGCGGTAGATGTGGGTGGTCGCATAGCCGGGAGCGGCGACGACGAATTCATAAGGCGTTGCGGGCTGGGCGGTGAACGGTCCCCAGAGCCCGTCGACGCCCACTGTCGTCGAGTACGCCGCCGCACCGCGCCGTTCGCCTGTGGCGGGGTCCGTGGCATAGATGTCGACGCGTGCGCCTGGCAGAGGCAGGTTGTTGCTGAAGTTGCCGGACGCCGGATTGGTCGACGACACGCCCTGGCCGGTGACCTTGCCGCTGAGCGCGACCGGGCTTTCCAGTGCCGGCGTGGTCGTGGCCGGCGCGCGGCCGGTGATGAACTGGTACGCAGCAGCGAACGCGGCCGGCGAATACGAGGTTTCGCGGTGGTCGATCCGCGGGATCACGACGTTGGTCGCGCCCTTGAGTTCGGGCCCTGCATACGTGACGTTGGTGGGCTGGCCCCGCCGGCCGATCCACAGGCCGTCCGGCTGCGCGAACTTGTCGTTGCTGTCGGAGCGGATGGTCAGCCACTTCACCGGGCCGGCGACTTCGTCGCCAGCCGCGTTCTTGGGAGCGTTGAGGCCCTTGAGGAAGGGACCGGTGCCTGCGAATTCATTGCTCTCGTTCAAGCCGGGGACTGCCTGCACACCGTGGTTGGGCGTCCCGCCCAGGATGGCGTGGCTCACGAAGCGGTCACCACCACCGTTCTGGATGTAGTTGCGGATCGGATAGCCGCCCCGCGAATTGCCGATCAGCACCACCTTGCTCGCGCCGGTGGCGTGCAGCACCTTCTCGACTTCGGATTTCAGCGCCGCCATGTGTTCCGCTGCGGAGGTCCTTCCGGGCTGGGACTTGGTGTCATCGTCGCGGGCCAGTGGATAGGCGACGTCGATCGCGTGCAGGCGTTCGCGAGGCCAGCCGTTGGACTCGAAGCGCCAGAGCGTGGTCTGCCACAGCGCCGCAGTGTCGCCGTTGCCGTGCACGAACACGATCGGCGGCGCATCCTGCAGCGATGGCGTGGTCGCGCAACCGGCAGCGAGGAGGGCGGCGCCAATGGCGCCAAGGAAGGAGCGGCGAAGGATCATCATGCTCATGCGAAGACGCCGGCCGTGTCCTGCATCCGCTCGGACACTTCGCCCAGGTGGTGCAGCGTGTCGCCGAAGCTCAGTTCCAGCTCGGTCAGCTTCTTGAAGTAGTGGCTGCCGATGTATTCGTCGGTGACGCCGATGCCGCCATGCAACTGCACGGAGTTCTGGCCGACGAAGCGCATCGCCACGCCCAGCTGGTACTTGGCGCGGGCCATCGCGCGCCGGCGTTCCGCGGCCGGTGCATTGAGCTTGAGCGACGCGTAGTAGCTCATCGAGCGCGCCAGTTCCTGCTGCATCTTCATGTCGGCGAGGCGGTGGCGCAGCGCCTGGAAAGTGGCCAGCGTGACGCCGAACTGCTTGCGCGTGTTCATGTATTCGATCGTCGCGTCCATCGTCTTGTCCATGACGCCCACGCCTTCGGCGCAGGTGGCGGCGATGCCGATGTCGACGCCGTGTTCCAGCGCCGCCAGGCCGTCCTCGGTCACCAGCCTGGCCGGACTGTCCTTGAACGTCACCTCCGCCGCGCGACCTCCGGCCTGTGTGCCGTAGCCGCGCGTGGTGACGCCGGCGGCGGAACGTTCCACCAGGAACAAGGCGATCTTGCCCTTGACCGTGGCCGGAACGATGAACGCGTCGGCCTTGTCGCCGACCGGCACGACGCTCTTGGCGCCGCTGAGTTTCCACTCGCTGCCCGACTGCGCCGCGGTCGTCTCGCAGACATCGAGCTTGTAGCGCGCCTTGCGTTCGACGTAGGCGAGCACGACGATGGCCTCGCCGCCGGCGATCTTGGGCAGCCAGGCAGATTGCAGGTCGGCGGGCGCGTAGCCGGACAGCAGTCCGCCGGCGATCAGCGTCTGCGGCAGCGGCTCGAGCACGACGCCGCGCCCGAGTTCCTCCATCGCCACCATCGCCTCGACCGGACCCATGCCCATGCCGCCGTGGTCTTCGGAAACGTAGAGCCCGGTCAGGCCGAGATCGGCGAGTTCGCGGTACGCGGCCCGGTCGAAGCCGCCGGCCTTCACGGCCTTGCGGCGGCGCTCGAAGTCATAGCCCTTGTCCACCCACTTGCGAACCGCGTCGCGCAGCGACTCCTGGTCGTCGGAAAAATCGAAGTCCATTTCTATCTCCTCATCCAAGGACCGTCTGGGCCACGATGTTGCGTTGCACCTCGTTCGAGCCGCCGTAGATGGTGGTCTTGCGCAGGTTGAAGTAGGTCGATGCCAGCGGCGCCAGGTAGGCGGCGCCGACGAAGTCGCCCTGCCAGCCGGCATCCATCGCCTCGGGCAGGAAGGGGATCGCATACGGGCCGGCGGCCAGCATCATCAGCTCGCTGTAGCGCTGCTGGATCTCGCTGCCCTTGATCTTGAGGAGGCCCGCGACGTCCAGCGAGTTCTTGCCCGACTTCTCCGCCGAGAGCACGCGCAGCACCATCATCTCCAGGGCCACCACATCGACTTCCAGCTTGGCGATCTCGTCGCGGAAACGCTGGTCTTCATAGACGCCTTCGCTCTTGGCGATGCGCTTGAGCCGTTCCAGTTCGCGCTTGGCGCGGTTGACGTCGGCGATGTTGGTCCGCTCGTGCGAGAGCAGGTGCTTGGCGTAGGTCCAGCCCTTGTTCTCCTCGCCGATCAGGTTCTCGGCGGGCACTTCGACGTTGTCGAAGAACACTTCGTTCACCTCGTGCTCGCCGTCCAGCATGATGATCGGGCGCACGCTGACGCCGGGCGACTTCATGTCGATCAGCAGGAAGGAGATGCCGGTCTGCGGCTTGCCTTCGGTGCTGGTGCGCACCAGGCAGAAGATCCAGTCGCCGTGCTGGGCCAGCGTGGTCCAGGTCTTCTGGCCGTTGACGATGTACTTGTCGCCCTTGCGCTCCGCCCGCGTCTTGACCGACGCCAGGTCCGAGCCCGAGCCCGGCTCGCTGTAGCCCTGGCTCCACCAGACCTCGCCGCTGGCGATGCCCGGCAGGAAGCGCTGCTGCTGCTCCTGGTTGCCGAAAGCCATGATCACGGGCGCGACCATCACCGGACCGAACGGGATGATGCGCGGCGCGCCGGCCAGCGCGGTCTCTTCCTCGAACAGGTGCTTCTGGATCGCGTTCCAGCCCGGGCCGCCGAACTGCTTGGGCCAGCCGTAGCCGAGCCAGCCTTTCTTGCCGAGGATCCTGGCCCAGCTCTGCATGTCGTCACGGGTGAGGCGCAGCGCGTTGTGGACCTTGTCGGATATCTCCTTGGGAAGGTTCTCGCGAACCCAGCCGCGGACGTCCTCGCGGAACTTCTGTTCTTCAGGGGTGAATGCCAAATCCATATCTAACTCCGTTCGTCCTGAGCCTGTCGAAGGACAAGTGCCTCAATTATCGGCACGGTCGTGCTTTTCGGGCTGTCGGAGAGGCGACACGCCCAGCTGGTCGCAGAGATTCTGCAACTCGCCGCGCAGGCGCGCCACCTCCTCTTCGAGCATGTCCACGCGGGCTTCGAGGCCGGATGGGGCAGGCGTGTCTTCCTTTGCATGCGATGGCGCCGCCGCATCGATCGGCCCGCACAGCAGGTGCGCCCAGCGCTGCTCGCGCATACCGGCCGCACGCGGCAGCTTGACCACCAGCGCGCCGCCCTTTTCCGGCGAGCGTTGCTCCAGCTCGTCGAGGAAGGCCTCCACCGACGAGATGTCGGCGAAACGGTACCAGCGTTCGCTGTTGATGCGCAGTTCGCCGGCCGTCTGCGGGCCGCGCAGCATGAGCAGGCCCAGCAGCACGGCGGATTGTTCGGGGACGCCGATGGCCCGCTGGAAGTTGTGTTCCCAGCGCGTCACGCGGCTGCCGCTGGTTTCGAACACCAGCGAGTGGCGCTTGAGCGCGGCCAGTGCCTCCTGCGCCTGGGCGTCGGTGACGGTCATCAGCGGGTCACGGCTGGACTTCTGGTTGCATCCGAGCACCAGGGAGTTGAGCGTCAGCGGATAGCTGTCCGGGACGGTGCGGGCCTTTTCCATCAGCGTGCCCAGCACGCGCGCCTCGACGGCGGTGAGCAGTGGCGCGCTCATGGCAGGGATAATTGAAGGGTGAAGAACATCGTGATCCTGATTTCCGGCGGCGGCTCCAACATGGCGGCCATTGTGCGCGAGGCCCGGCGCGCCAACTGGCGCGAGACCCTGGACGCCGGCGTCGCGGCCGTCATCAGCAACCGGCCCGACGCCGGCGGGCTCGTGCTGGCGAAGGAGCAGCAGGTCGCCACCGAGGTGGTCGACCACAAGGGCTATCCGAGCCGCGAGGCGTTCGATGCCGCCCTGGCCGAAACGATCGACCGGCACCGGCCCGCGCTCGTGGTGCTGGCCGGCTTCATGCGCATCTTGACGCCGGCCTTCGTCGAGCGCTACGCGGGCCGGCTGGTGAATATCCATCCCTCGCTGCTGCCCGCGTTTCCCGG
>Ga0075365_10000763_pt1 | contig 13086 bp, 8 predicted proteins | sample EndMetdeltDD1765_FD_71387 | JGI IMG/M metagenome (GOLD analysis project Ga0075365, IMG submission 71387) | Populus endosphere microbial communities from Tennessee, USA - Endosphere MetaG P. deltoides DD176-5 | ecosystem: Host-associated > Plants > Roots > Endosphere | place: USA: Tennessee... | reverse complement strand
CCGTGCGGCGACGCCCACGACTTGGCTCGACGGCCTTTCCGACCGACCTCGACCTGACCCCCCGGCGTCGCCGGCCACTCGAGCTCGAGGCGGACACGGTGGCACGCGTCGAGAGCCGACCGGTTCCGGCCGGCACGTCGAACCCCGAACCACGCGCCGGAATCGTGATGGTGACGCACAACAACCTCGTTGTGACGCGGCTTGCGGTGGAGAGCATCCTCGCGTCGTCGCACGATGTGCCGTACGAGCTTGTCGTCGTCGACAACGGGTCCACCGACGAGACGCCGTCATATCTGAGCGTGCTCGCCAGCCGCAACCCGAACATCCGGCTCATCGGCAACGCCGTGAACGTCGGGTTCGCACCGGCTGTGAACCAGGGGTTGTCGATCGCCCGCGGGGACGTCTTGGTGACGATCAACAACGACGTGATCGTGACACCCGGTTGGCTCGGGCGACTCATCGATCACCTGCGCGAGCCCGACGTCGGCGCCGTCGGACCGGTCACGAACCGTTGCGGCAATCACGCCGAGATCGCCACGAGCTACCGCACGTACGGCGAGATGCTGGCGTTCGACGCGGAGCGCGCCGGCACGCACGTCGGGCAATCGACGGATCTGTCGATGCTGACGATGTTCTGCACTGCTTTCCGTCGGGACGCATTCGAGGCCGTCGGCCCGCTCGACGAGCGATTCGAAGTGGGCATGTTCGAGGACGACGACTACGCACGCCGTATTGCGGCCGCCGGCATGCGACTCGTCTGCGCCGAGGACGTGTTCGTCCATCATTTCGGAGAGGCGTCGTTCTCGCGGCTCTACGCCGACGGCGCCCGGTCGCAGATCTTCGAATCCAACCGGCAGCGGTTCGAGGACAAGTGGGGCATCGAGTGGCAGCCTCATTCGCGGCGGCCCAGTCGTTCGTACGAGAACGTCGTCGAGGAGGTCCGCGACGTTGTGGCGGACCTCCTCGGACATGGCGGAGTCGTCGCAGTGATCAGCAAAGGTGACGATCGAATGGTGGAGGCGCGTCCGACCAGCGCCCGGCACTTCCCGTCTGCACCGGACGGGACCTTCCTGTGGTATCACCCGGCGACAGACGAGCAGGCGATCGCGGCGCTCGTCGACGACGAGGTGGCCGGGCTCACTCATCTCGTCGTGCCCGAGTCCTCGTTCTGGTGGCTCGACTACTACGCCGGATTCAAGCGCTACCTCGACGAGCACTACCACCTCCTCGCGACGCCGAGCGCCAACGTTCAGGTGTTCCAAGGCATCCACCCCGCCGTTCACGTTCCGTCCCCACCAAGAAAGGCCGACGCCCATGACCTCGCTCGCCATCGCTGAGTTCATCACGCCGTCATGGATCACGCGACCACTCACCGAGGACATGAGAGCCGACGATGCCGTCATCCTCGGCATCGTCGTTCATCGGGGCGACGACACCTATCTGGAGCAGAGCGTCGCCTCCCTGGCATCGCAGACCCGTCCACTCGACGGGATCGTGGTCGCCCATCTCGGACCGGCTGACGCACCCGTCTGGATCAGCGAGCGCTTTCCGGATGTGCGTGTCCTCGCGGCCAGCGGCCCGGCGTCGACGTCGGCGGTCGTGGAGGCGATCGTCGCTGCGCTGCCCGCCGACGGCTACTTGTTCCAGGAGGCAACCGACTGGTCTGCGCCGGCCCGGCTGGAGCAACTGCTGCGTGCTGCGGGACAGGCCGGCGCCGGCCTTGTCGGCAGCGACTACGTGCTCGTGGCGCCACACCTGCCAGACGCCCATACGCGCACGATGCCGTCCGACGGCAATGCCGCATTCGAGAACGGCACGGGAGGAAGTGTCGTCGAGCCGTGCACGATGCTGGTCGACCGCAAACTGATCGAGCGCCTCGGTGGCTTCAACACGAACCTCACGATCGCGGCAGGAAACGAGTTCGCAGCGCGCGCGGCCGTGATCTCGCGAATCGTGAACGTCTCCCGAGTGCTGTACTTCCGCCGGCCACACGAAGCGACGGACTGGTCGAGCAGTTCGACCAAGCCGTCGATCTCGGAGCGGATCGTCTTCGCTGCCCTCGGCGAACGATCGCGGCTCCACGCCCTCTCGATCGCCCGCCGACAACCCCCGGACGTGACCATCGGCGCTCGCCGGCAGACGGTGAACCTGCTCCACCTCGCGGGTCCGTCGACCGCAGAGCAGCACATGTCCGGCTCGGTCGGGCTGGCCCGCCTGTTGCAGCGATCGTTGGACGCTCGGCAGCCGGAGAGCGACAGCAGCACCAGCGCGGTCGGTGAGAAGGGCCCGCCCGTGTTCGTCGTCTCCGCGTCCGAATCGTTGTCGCGCTTCATCGCGTGCGCGCTCGGTCAGCATCCTCGGCTCGTCACCGTCGAGGTCAGCGCATGGATGACCCAGCTCGCCCAGCTCTCGGCGCGGTACGTCCAAGGCGAGCGCGACAGCGCAGCGAGGGGCTCACACACGACACCGATACCAGACGCCTTCTATGCCGCTGCGAGCGCTGCGGTGGACGCGTTGTTCGTCGGGGGCCCGTACGGGACGCGCGCAGACGGGAGCCGGCCGGATCAGGTGCCGTGCCGATGGATCGGTGCCATCCCTCCGGAGAGCGCGACCCTGTCCGCAGCGGCATTGCTCTACCCCGACGCGCAGTTCCTGCACGTCGCGCGTCCTGTCGATGATGTCGTGAGTGCGGAGCTCAGGGTCCAGGACGACGGTGATGTCGAGGATTTGTATCGGGCCTGGCTGACAGCGACGCAGACCATCCTCGACTTCGGCCAGATGCTCGGCACGGGCAGATTGTGCACCGTTCACTACGACCAGCTCGTCGCTCGTCCGGACGCCGTCATCGGCAGCTGGCTGGATCTGCTCGGCGAGGACCCCGAAGCGGCGTGTGCGGAGTTCCTTTCGCAGGGTCGCGCTCGAGCGGTCGCGACTGCGCCGATCAGCGATCTCACGGGTGTCCCCGCCCAGCTCGAGGCACGCCGTTTGAGCCTGGCCCTGAGCGGAACCACGTCGGAGACGAGCAGTCGGGCGCGGGCCGATGTTCTGGCCAAGGTTCTGATCGACGGCAGCACCGAGGTCAACCGGCGTCGTCGATCCACCGATGTCCGTGAAGACGATCGCAACCCGTATGCAGCGTCACACGACCTGATCCGCCGCACTGCACCGAAGCACGCTGTCGTGTGCGTCGTCAGCAAGGGTGACGAGATGGCGGTGCGCATCCGCGGCCACGCGCTCGGCTGGCACTTCCCTCAGACCGCTGACGGATCGTACGTGGGATACCACCCGAAGGATGCCCGCGAGGCGATCGCCCACCTCGAGCATCTCCGCGACCGTGGGGCGGCCCTGTTTCTCATCCCGGAGGTGTACATGTGGTGGTTGAACCATTACGCCGAGCTTCGACTCCATCTCGATCGCACGTATGTGCGAATCCAGTCCGGCGATGGCGAAGGTGGGCTCTGGGATCTCCGTCCCGCCGAGGTGCGCGCCGCTGACACGTGGGGGACGCCGTCGTGAGCCGGTCCCGTCGACCGAAGGTCGCCGTCGTCACGTGGAGCGTGAACCACAATCCCGTCGGTCGCGCCCACGTCCTGGCCGAGTTGCTGGCCGGGGAGTTCGAGGTCGAGATCGTCGGCTTCGACTTTCCCGTGCACGGCAACGGTGTCTGGGCGCCGGTTCGTGGAGGGCGAATCCCTGTGAAGAGCTACGCGGGGTCGGCCTTTCCCGAGCAGTTCGACCTGATGCGCGCGGTCGGCAGGACCCTCGACGCCGACGGCGTGCTGGTGTCGAAGCCGCGCCTGCCGGGGATAACCGTCGGCGCATTCGCGAAGGAGACCCGCCAGCGCGCGCTCGTCATCGACACCGACGACTGGGAGCTCTCGTTCGTGCACACCGACACACCGGTCGAGGTCACGGACGAGAGCCGGATCAGGTCCGATGAAACGTCCTTGACTCCCTACGGTCGCATTTGGACCCAGGTCTGTGAGCCCCTGATCGCCGAGGCGGACCAGCGCACGGTGTCCAACGTGGCGCTCCAGGCGCGCTTCGGCGGCAGCATTGTTCCCCACGCTCGCGACGAGCTGCTGTTCGATCCCGCGCGCTACGACCGGGCGACGGTCCGCGAGCGGTTCGGCGTCGACCCCGACGTCAAGCTGCTGCTCTTCGGTGGTACACCACGGCGTCACAAGGGTGTGATCGATCTGGCGACCGCGATCGTCCAGTTGGGCGATCCGTCCCTCGTGCTCGGGTTGATCGCGACGTCCGAGCTGAAGGAGCTGCGGCGGGATCTCGACCGGATCGGGTGTCCCGTCATCGAGCTTCCACCACAGCCGTTCGAGTCGATGCCGGCCCTTCTCGTCGCGGCTGATCTCACGGCCGTTCTCCAGGATCCGACCAGCCCGATCTCGCAGTACCAGATGCCGGCCAAGGTCACCGATGCGTTGGCGATGCAGGTGCCGTGCATCGTCAACGCCGTGCCGCCGCTGCAGCCGCTGATCGACGGCGGGCATCTGGAGGTGGTGGGTGCGGACGGGTTGGCCGAGACCGTGCGCCGCGTGCTCGCCGACCATCAATCATCGGAAGCGAGAGCGCGCTCCAACCGCGACTTGTTCCTCGAGCAATACAGCCACCGGGCCGTGGCGCCCGTGTTGTCGCAGCTGATGCACGCGGCAATGGATGCACCGCGACCGATCGGATCTGGCATGCGCGCGCTCCTCACGTTGCAACGAGACATGTTCGATCCGCCGATGCCGGCGCCCACGACGGTGGACGACTCGCCGCCGTCCGCCCCGCCCCGTCGAGAGCCGCAGCGGGCTGTCAGGCACATCCCGCGTCGCCGCCGCACCGGAACGTACGACCTTGTCGTGTTCTGGAAGCAGAACGACAGTGGCATTTACGGACGCAGGTCGGATCTCCTGGTGGCGGAGATGGCCAAGGCGCCGAACGTCGGGCGGACGATCCACTTCGACGCTCCGCTGGGAGTCGAGGCCCTGCGCCGCGCCGGGCAGTCGGGTGGAGCGGACCACCACGAGATGATCTTCGACACCGCCGTGCGTCGGGTACTCGGACAGGAGAACGATGGTGACTTCACCCGGCACACGTTCCTCTTCGACGATCGTGGCGATCGGCTCGATCTCCCTCGGCGGGATCAGTTCGGCGACTTCGTGCAGGAGGTCCTGGCCATGCACGGCGTCGGGAACCGCGATCTGGTCTTCTGGAACTATCCGACCAACCCCGACATCCCGGCCCTGATCGACCGGTTCCAGCCCGACGTCGTCGTCACCGATGTCGTCGATGACAACCGCACGTGGTATCCGCCGGACTCCAACCAGTTCCGGCAGCTGACCGAGAACTACGAAGCCATCCTGAGCCGAAGTGATGTGGTTCTCGCCAACTGTTCGGCGGTTCACGAGGCGATGTCCGTCTACCACGATTCGGTGGAACTGCTGCCGAACGCGTGCGAACCCCCACGAGCCGACCACCACGATCCTGACGCGCTTCCGGAGGAGCTCGCGAAGATCGACGGCCCGATCATCGGGTACGTCGGAAACCTGTCAGCGCGCATCGACGTCGACCTGCTCGACCACATCGCTGAGGCCCGCCCGGACTGGACCATCGTCCTGATCGGATCGACGCACGCCGGGCAGGCTGTGTTGCGGACGGCGCGCCATCCGAACGTGAAGATCCTCGGTCCCCGCCGTCATGCGGACGCGAAGCGGTTCATCAAGGCCTTCGACGTCGCGATCGTGCCTCACCTCGACAACGTGATGACGCAGTCGATGAACCCGTTGAAGGTCTTCGTGTACTGCTCGCTCGGTGTGCCGGTGGTGTCGACCGAGCTGGCGAACCTCGACGAGCTGCGCAACATGATCACGACGGCGACCGATCCGGACGATTTCGTGTGGGCGATCGAGGACGCGATCGTCCGCGGCCGTCAACCCCTGACCGACGAGCAGTTGCGCCTGCTGCACGCGAACAGTTGGCCCGTCCGAGCGCAGCGAGCGCAGGCCCTGCTCGATGAGGCGTTGTCGCGCCGGTCACCGTGGATCAACCCCCGGGTTGCGGGATGACTGACGTGACGAACGCGCGGGACGCTGTTCTCGACGTCGCTCGACGCCTCGCAGCCGCAGACCGCGACGGCGACGGACCGCCGACCGGCTCCGACGACTGGAGCCTCGACCGGCGCTCGCTGACGTTCTTGGCGTGCCTGGTGCAACGACTGCAGCCATGCGCCGTGCTGGAGTTCGGTTCGGGGGCCTCGACCGTCGTGCTCGCCACCGCGATGGCTGCGCTTCCGGTCCCGGCTCAGTCGGTGGCCATCGAGAGTGATCCGCTGCATCATGCGAGAACCACGTGTCTGCTGGAAGCGGACGGCCTCGAGGAAAGCGTCCGCCTCGTGCCAGCACACATCGTGGCCCGCCGGCGCCGGGGGCGGTACGTGCCGATCTACGAGGTCGACCCGCAGTGGGATCAAGGCGGCGACGATGTGCTTCGACCGGCGTGGGCAGATCTGATCCTCGTCGACGGTCCGCCGTTGCCGCTCGGCGGTCGAGAGGGAGCCCTCTACCAGGCGCTCGAGGCGGCGCGGACCGGCGCTGTCATCGTGCTCGACGATTCACGTCGCGACAGCGAACGCGAGCTCTTGGGTCGCCTGATGTCGCAGTTCGGGGGTTCGGTCGAAGCGATGAACCTCCTCGGTTTCGACAAGGGTCTCGCCGTGGTCATCGTCACCACGCCGATCGAACCGGAGTCGCGATGACCGAGCCTGCTGCCGCACCAGCGGACGACGCCGTTCGGCCCGGCGGGCTACGCCGCAACTGGCACCTGATGCCGCGTGCGGTCGACTACGTGCGACCGTACCGCCGGCAGGGAGCCGCGTCTGTCGGCTTGACGATCCTGCTGGCTCTGGCAGCGATCGCCCAACCGTGGCCGGTGGCCTTCGTCGTCGACGTCGTCGTGCACGATCGCCGCGCGCCGGGATGGGCCCGCCAGCTCGTCGGCGACGGCGACCGGCAACTGATCCTCCTTGGGGCGGGGGCGATCCTGGTGCTGTCCTTGGCGACCGGCGCGCTGACGGTCGCCCACGAGTACGTGACGACCAACCTCGATCTCCGGGTCGTGTTCGACCTGCGCAGCGACCTGTATCGGCACGCGCTCCGCCTGTCTCCGAACTACTACGACGACCGCAAGGTCGGTGGACTGATGTACCGCATCAACAACGAGGCCGACAACCTCGGCAAGATCGTCCTGTTCCTCCCGGACACCATCCAGAGCGCGCTCACGCTGGTCGGCATGCTCTACGTCGCGATCCGCATCGACGCACCGCTGGCATTGCTCAGCCTCAGTGTCGTTCCGTTCGTCGTGCTGTCGACGACGTTCTACGCCAACCGCATCGAGCGCCATGTCCGCCGCACCCGCAAATCGGAGCTGGCGATGCTGTCGATCGTGCACGAAGCGGTCGCGATGGTTCGGGTGATCGTCGCGTTCGGCCGCGAGTCGCACGAGCAGCACCGGTTTCGCCGGCAGGGCGAGGACGCTGTTGCGGCGCGTGTCTCGCTGACGCTCCGTGAGGCGACCTTCCGCCTGGCGGTCAGCCTGATCACAGCGGTCGGGACGGCGGCAGTTCTCTGGTTCGGCGCGCACCAGGTCGTGGAGGGCAGGATCACGGCCGGCGACCTGATCGTGATGCTGGCCTATGTGGCGGCTGTCTACGAGCCGTTGCGTCTGCTGACGAACACGGTGACATCGCTGCAGCAGCGGCTGATGGCCCTGCGCGCGATGGTGCTGCTGCTCGATACGCCGCCCGAGGTCGTCGAACGAGACGGCGCAGTCGTTCTCGAGCGCGCGGCCGGGCGGATCACGTTCGACAACGTCAGCTTCAGCTATCCACGACGGCCGAACACCATCCGATCGGTCTCCTTCGATGTCGAGCCCGGCCAATCCATCGCGCTCGTCGGGCCGACAGGTGCCGGGAAGTCGACGCTCGTCAGCCTGATGCCACGGCATTTCGAGGTCAGCGACGGTCGCGTCTGCATCGACGACATCGACGTTCGCGACATCACCATCGAGTCCTTGCGATCGCAGTTCAGCATCGTGCTGCAGGAGCCGCTGCTGTTCTCCGGCACGCTCCGCGACAACATCGCCTACGGCCGACCAGAGGCGAGCAGCAACGAGATCGAGACAGCCGCGCGCAACGCGAACGCGCATGAGTTCATCTCGCGGCTCCCGGATGGCTACGACACGATGCTGGGCGAACGAGGCGGCAAGATCTCCGGCGGCGAGCGTCAACGAATCGCCGTCGCTCGCGCGTTCCTCCGGGACGCACCGATCCTGATCCTCGACGAGCCGACCTCCTCCATCGACTCCCGCACGGAAGGGGTGATCCTCGATGCGCTGGATCGCCTCATGGAGGGTCGCACGACCATCATGATCGCCCACCGCCTGTCCACCATTCGCCACGCCGACAAGATCCTCGTCATCGACGGCGGCCGGCTGGTCGAGAGCGGCACCCACGCCGAGTTGATCAACAAGGGAGGTCTGTTCCGAGACCTGTGGGAAGCACAGATGCTCAAGACCCAACGCGTCGAGGCCGCCCGCCGAGCCGTCGAGGAGGCTGCGCTGCCTTCGGTCGAGGGCGGTCATGTTGCGCCCCGGTAGGCACACGTGAGCGGCGAGAGGAGGCCTCCTGGGTCAGCGGATGTCGCACTGCTCGCAGAATCGGGGCAGCACCTGTTCCGCGTCGAAGTATCGGACGGCGATGTTCCGGGCCACCGCCGCGTGCTCGTCGTACCTCGCGACGATGTCGTCGGCACCTCGTACGGCGTCCCCGAGCGACCGGAATGCCAACAGTCCGGTGCCCGTCGGCAGCGTCTGGCTGAAGCCGGTGTCCTGGACGAGAGCGGGTCGCCCGGAGGCCAAGTAGCGAACGGTGCGATCGCTGAACCAGCCGCTGTTCGTGCCGACGTAGACGCCCTGGGCGACAGAGAACTCGGCCGCGGACGCCTGCACATATGCGCGGAAGCGCGCCGGGTCAAAGGCAGCGTCGCTCGGATCCACCAGTTCCCAACCGTTGGCCAACAGCAGTTGCCGGTCGGGCTCGTCGGCGGCGTGGATGGCGAGGGCGAGCTCGAAGCGATGGTGCGCCACCGTCGGCAGCGTGATGAACGTGCGGAACTCGTGGACCTTGAGGCCGAACGTGCGCCCGTCGAGCGTCACCGGACCGAACGGCCCGCGCCAGCTGCCGACCGTGGTGAACCGCGGCAGACCAGCGGATTCGATGACCGGCCAGTCGCCGAGGACGACGGGCTGGCGCACGGTCTTCCACGCCAGGCCGCACGTCGGGATCGGGCAGTCGGCCTGACCGAGCCGCTCGGCGATCGTGACGTGGTGGTCGTGGCCGTCGAGCCGAGCACCGGGAAGACCGGCCGCGTACCAGGACTGGGTGAAACCAGGATCGATGTCGACGTACACGCGCGAGCGGAAACGCGGGAACAGTTCCGCGGAGTCGATGTGGCCACTGATGTTGACGAGCGTCGACTCCTCGGCCACGCCGACGAGCGTTTCCATCACGGGGCCACGCACCACCCCCTCCGCCGTCAGGAGAGCAGCGCGATCTCCGAGGCCGAACTCCTCGACGAGGCTGTCGAAGTAGGCGAGCCGCTCCGGCGACGGATCGTCGATCTGCTCGACGAACCACACGTCGAACCCGATCTGCTGCAGGCCGCGGATCCAGCTCAACCGTACCCACGCCTCGCCGCCGCTGCCGAGCTTGTTGGCCAGCGCTCCACCGACCACGATCGTCGGTGTCATCCCACTCCCAGTCGTTCGACCAGGCGAGTGAGGACGACCTCGGCGGCGAAGAATTCCTCGGCGACCTCACGGGCGGAAGCCGAATGACGCGCCCAATCGCTCTCGATCTGTCGGATCGCGTCGACCGCGCCGTCGAGATCTTCGAACGCGATCAAGCCGACGCCGAGCGAGATGTTGTCGGCGAGTCCGGTGTCCTGTGCGACCACCGGTCGACCGGCTGCGAGGTAACAGGCGCTGCGGTCGCTGAACCAGCCGCTCCTCGTTTCCACGTACATGTGCTTGGCCACCATCACCTCGGCGCGCGACCGTTCCACGTAGTCGCGATACAGCCACGGGTCAGCGGCGACGACGCGGGGGTCGACGAGTTGCCAGCCGTGTGCGATGAGGCCGACCGAGTCACGATCATCGGCCGGGTCGATGGCGAGCGCGAGCTCGAAGCCGCACGATGTGAGCTCGGGGAGTGGCAGAAATCGACGGAACTCGTGGACCCGCAGACCGTATGTCTTCTCGCGGTACTCGATCGGGCCGAACGGGCCGCGCCACGAGACCACGCTCGTGTACACCGGCCGCGGCGGGACCGTCGCGTCCCAGAGGTCGGTCACGACCGGTTGCTTGGTCGTGATCCAGTCGAGCCCGCACGTCGGCACGCCGCAGCCAGCGCGGCCCACGTTCTCGCCGACCGTGACGAAGCGGTCGTGGCCGGCGAAGAGATCGTGCAGGCCGAGCTCGCGCCACATCTGGCCGAACCCAGGGTCGATGTCGAAGAACACTCTGCACGGCGCGGCGTCGAGCATCTCGGCATCGTCGAGGAAGCCCATCACGTTCAACACCATCTGGGAGCGACGGATTCTCTCGATCGCTTGCCGGCGCGGGACGCCGGCCACATCGCGCCAGCCGTCATGGCCGAGGGTCCAGCAGTCGGCGAGGTCGAATCGTTGCATCACCTCGCTGAGGTAGGCGAGGTTGGCCGAGCCGAGGAAGCTCGACGGCGCGCCAGTGGCATCGACACACATCCCGGGCTCGAGCCGATCGATCAGGTGAACGTCCCAACCCATCTTGCGGAATCCGAGCAGCAGGTGCAGGAAGACCCACGTGTGCCCGCCGACGAACGGTCGCTGCGCAACGGACCCAGCGATGACGACACTGGGACGCGGCATGTCTAGAGAGTACTCAGGGGCGTCCGGTGCACCGGGTGTGATCGTGAGCGGCATGATCGCCGACACCCCACACCGAGGTGGGGCGACCTGGGCGATCCTCCAGTACCTCATCGGGTTGCGATCGTTGGGCTGTGCGGTCACCTTCGTGGAGCCGGTCGAGGAACCGTTGCGCGACGGGCGGGCCGCCTACTGCGCCCGCGTGATGAGCGACCACGATCTGTCCGGTCAGTGGTGCCTCGTCAGCGGTGATGGGACAACGATCGGAATGGAGAGGTCGGAGCTGAGAGCGGCGGCCCGCGAGGCAGACGTGCTCATCAACGTCTCCGGCATGCTCACCGACCTCGATGTGCTCGAGCGAATCGATCGCCGGGTCTATCTCGACCTCGATCCCGGCTTCGTGCAGATGTGGCACGACGACGGCGTCGACATGCGTTTTGACAACCACACCCACTTTGCGACTCTCGCCGACAACATCGGCAGTGACGGCTGCTCGATCCCGACGTGCGGTCGCACGTGGATCCCGACGTTGCCACCGGTCGTCCTCGCCGCATGGTCGCCCATCGCCGAGACGGCTCGCGACAGCTTCACGACGATCGCGCACTGGCGTAGCTACGGATCGATCCATCGCGATGGTGTCGTCTACGGGCAGAAGGCGCATTCGGTGCGCGCGATCGTCGATCTGCCGCAGCGGGTCGACGAGCGGTTCGATCTCGCGCTCGACATCCACCCGGACGAGACGAGGGACCTCGCCGAGCTCGCCGCGAACGGCTGGGCGCTGATCGATCCCGATCAGGTCGCCGCAACTCCCGCTCTGTATCGGGACTTCGTGCGCGGATCGCGGGCCGAGCTCGGGGTCGCCAAGAGTGGGTATGTCGTGTCACAGGCCGGATGGTTCAGCGATCGCAGCGCCTGCTACCTCGCCAGTGGGCGACCAGTCGTCGCCCAGAGCACAGGTTTCGAGCGCCGGCTGCCGACTGGTCACGGACTGTTCTCGTTCGTGGGGGTCGACGACATCGCGGCGGCGGTCGAGACCATCCGTGCTGATCCGTGCGGGCAGCGAATGGCGGCGCGCGCGGTCGCCGAGCAGCACCTGTCGGCCGAGAGCGTTCTCTCCCGACTCCTGGAGAACATCTCGTGACGGCCGCACTCCGAGCGCTCCTCGCGCCCGCCTACCCGGGGCGGACGATCCGTTCGATCAGCACCCGCCCGTATCCGTTTGCCTCGAGCTTCCGCCTCGACGAGGTGATCGTGGAGCTGGACGACGGCGAGCGCGCAGCACTGATACGAAAGGACTTCGCCCGTTCGAAGATGCTTCCGGATGCCCGTCGCCATCGGCCGACGTCGATGGATGACCCTTACCGCGAGATCGAGACATATCGCCGCGTGCTCGGGCCGGCGGGGATCGGTCCGCGATGCCTCCTCGCGATGGCGGACGCGGCGTCGTCGCAGTTCTTGCTGATCACCGAAAAGGTACGTGGGGTCGAACTGTGGCAGATCGGGGACATCAGCATCTGGGAGGACGTCGTGCGCTGGCTGGCCAGGCTTCATGAGGCGTACGCGGACCGCCAGGCAGACCTTCTCGTCGATGACCCACAGCTGCCGATTCTGGATGCAGCGTGGTTCGACGAGTGCACGACGCGGGCGCTGGCGGCGCTGGCGACGTCGTCCGACGACCGTGCGCCATCCTTGCTGCGCGCGATGACAGGCCTCGGTCTGGCCGAGGAGCTGGGGGCGTTGCCGCGGACGTTCGTCCATGGCGAGTTCTACTCGTCGAACGTGATCGTGGGGGAGGACGCGAACGGCACAACCGTCTGCCCGGTCGACTGGGAGACCGCAGCACTCGGGATCGGGATGCTCGACCTGGCCGCGATCACCTCGGGTTGGGACCCGGCCACCGAGGCCCGACTTGTCAGCGCGTACGGTCCCTTGCGCGGCAGCGAGCGCGATCTGCTCCTGTGCAGGCTGCACCTCGCGCTGCGTTGGATCGGCTGGTCGGAGCGCTGGAGCCCGCCCGCAGCCCACGCGCACGATTGGATCGGCGCCGCACTGGACCTCGCGTCGAGGTTGGGCAGATGACGGTCGTCGAGCAGGAGGAGACGACGGTGGCCGACCGGCGCTTGAT
>Ga0075365_10000762_pt1 | contig 13090 bp, 9 predicted proteins | sample EndMetdeltDD1765_FD_71387 | JGI IMG/M metagenome (GOLD analysis project Ga0075365, IMG submission 71387) | Populus endosphere microbial communities from Tennessee, USA - Endosphere MetaG P. deltoides DD176-5 | ecosystem: Host-associated > Plants > Roots > Endosphere | place: USA: Tennessee... | reverse complement strand
TGGCTGCCGTCGCTGTCCGCTGACACGTCGAAGGTCACGGTGCCGGTGCGCCCAGCGAAATCGAATGGTTGTTTGGGGTAGATGTCCAAGTTGGCGACCCCGCCGCCGTCGTTGACGGTTTCGAACAGTTGACCGTTGCAGATCCGGACATCGTTGGGGGTGAAGGTCCACGCGGTCGTGCCGCAACCGGTCATCGACATCGTCGACATGTCATCCAGCTGGGATTGACCCGGGTTGGTGTTCCCGACCCGAGACACACCCCACAACACCGGGTCCAGATCACCGGTCCGGGTGCCACCATTGGCCGGCTGATCGAACGTCGCACAGAACACAGCAGCAGCCAACCCGCACCCGGCGCTGCCCCCACTCGGCACCGTCGACGCCGGCGGCGCGGTCGTGGAAGTCACCGGCACAGTCGTCACCGGCACAGTCGTCACCGGCACAGTCGTCGCCGGACTCGTGGTCGTCGCCGGCGCAGTCGTCGCCGGCGCAGTCGTCGCCGGCGCAGTCGTCGCTGGAGCAGTCGTCTCCGGAGCAGTCGTTGGTGGCGGCAAGGTGATCGGGGGAAGCGTGATCGGCGGAAGGGTGAGCTCGGGGAGCGCCTGCGCGGTAGCCGTTGTTGTGGGCGTCACCTCGAGTGCGGGTGCGCATGATTGCAGCGCGCCGCCACATTTGGACAACGAAAGCAACAGAAAGGGAACCGCGTAGTAGCGAGGGCGGCGGATGCTCTGCAGCGCGGACATGCGTTCTCTATCGGCCGCAACGAAAACGTCCTTGAGAAGCCATCGAACAATTCACGTGCGCGTCACCGGTTCGCGACTAGGGCACAGGGCTGGCCGCGACGAGGATCAGAGAGATGTTGGCAACGACCGTCGAAGCGTCGTCGGACTTGAAGCCGATCGTGTTCTTGCCATCGACGACCTGCTCGAGCGGAACCGGAATGGACAGGCTCCGCCACGAATACGTCTGCCCGTCGTATGGCCACTCCGTGTCGATCCACGGCCCCCCGTTGATCGAGATCGATGGCACAACCGGTGCGTAAGAATAGGTGTTCAAGACCACCTGCGCGCCCGTCGGTGTCTGATCGCGATGAACCGGATCCGTCTCGAGCGTCATCGGTCCCTCGCCGATCTTGTATCCGAGTCGACGCGATGCGTCCGACGCGCTCGTGGGACTGCCGTCGACGTTCGCATCGGAGACGTCGAATCCGAGGTCGCGGTAGGTCTTGGGGCCGTCGAAGCCGAGGTTGTCCCAGACGAAGGTGTGGTTGTACTGGTCGCTGCATTCGCACGGCTCGATGGCCTTGCGCGCGTTGTAGTGAACATCGTCGAGCCACACAAGACCCTTGGAGAAGCCGAGGTTGAGATTGTCGGCGACGGCCAGTTGGACGAGGTCTGACGCGTCGGCGTCGGTGCCCCACACTTCGAGGCGGTTCTGGCTGAGTCTGACTTCGAAGTGGTTCATCGCAGTCGCCGAACCCTTGGTGACACACGTGGGTGTCGTGAACGTCGGTTCGCTGTAGACGTAGTCCTTCGTCATGAAGATCGCGCCGACTCCGGTGAGGCCATCGACACCACATCCACCGTCGATCGAAAACCCGATCGAGTTGGCCGCGGCGGGTGGAACCTGCAACGAGATGCTCCGCCGAATGCCGGGAACCGGCTTGTCCGTGATGACGAACTCCGGCCATGCGCCGTGACTTCCCGCGCTGTCGGCCGAGACGTCGAATGTGACCTTCCCGGTTCGCCCGGTGAAGTCGAACGGCTGCTTCGGATAGGTGTTGAGATGGGCCACGCCACCGCCGTCATTGACGGCCTCGAACATCTGGCCATTGCAGATCCGAACATCATCGGGGGGTTTCGAGGCGGCCGACGTTCCGCACGCCGTCATCGACATCACGGCGACGTCGTTGAACATCTCATGGTCCGGATTGATGTTGCCGACCCGAGAGACTCCCCACAGCACGGGATCGAGGTCGCCGGTGCGAGTACCCGCACCAGCGGGCTCGTCGAACGTCTCACAGAATGCCGCGGAGTCGAGCCCGCATCCCGGTTCGTTGGGTCGCGATGCCGTTTTGGTCGCGACCTCCGGTGCCGTGGCCGTCGCGACCCCAGGTTGCGCAGTTTCCGTGACCGCGGTGGCCGGAGTGGTCTGGTCCGTTGTGTTCGACGAGTTGTCGGCGGACGAGGAGCAGGCCGCAAGCACCCCGCCCACGGCGGCGATGACCAGTGAGATCGTGGTGCGCGCCCGACCACAGCCACCCCGCCCACGCTGACCACCACCCGCGCGCACTCCCGACCAACTCACGATCTCATCCTGCCATCACCGTTTCGTCCACGCGGGCAGATTCAAGGTCCGGGTCAAAACGCCGAAACCACCTGTACAGGAGGACCTGCCGGGTCACCACGTGACAGAAGTCCGCGGCGATGTTCCATGCTCGTGACCGAAAGTTGTAACCTAAGTGACACAAAAGTTCGGGCTGTGTGAATGCACGTTCCAGCATCGTTTTTGAAAGGTTGTCGAATGCGTCGTTCGAGGCTCGGTCTCTTCGTCCTACCTGCACTCGCCGTCGGAGTTGCCGTTGGCCCGATCTCGGCGGGTCGCGCTGCTCGTCCGCAGGGAGTCTCGGCGATTCAGCCGAATCGGGTGCTCGACACCAGGATCGGTCTCGGCGCACCAGCCTCACCATTGGTCCTGGGCGTCGACCTCGCCGTGGCTGTACCGGCACCGGCGGGCGCGACCTCCGTTGCATTGAACCTCACAGCGACGGACGCCGTCGCCGACGGGTGGCTGAAGGCGTGGCCGTGCGATGAGGCCGAGCCGAGCACTTCGTCGCTGAACTTCACGCCGGGGCAAACCTCGGCGAACGCCGCCGTCGTTCGCCTCGCGGCGGGCAAGGTCTGCCTGGCCAGTTCGCAGCCCGTGCAAGTCGTCGCCGACGTCACCGGCTGGTACATCGGGGCGAGCGACTTCACGGCCGCATCGCCGAACCGGTTGCTCGACACCCGGGTGAGCGGAAACCCGCTGATCGCCGGGACGGTACGTCGTCTCAAGGTCGCGGGCACGGCGGGAGTCGGAGCGAACGCGACGATTGGCGGATTGAACCTGACGGTCGACCGCCCGGGTCGGGCCGGGTACGTCGTCGCTTTCCCATGTGGTCAGCCCACGAACGGATCAACGGTCAACTTCTCGGCCGGCGAGACCGTCGCCAACTTCACGATCGTCGGTCTCACCGCGGGTGAGGTCTGCATGGCCTCCAGCACCGACGTGCAGATCATCGTCGACAGCTTCGGCTGGTCCACCGGTGGTGGGCAATTGAAGGTGCAGTCCCCGACGCGGTTGTTGGACACGCGCGACCCGGCGACATGGGGAGTCGGTACGCCGGCGTCTGGCGACACGGTCCGGCTGCGGGTTGCCGGCCTGGGCGGCGTTCCGAACAGTGCCGATGCGGCGTTGCTCACCGTCACCGTCGCCAACCCAGCCGGCAACGGGTACGTCACCACCTGGCCATGCGATCAGCCATTTCCGGTTGCGTCCACGATCAACACCTTTCCGAACGCACTTCGTTCGAACCTGTCGCTCGTGAAGCTGTCTCAAGCCAGCGGCGAAGTGTGCCTGAAGTACGTCTCGGCCAACGCCACACCGACCGATCTGATCGTCGATGCGATCGGTTGGATCGATGGAAACGTGACGCGCACCGCGCCGGGGGTGACGAATTGTGGACTGGCCGCCCCGGCGTTCTGCGAGACGTTCGACGCCCCGGCCGGCGCGGGCACTCGCACCGGCGACCTCAACCCGGTGCTGTGGGGTGTCTCCCGAATCGGCGACACGAACCCTGGCCAGCACATCAACGACATCCCGATCGCCACGATGGCAGGTTGCGCAGCGGGGGTCGCCCCCACACCGAATGACGTGCGGATCTGCAACGGGCAGATGTACGAGGCAGTCAACGACGGCGGTGGCGTCATCAACTTGAACACGTATCCGAAGCAGCCGTTCAACTTCGCCGGTCGAACCGGCAAGGTCACCTTCGACGTTTCCGCGGACAGCGACGGCAGCCATGGGGCATGGCCGGAGTTCGTGATCACCGATAAGCCGGTCCCCGGTGTGCGGCGCAGCATCTCCTCGCAGGTTCCGGCCGCGGCCGCAAACTCGATCGGCTTCACGCTCGACGGCGGCTGCAACACCAAGGGCCTCACCGGAGTCGGGGGCGTGTTCGTGACCAAGAACAACGTGTACAGCGAGCCCGGCATCACGACGCCCAACTGCATCACGAAGGGGTCCGCGAAGGCGATGAACCACTTCGAGGTCAGGATCAGTCAGAATCGCCTCGAGGTGTGGGGCACCGATGCCGGAGCGACGAACCTGAAGCAGCTCGCGGTCGCCGACAACCTCGGCCTCACGTTCACCCAGGGCCTGGTGTGGTTGGACGACGTTCACTACAACGCGCGCAAGGCGATCGAGCCGTGTGAGTGCGGCACCCAGTTCAACCACACCTTCGTGTGGGACAACCTCGGCTTCGACGGCCCGAAGACCTACCGCGACCTCGGATTCGATGTCGCTGATTCCAACACGGTCGGACAGGCCGCCTCCGCGGGTGATCCCTCACGCCGAGTCGGATACCAGGTCGGCTTGGGCACGATGACACTGACGACAGACCCTGTCCGCCGTGATCAGACACCGACCGGCGCACTGTTGGTGCTGAACTCGTATTCGTTCGTCAAACAGATCCCGTCGGTGAGCATCAACGGAGGACCGTGGATCGATACCCCATGGCCTTTCACCGACGCGCAGACGTATTCGTGGCGCAGTCTGGCGATCCCGATTCCACTGGATCAGGTCCACGACGGCGCGAACACGATCGCGTTCAAGTCCGGCGATGCCTCGACCCTCGTCTCCAACATCTCGATCATCCTGGTCGCCGGCAGTCCCGTTCCCTGATCGTCGCGAGCCGGAGGCGGTTACACTGCGGTGGTTCTCCCGACGGCGCACGAGAAGAGGAGCAGGCGGCCATGGCACTGGCGGTCCATGTTGATGCGAGACTGACAGATGATGAGCGGCGCACCGAGCTGTATGCGGGCGCGATCAAGATCACCTCGCCGACGCCGACGACTGTCGCCTTCGCGGCGTTCGCGGACGCGCTGATCCGCGACGCCTTTGCCGGGCACGATCCCGAGCTGGCCCAGTTCGAGCTCACGGTCGAGGACTACGCAGCCGTCCTCGGCGAGCTGAAACCTCGTTTCATCCATCACCCCGAGTCGAAGCGGTTCCTGCAGGCCATCCTCGCCGAACGTGGATGCGACCTGGACGAGACGTACTTCGACGTGCCCCGGCTGCGCAGCTCCACCAGTGACGGATATCTCACGACCGGGATCGCGTACGCGTGGCACCCACACCGCGACACGTGGTACTCGGCCCCGCACGCGCAGCTCAACTTCTGGATGCCCGTCTACGCGATCACCGCCGACAATGCGATGGCATTCCATCCCGAGTACTTCGACCGCGCCGTTGCCAACGACTCGGCCAAGTACAACTACTACCAGTGGAACGCCAAGCATCGGGCGGCGGCGACGGGCAACATCGGCACCGAGGCCAGGCCGCTTCCTGGCCCGACGGAACCCGTCGACCTGTCGTCCTCGATGGTGTTCTTGACCCCGGTCGGTGGACTGTTGCAGTTCGCCGGTCAGCAGTTGCACTCCAGCGTTCCGAACACCAGTGGCCGCACACGGTTCTCGATCGACTTCAGGACGGTGCACGTCGGCGACATCCGCGCCGGTCGGGGCGCGAAGAACGTCGACGGCCTCTCCACCGGCTCATCGATCCGTGACTTCATTCGCGCCAGCGATCTCTCCCCGATGCCCGACGACATCGTCTCGCTGTACGACGACGGCACCGAGTCGAGCGGCGACCTCGTCTACACACCGCCAGTATCCGTGCGCTAGCTACTTCGGTCGATAGGAGAGAGTTCTCCGGTCGACCGGCGTCGCCAGCCCTTGGGCAAACCCGCGGCAGAAGGCCAACACGCGCCTCGTCCCGCGCGGCGCACGAAGATGAAGCAGGTCGACGACGATCGGTCCGAGAGCGTCCACGAACAACACGTAGACGGCCATCAGACCCAACAGAGGATGCCCGGCGCGAACCGGTTTGGCCGCGACCGCGCCGAGCGCGATCCAGTCGCGCGACGCGTGCCTGCGGCCCTCGGCGAAGGTGCGGAAACCGTGGTGGGTGATCCAGAGGCGATCGGTCTCGAACGTCTCCCAACCCATCATCAACGTCCTCACCTCGAGATCCCAGTCATCACCGGAACCGAACCGAGACCCGGGTCCGAAGGTCTCGTCGATGCCACCGATGTCCAGCACGACGTCTCGACGAATCGCCATCCCGGCACCCATGCCGCGATGTGCGCACGATGCCAGGGTCCGGCGGATCCGTCGATCTCCGCGCGGCAGATACTCGGGAACGTAGCCGACACTCTGGTCGTACGCCGGCGCCTGCACTCGGCAGAACACCACGGCTGTATCCGGTTTCGACGCCAACGTCGACGCCATGCCCCTGACCCAACCACGTGGGGCCTCGCAATCGTCGTCGGTGCAGACGACATAGTTCGAGCGAGCCAGACGAAGTCCCTCGTTCATCGCCGCGCCCTTCCCGCGGGTCTTGCTGCGCACGTAACGGACGCGCTCAGAATCGAACGCGTCGGATACAGGGCGGTCGAGGCCGTCACTCTGGTCGATCACAATGATCTCGATCTCAACGTTGTCGTCGACGAGCAAAGAACGAACGGCGCGGGTCAGGTCGTCGGGCCGGTCCTTCGAGCACACGAGCACGGATACCAGGCCCACTTCGGCATCGATGTCGTCCATCGATGGCAGCCACGCCCTGCCACGCCCAACAGCCTTCACGTCGCGAGACTACTGCGCGGCACCGGTCCAGCACGGCGTGCGTCGTGACGCTGTACAGTGGCGGCATGGTCGGGTGCCTGGCGGACGATGGTTCGGTCGCGGCGTGAGCACTCTCATCGTCGCCGAGATCAACACCTTCGTCGCGCTCCTCGCGCTCGAACCGGAGTGGCGCCGTCTCGAGCAGATCGCCAAGCACAAGCTCCCGTTCCTGACCTTCGACTGGGTGACGAGTTGGTGGGAGCACTTGCGCGCAGACAGACGATCCGTCAGGGACAACCTGTTCATCAGGTCTGTCCGCACGACAGACGGCGAGTTGGTCGCGGTCGCACCGCTGATGCTCACCGAACGCCCTGCCGTCGGACCGCTCCGAATACGGGCCGTTCAGTTCCTCGGCGCCGATCCGAACATCACCGAACTACGCGGGGTGCTCGTCAGCCCGGGGCACGAGGCCGCTGCGCAGCAGGCGCTGCACCGCGATTTGATCTCCTGCGCCGACCAGTGGGACTGGGTGCAATGGGCCGGAGTTCCGGCGGGGAGTCCGACCCACCACCTGCTCAGCAAAGTCAAAGGCGTCCACTGGGGCCGTGACGTCTCGAGCTTCGTGCTCCCCCTCGAAAAGACGTGGGAGGCGCAACGGGCGACGCTCAGGCGCAACATCAAAGAGTCAATTCGCAAGTGCTACAACTCGCTCAAACGAGACAACCACAAGATGACCTTCCATGTGGTGCAGTCCGAAGACGCCATCGAAGCAGCCCTCGAAGACTTCTTCCGACTCCACACCGCACGCGCCCGCCTCACCGAAACGGTCCAGCACCGCGACGTCTTCGAGTCCCAGCCTGCTCGCGACTTCCTTGCCCAGATCTGCGCCCGCTACGGCGAGCGAGACACCGTTCGCCTGTTCCAACTACGAGTGAACAACACGGTGGTCGCGACCAGGATCGGATTTGCGCTGGGCTCCACGCTCTATCTCTACTACTCCGGATTCGACCCGGAGTGGGCGAAGTACAGCGTGTCGACGACAGTCGTCGTGGAGGCGATCAAGTACGCGATCGCCGAGGGTTTCGAGGAGGTCAACCTCTCGACCGGCAACGACGTGTCGAAGACCCGGTGGGGCCCACGAGAGGTCGTGTACCGCCAAGCACACATGCGCTCGGACCTCCTGCGCGGACGATTGGCGATGAGTGGCTACCACCTCGCCGTCAAGTCTGCCGAGCATCCGGCTCTGAGCCGTCTCCGACCGCTTCTGGAGCGCCGCTCGTCTCCATGACCTGCGCCGTGTTGACGAAGCGTGGCAGACGAACGCATCGGGCGCGATCTCGAGCATCGTCGAGGGGGACGCGTCGGGTAACGTGGGGCGTTGTCCACGGGCCATCGTGTTAACCGCGCCCCCGTACATCGTCCCAGGGGGGACCTCGTGAGCGGAACACCGAAAATCGGCTTCGTGTTCGAGCAGACCCTTGGACACGTCACCCACGCCCACAACTTGCAGGCCGTGCTCGCCGACGATCAGACCATCTCGCCGCGGTGGATCCCGATCGAGTATCCGGTGAGTGGCGTCGCCGCTCACATTCCCGTGTTCAGCAGCAACTGGACCGTGCGTGCCGGGCTTCGCGCCCGTCGGGCCCTGCGCGCGGCGAGCCGCGAGGGGCAGTTCGATGCCTTGTTCATCCACACGCAGGTACCCGCTGTGCTGGTGCCCGACTGGTTGCGTCGGATCCCGACGATCGTGTCGATCGATGCCACGCCCATTCAATACGACGAACTCGGCGCCTTCTACGATCATGAGCCCGGTGGGGGCACGCTCGAGCGCCTCAAATGGAAGGCGAATCGGGCGTGTTTCCAACACGCCAAGGCCGTCGTCTCGTGGTCATCGTGGGCCAAGCAGAGCCTGGTCGATGACTACGAGGTCCCCGCCGAGAAGGTCACGGTCATCCCCCCGGGCGTGTGGCTCGACCAGTGGACTCACCCGAGCGGCCGGCGACCGGACGCCGGAGTGGTGCGGATCCTGTTCGTCGGCGCGGATCTCGTCCGCAAAGGTGGAATGACGCTGGTCGCTGCGTTCCGCAAGGTGCTCGCGCACGTCGGTGACCGCGCTGAGGGATCGCCTTCGGTCGAGCTGCACCTGGTCACGAAGACTCCCCACGCACCCGAGTCGGGTATTCACGTCCACGCCGACATGACGCCGAACTCGCCGGAATTGCTCGAGTTGTTCCGGCGATGCGATGTGTTCTGCTTGCCGACCCGCGCCGACATGTTGGCGCTCGTGCTCTGTGAAGCAGGGGCGGCCGGGCTTCCCCTCGTCTCGACACCGGTCGGCGGGATCTCCGAGATCGTGAAGGAGGGCGAGACCGGGCTCTTCGTACCTCCCGACGACATCGATGCACTCGCCGCGACACTGATCCGACTCGTCGAGGATCCAGCGCTGCGCCATCGACTCGGCGCCAACGCCGCGGCCGCGGTCGAAGCGCGCTTCAATGCCCGCAAGAACGCCGAGGAGATCGTGGCTCTGCTCAAGGACGTCGCACGACCGCAGGCCTGACGTCGAGAGTTCCGTTGGCGCAGTCGCTGCCAGCAGTGCGTCGTGTCCGATCCGAGCGCAGCACATAAGGTTGGACGGATGTCGGTCTCGGAGAGTGGTACAGCAGCGTTGGACCGCAGACCGCTGACGATTTCGGTCGTACTTCCGACACGCAACAGACCGAGTCAGATTCGGCCATGCGTCGACAGCATCCTTGCCAACGACGATCTTTATGAACTGATCGTGATCGACCAGAGCGACGGACCTGAAACAGAGGCGCAACTCGCGGGGATCGGCGATCCACGCCTGCGCTATGAGCATGTTGACTCGAGGGGGGTCTGCGCAGCTCGGAATCGTGGGACAGAGATCAGCAGCGGCCAGATCATCGCTGCGACTGACGATGATTGCCGCGTGCCATCCGATTGGATCGCGTCCATTGCCAACGTTTTCAGAGCGACCCCTGACGCGGCGATGGTCTGCGGTCGAGTGACGGTTCCGCCGGAGTTGTACGAGAACGGCTACGCCGTCAACTTCGAGCCGAAGCAACGTGAATGGCTCGGACACTTCCCGCCGCCGGCCGAGTGGGGCATCACGGCGAACCTCGCTGTGCGCCGATCCGTGTTCGACCTTGTCGGCCCATATGACCGGTTCCTCGGAGCTGGTGCCCCGCTCACCTCGGGCGGGGAGCCCGACCTGATCTACCGGATCTTGCGCACAGGTTTGCTCGTCGTGAACGCCACGGAGGTCGAAGTCAGTCACCTTGGCGTCCGCAAGTACGGCCCTGAGACACAAAAGCTGATACGGGGTTATTCTGCGGGTATCTCTGCAGCGATCCTGAAGCATGTACGGATTGGCGACCTGACTGCCCTGCGAGTCTACGGCAGCTTCGTCGTCCCAATGTTGGGCTCAGTCGTCGCCAATGTCGTTCGACGACGAAGGCCTACTGGTGCTGGAACGTTGCTGGCCTTCGTCAAAGGTGCTCGCGCTTCGTTTCGATTCCGCGTCGACCGGGCCACGCGCATGTATGTTCCGCGAGAGTCGCGTTGAACCGTCGGTCCGTTCGAGCAGCTCCACAGTTCGTCGCTTGAGAAGAGAGTTCACATGTCAGCATCGCCGGTGTCAGTGCGACGATTCGGTACCCAGGCCCTCTGCGTCCACGATTGGATCGAAGTGCGCAGCCGCGAGGAGATCCTGGCGACGCTGGACGAGCGCGGTCAGCTCGACGGACTGCCGTTCATGCCCGAAATGTTTGCGTATTGCGGCAAGCGCTACGAGGTGTTTCGAGTCGCACACAAAACGTGCGACACGGTGACAAAGACCGGCGGGCGGCGGCTGGAAGACACGGTGCATCTGGGCGAGCTTCGCTGCGATGGAACTAGCCACGGCGGCTGCGAGGCCGCATGCCTCATCTTCTGGAAGGAAAGGTGGCTGCGGCGTGTCGAGGGACCAAACTCGCCGGGCGACGATTCGCGACCACCGTTCCAATCGAGCGCAGAAGACGAACCTCTGAAATGCTCCGAGGAAGACCTCAGGGCTGCGGTGTTCGCTCCCGGCGCGGCGGATGATAGCGAGCCCACCTACAGCTGTCAGGCGACGTTGCTGCCGGAGTACACCACGCACCTGAAGTGGTGGGACGTACGACAGTACGGGCGGGACTGGCGATCCGGCAACGCGTCTGGACGGGAGATCCTCGCCGGTGCGATCTATGTCGCAGTCTTCAACGTGATTCGCCGGGCGAACCGTCCGTGGATCACCCTCGGGCCGTCACTCATGCGAATCTACGATTCCTTTCAACGCGTCGTGGGAGGGGTGCGATACCCACGTCGATGGGGATCGATCGCGCCTGGGCAGCGCACACCTTCTCCACCGAGCTTGAACCTTCGTCCGGGCGACCTTGTGCGGGTCAAGTCCTACGACGAGATCCTGGCGACCCTCGACGGCAACAATCGAAACCGCGGGATGTACTTCGATGCCGAGGAGGTCCCGTACTGCGGGGGCACGTATCGCGTCCGGTCGCTGGTCACGAAAATCATCGATGAACGCAGCGGCAAGATGCTGCACCTGCAAGGGAACCCGGTGATTCTGGAAGATGTTTGGTGCAAGGGCCATTACAGCGATCGGCGCATGTTCTGTCCTCGCGCCATCTATTCGTTCTGGAGACAGGCCTGGCTCGAGCGTGTCGACGATCCGCCTCGTGCCGAATCGGCTCATTCGTGACGTCCGACGCGACCGACCAGCTCTCAACTTCCTGGTGCGCCGAAGCCAGCAGCTGCATTGTCGATGACCAGCACCCAGTCGTCGTTCGTCGGCGGGGTGAACGAGCGGCTACCGCTCGTCGCCACCAGCCCGAGATCGATTGCCTCACCAGTCGACGGGTCGTACCACCAGGCCCGTGCCTGAACACCGCTGATTCGACTCATGTCGACCACGAGCGTCGCCGCCGTCGGGGCGTACACGATGACGGTGTTGCCGTCTGCGGTCCGGGCGGCCGAGGCGTAGGAGTCGTCGGCCAGGTTTCCGTAGCCGGACGTCACGGTGGAGTGCGCGTTGTCCGGGACCAATGCCCCCCAATCACGGGAGTTGAACAGCTCACCGAAACGACTCATGTCCGCAGAGCCCTGCGAGTCGAGTTGTCCCTGCCACCCAGCGCCGAACTGCCAGATGACGCCGTTGCCGAAGAAGTGGCCGAAGCCGCCCTCGAGCACTGACCAGTACGCCTGCGACCGAATGCACCGAGCAGACGTGTCGTTCTCGAGTTCGTATCGACCCTCGACGAGGAAGAACGGCATCGTGACGCTCCGTTGATAGTCATCATTGAGCTGCGCGGGACTTCTGGTGCAATCCGAATAGGTCGAGTTGACGCTCAACCATGGCTCGCCAGGCGGATATTGCGTGACGGCGGACTGATAGCGGGCGTTGTGGGCGGTGAACACGGCCTGTGAGCTGATGTCCTGGATCCCCTGCGCCAGGGCTCGCATCCCGTCCAGTGCAGCCATCGGCGGGGAGTCGCCACCGAGCACCCACAACACGTTGGCGCTGTTCCGGTATCGAGAGGCGAGGTACTGCCCAAAACCTCGCATCTTGCTGGTTCCGTTGGCGATCACGTCGTTGTACCAACCCTCACTGGTGCCCGGATAACCCAGGTAGGTCGGATACAGAAACACCTCGATGTTGCGCGCCGCTGCTTCGGCCACGATGCGGTCCAGGTGGGCGAAGTACCGCTCGTTCGGCGTACTGAAGTCGCCGGGAGTTGTGAACGGTTGCTCGCCGTACACGTTGCGAGGTGCGCCGAAGTTGTCGAACTGGTGCTCGATCGCTTCGACCATGATGGCGGTGAAGCCCTTGCTCGCCCGATCATCGAGATACTGGGTGACGTCAGCGTCGGTGAGGTTCACCTCCGGCGTCCACGCGGCCTCGCCGACGGCCAAGAACGGCTGTCCGACCGCGTCGACAAGGTGCCGGCGATCGGATGAGACAGACAGCGGAAACACATAGTCGGTATCGGGGGCCGGGCGCGGAGCGGCGATCGTGGTCGGTGGCGACGGAATCGTCGTCGTCGGTGGGATCGTCGTCGGTGGGGTCGTCGTCGGTGGGATCGTCGTCGTCGGTGGGATCGTCGTCGGTGGGATCGTCGTCGGTGGAATCGTCGTCGTCGGTGGGATCGTCGTCG
>Ga0075365_10000761_pt1 | contig 13103 bp, 11 predicted proteins | sample EndMetdeltDD1765_FD_71387 | JGI IMG/M metagenome (GOLD analysis project Ga0075365, IMG submission 71387) | Populus endosphere microbial communities from Tennessee, USA - Endosphere MetaG P. deltoides DD176-5 | ecosystem: Host-associated > Plants > Roots > Endosphere | place: USA: Tennessee... | reverse complement strand
ACGACGGTGTGGACCGAGAGGACCAGCGGCGTCGAGAGGCCGGCGAGCAGCAGGTAGATGTGCTCGTAGCGCTGCCAGTGGCGCGCCGATCCGCGCCAGCCGAGCGCCAGCATGCCGTAGGCGATCTTCACGGGCTTCAGCTTCGCCTTGTCGCGCAGCGTCGCCAGGTCGGGGATGAGGCCCACGTACCAGAAGAGCAGCGAGACCGTGAAGTAGGTCGAGACGGCGAACACGTCCCAGATGAGCGGGCTGCGGAACTGCGGCCAGATGCCCATCGAGTTCGGGTAGGGGAACAGCCAGTAGGCGGCGAGCCACGGACGGCCGGTGTGCACGAGCGGGAAGAGGCCCGCGCACATGACCGCGAAGATCGTCATGCCTTCGGCGAAGCGGTTGATCGAGGTCCGCCAGCCCTGCTTGAGCAGCAGCAGGATCGCGGAGATGAGCGTCCCGGCGTGGCCGATGCCGATCCACCAGACGAAGTTGATGATCGCGAAGCCCCAGCCGACGGGGATGTTGACGCCCCAGATGCCGGTGCCCTTGATCAGCAGCCAGGTGATCGCCATCCCCAGCATGCCCATGATCATGAAGCCGATGGAGATGACGACGAACCAGCTGAGGGGCTGGTTGGTGGTCAGCACGACCCCGGCGATCTTGTCGGTGATCGACCCGAAGGTGTGGCCCGGCTCGATCAGCGGGGCCGGCTCGTAGGTCGCAGGCTTCGGATTAATCATGACAGTTCGGGATTCGGGTTGCTCAACGCCGCCAGGTACGTCGTCCGCGGCCGCGTGTTGAGATCCTCGAGGATGCCGTACTCGCGCTCGAGCGCCTTGAGCTTCGTCACGCGCGCGTTCGGGTCGTTGAGATCGCCGAACACGATCGCGTCGGCCGGGCAGGCGGAGGCGCAGGCCGGCACGATCTCGCCGTCGCGGATCGTCCGATCCTGCCGCTTGGCGTCGATGCGCGCGTAGTTGATGCGCTGCACGCAGTAGGTGCACTTCTCCATGACGCCGCGGCTCCGGACGGTGACGTCGGGGTTGCGCAGCGGCTCGAGGCTCGCCGTATCCCAGTCCTGATAGAGCAGGAAGTTGAAGCGCCGCACCTTGTACGGGCAGTTGTTGGAGCAGTAGCGGGTGCCGACGCAGCGGTTGTAGACCATGTCGTTCAGGCCTTCCGCGCTGTGCGTCGTGGCGCCGACCGGGCAGACCAGCTCGCAGGGCGCGTTCTCGCACTGCATGCAGGGCACCGGCTGGTGGTACGTCTTGATCGCGTTGACGTCTTCCGGGTTGCCCTCGTAGTAGTGGTCGACGCGGATCCAGTGCATCTCGCGTCCCTTGTCGACCTGCTCCTTGCCGACGACCGGGATGTTGTTCTCGGCCTGGCAGGCGATGGTGCAGGTGCCGCAGCCCGTGCACGACGTCAGGTCGATCGACATGCCCCACTTGTAGGACTGCGAGTAGTCCCACTCGGGAATCAGGGTCAGCGTCTTCGCCGGCCGCTCGCCCTGCTTTGCGATCACCTCGTGATCCGCGCGGTACTGCTCGAGGCTGGCGACGCGCACCGGCGCGCGTCCTTCCATCAGGTGGTGCTCCTGCGTCCGCGCGAGCAGGTAGCGGCCCGCCTTGGCGATCGCGAGGCCGGTGCCGAAGTAGAGCGCGTCGGAGGTCCGGAGCCGGTAGACGTCGAAGTCGCGCGCCGCGCTGTCGACGGGCGTGCCGACGCGTCCGGTGACCTGCCGTCCGTAGCCGTAGAAGACCGTGACCGACTGGTCGGGATGCCCGGGAACGATCGCGACCGGCAGCTTCGCGGTGTTGCCGCGGTAGCGCAGCTCGATCAGGTCGCCGTCCTTGAGCTCTTTCTCCTGCGCCAGCTTCGCGCTGATCCACGCGGTGGGATCCCACGTGATCTTGGTCAGCGGCTTGGGCAGTTCCTGCAGCCAGCCGTTGTTGGCGAAGCGGCCGTCCCAGATCGTCGGATCGGGCCGGAAGATGATCTCGAGTCCGCCGGCGTCAGGCGCCGCCGCGGCGCTGCCGCCGACTGCGGCGGCGGGGGCCGTCGTCGCGGCCGCGGCCGCCGCACCTGGCGCCGCGCCGGCGCCGGCCGGTCCCCGGCCCGTGCCGGTCACGAAGCCGTCGTGCAGCACGTGCTTCCACATGCTGTCGGCGCTCTTGAACGGCGCGCCCGTGGGATCCGTGATCGTCCAGCCGCCGACGGCGCCGGCGTTGGCGCGCGTCCAGTAGTCCTTGACGAGATCGTGCACGCTCTTGCCGGTCTGCGCGTCGATGAAGACGGCGAGCATGTCCTGGATCGTCTTGCCGTCGTAGAGCGGCGCGATGAGCGGCTGCATGACGGTGACGGTGCCGTCGAACGCGCGCGCGTCCCCCCAGCTCTCGAGCGCGTGCGCCTCGGGCACGTTCCACTGCGTGACGAACGCCGTCTCGTCGGGGAACATCGAGAGCGACACGGTGGTGGCGACTTTCTTCAGCGCCTCGCCGAACTTCAGATCGGCCGGCGCGGTGAAGACCGGGTTGCCGCCGAGGATCAGCAGCAGCTCGACCTGGCCCGCGTCCATCGCCTGCGCGAGCTCGCGGATCGACGCGGCGTGATCGGCCGTGTTCAGCTCGAACGACGGACCGTAGGTGACGGTCGAGCCGACGTTGCCGAGCGACTCGTTCAACTGGCGCGCGAGCGCGTGCACCGCGGCCGGCTGGTAGTCGCCGGCGACGACGAGCGAGCGGCCGCGATGCGCCTGGAGATCCTTGGCCGCGGCGGCGAGGACCTTCTGCGCGGCGCCGTTCGAGAACTGTCCCGCACTCGACCCCGACAGGGCCTGCGCGGCGGCGGCGATCTCGGACGCCTTCAGCGCGAGGCGGTGATCTGCCTTGGCGCCGGTGAGCGTCGGCGTGCTCTCGATCGCGTAGAGCCGGTTCATCACGTGCTCGGCCGTCTCGGCGCCCTCCGCGTCGACCGCGAGACGGCGGCGTCCGGCGAAGTCGCGCGCGTACCTGACCGCCGCCGGTCCGCACGTCAGGACGTCGGCGTCGAGCGTGACGACGACGTCGGCCTTGGTGAAGTCGTAGACCGGCGAGGTGTCGGAGGCCGCCTTGCCGGCCGGATCCCAGCGGTGCCACTTCGCCTGCGGATACGCCTGCTGGATCAGGCCGATCTGCTCCGCGGCCGACGGCGAGGTCAGCGTCTCGGTCAGGAAGCGGATGCCGGATCCCTGCTTGGCCTTCTGCGTCCCGAGCACGCCCTTCATGGCCGAGACGAAATCGCCCCACGAGCGGATCGCGGTGCGGAAGCGGACGCCCTGCAGCCGATCGGGATCGTAGAGCGTCAGGATCGACGCCTGCGCGAAGAGATCGGACGCGCCAAGGCTCGCCGGATGTTGCGGATTGCCTTCGACTTTGGTCGGATGACCCTCGTGGCTCTCGACCAGTACGGGGGCGGCGACGCCGCCAAACGGCACGGCCGTGGCGAAGAACAGCGGACGGCCGGGCACCAGGTCTTCCGGCTGGCGGACGTAGGGGACGATCTTCTCCGCCGGCTGCTTGGTGCAGGCGCTGACCCCGGCGAGCGCGAGCGACGCGCTCATCAACTTGAGGAACTCGCGCCGTCCCTTCGGATCGTTCCACTGGGAGGCCTGCTCGGGGAACTCACGGTGCAGGTACTCGCGGAACTGCGGCGTATCGGACAGCTCGCCGAGGCTCCGCCAGAACAGGCGTCCCTCGGCGCCGGCGAGGCGCGATCGAATGGCCGAAAAATCCATACTCACCTGTGGCACGTCGAGCAGCTCGTGAGCTGCATGACGCCCGCGATCTTGTATTCCTTCTTGAGGCGTTCGCCGAGGTCCGGGTCGTCAGCCGGCCGCTCGTAGGCCATGTTGAAGACCTGGTCGCGGGGGCGGATGTACTTCTCGGGGGCGCGGTGGCAGTCGAGGCACCAGCGCATCTGCAGGCTGTTCTGCTGGTAGACGAGCGGCATGCGATCGATCCGCCCGTGGCAGGTCGCGCAGCCGACGCCCTTGGCGACGTGGATGCTGTGGTTGAAGTAGACGAAGTCGGGCAGGTCGTGCACCCGCGTCCACTGCAGCGGCCGGTTCTCGCGGAAGCTGGCGCGCACCGGCTCGAGGATCGGCGCGTTGGTCCAGATCTGCGAATGGCAGTTCATGCAGGTCTTGGTCGGCGGGATATTCGCGAACGGCGACTCCTCGACCGTCGTATGACAGTAGCGGCAGTCGATGCCCATCGACCCGGCATGATGCGCGTGGCTGAACTGCACCGGCTGGTCGACGGTGACGCCCTGCCCGGTGACGTAGCCGGACCACGAGAGCGTGACGACGACCCATCCGAGGAAGCCGGCGAAGACGAGGCCGGCCACGATGCTGACCTTCGACCAGATGTTGGTACTGCGGTGGAAAATCTGACTCATTGTCTTGGCGTCCGTGCGGCGGTCGTCAAAGGCACACACTATATTCGAAGGTGCGCGGCTTTGCGAAGACGTACGGTGTGCGGAGCCGCTCTATAATGTGAAAAGTTTCACAAGGTTGTCAAACCCGTAGAATCGCCGCCCCATGCCTCCAGCGATCCGGCTCGAATCGGTCTCCAAGCGGTTCAACGGCGTCGCCGCCGTCGACGCGCTCACCCTCGACGTCCCCGACGGCTCCATCTACGGCTTCATCGGGCCCAACGGATCGGGCAAGACGACGACGCTGCGCATGATCATGCGCATCCTGCTGCCCGATCAAGGACGCATCGAGGTCCTGGGATCCGCCGGCACCGCCGCCGCCCGCGATCGCGTCAGCTACCTGCCCGAGGAGCGCGGCCTGTACAAGAAGATGACCGTCCGCCGCCTCCTGCGCTATTACGGGCAGTTGAAGGGACGCACCGTCGCCGAACTGGATCCGGTCATCGACGAGTGGATGGCGCGCCTCGGCATGCAGGAATGGGGCGACAAGGTCATCGAGGCGCTCTCGAAAGGCATGTCGCAGAAGGTGCAGTTCGTCGGCGCCGTCATCTCGAAGCCCGACCTGCTGATCCTCGACGAGCCGTTCTCCGGACTCGATCCCGTCAACGCCGAGTCGCTGAAGGACGCCGTGCTCGAAATCCGGCGCCGCGGCACCACGGTCGTCTTCAGCACCCACGACATGGCGACGGCCGAGCGGATGTGCGACCGCATTTTCATGATATTTCGCGGCCGCAAGGTGCTCGACGGAACGCTGGCCGACATCCAGGCGCAGTACGGCTACGACACGATCCGTCTCCGCACGGCGGACGGCGCCGCCGTCCTCGCCGGCGTGCCCGGCGTCGAGGCGGTCAACGACTACGGCCAGCTGCAGGAGGTCCGCGTGTCCGATCCGCAGGGGTTCCTGAAGGCGCTCGCGTCGAAGACCGCCGTGCACCAGTTCGAGATCATGCGGCCGTCGCTGCACGACATCTTCGTCCGCATCGCCAGGCCGGAGGGCGACGGCGTCGGCATGCCGAGCGCGGGCACGGAGTGAAGCCGCGGATTCCCGTGATCCGCGGCCGGCTGTCGGTCGAATGCCGGATCGGATGACTCTATGAAGAACAAGGCCCTGATCGTCGCGATCTCCGAGTTCACGACGCTCGTGCGCTCCAAGGCGTTCATCGTGGGACTGCTCATGATGCCCATCTTCTCGGGCGTCGCCATCGGCGTGCAGAAGTTCACCAAGGACGCGACCGACGTCAAGGACCGCCGGTTCGCGGTCGTCGATCGCACCGGCACGCTCTTCGCGCCGCTCAAGGCCGCCGCCGACGAGTGGAACGCCGGCGTGCGCGCCGCCGTGCCGCAGACGGCGCCCCTCTACCTGCCGTCGGAAGTGACCCTGGACGCCAACGACGCGCAGGGACTGGCGGCGCTGTCGGACCGCGTCCGCAAGGAGGAGATCTACGCCTTCGTCGAGATTCCCGCGACGGCGCTCGATCCCGCCTCGACCGAGCCGCTCCGCTACTACTCGAACCATCCCGCCTACCGCACGCTGCCCGGCTGGATCACCGGCACGGTGAACCGCGAGATCGTCAACCGCCGCTTCCGCGACGCCGCCGTCGATCGCGCGCTCGTCAGCCGCCTGACCAGGCGCGTCGAGATGTCCGAGCTCGGGCTCCTGCAGCGCGACACCAGCGGCGCGATCAAGGCGGCCGCGCCGATCGACAAGATCCGCACCGTCGCCATCCCCGTCGGCATGATGATGATCCTGCTGTTCTCGGTGATGTCGGGCGCGCCGCAGCTCCTCAACAGCGTGATCGAGGAGAAGATGAGCCGGATCAGCGAGGTGCTGATCGGATCGGTGACGCCGTTCGAGCTGATGATGGGCAAGCTCGCCGGCTCGGTGGCGGTGTCGCTGCTGCTCGCCGGCGTCTACGTCGTCGGCGGCCTCATCGTCGCCAATCACTTCGGCTACGGCGACGTCGTCCGCGGCACCGACATCGGCTGGCTGCTGCTGTTCCTGCTGATGGCGTCGTTCATGTTCGGCTCGGTCTTCATCACGATCGGCGCCGCCTGCTCGGATCTGAAGGACGCGCAGGGGATGATGCCGCCCGCGATGCTGCTGCTGATGCTGCCGTGGCTGACGTGGTTCGCCGTGCTCAACGCGCCCGACAGCCCGATGGCCATGGGGCTCTCGTTCTTCCCGACCGCGACGCCGTTCCTGATGCTCCTGCGGATCATGCTGCCGCCCGGCCCGCCGGTGTGGCAGATCGCCGTGTCGGTCGCGATCACCGCGCTGGCGACCGTGGTGATGGTCTACGCCGCCGGCAAGATCTTCCGCACGGGCCTGCTGATGCAGGGCAAGGCCGCCACCTTCGGCGAGATGTGGCGCTGGGTGCGCACCTCGTAGCCCCGCCCGTCAGGACGGCCGCAGCGCGCGGACGCAGAGCAACTCGAACATCAGGTTGGCCGCGAGCAGCGCGGTGATCTGGCCAGGACCGTCGAACACGGGCGCCACCTCCACGACGTCGCAGCCGACCATGTTCAGGCCGGCCAGGCCCCGCACGAGTTCCTGCGCCTCGTAGCTCGTCAGGCCGCCGACTTCCGGCGTCCCGGTCCCGGGCGCGAACGCCGGATCGACGGAATCGATGTCGAACGTCACGTAGAGCGGCCGCGTGCCGGCGATCTCGCGGACGCGGGCGATCGTCCTGTCGACGCCGTCGCGCTTGACCATGCCGATGTCGATCGTCGTCACGCCGAGATCGCGCTGGTAGGTGAAGTCCTCGTCCTCGCCGTACATCGGCCCGCGGATGCCGACCTGCACGTAGCGGCGCGGGTCGATCAGCCGTTCTTCGATCGCCCGGCGGAACGGCGATCCATGGAAGTACTTCCCGCCGAAGTAGTCCCCCCACGTGTCGATGTGCGCGTCGAACTGCACGAGCGCGAGCGGTCCGTGCACCGCCGCCACCGCGCGCAGGCATGGCAGCGAGATCGAGTGGTCTCCGCCGGCGACGAGCGGCATGGCGCCCGCGTCGGCGATCCGCCGGACGGCCGCTTCGATCGCCGCGTACGCCGGCTCGATGCCGACCGGCGGCGCGTCCACGTCGCCGGCGTCGACGACGGTGAGCGCCTCGAAGGGGGAGACCTTCAGGAAGTACGAATAGAGCCGGATGAGGGACGACTGCGCGCGGATTTCGCGGGGGCCGAGCCGCGCGCCGGAGCGGTACGACGTGCCGCTGTCGAACGGCACGCCGAGGATCGCGACGTCGACCCCGGTCAGATCGGTCTGGTGCGGCAGCCGCATGAACGTCGCCGGCTGCGCGAAGCGCGGGCTCTTCCTCGAATCACGCTGATTCGACTTCATCACGCTGTCTCCTCCGTCGGGTGTTCACTTCGCGGTCACGCGCCGCCGGTCGGCGCGAATCGGACGGACGGCCAGCACGTCGAGCAGCCGCGCCCGCTGTCCGTCCGGCGTGCGCGCCAGGCGCGCGTCCCAGTCGCGCACGAGCACGCGCATCTCGTCGCGCAGCCGCGTCAGCTCGGCCAGTTTCGTCTCGAGCGCGGCGAGGCGGTCGCCGACGAGCGCGCGGACGCGGCGGCAGGGCGGGTCGCCGCGCTCGCGGCGCTCCAGCACCGCGGCGAGATCGCGCAGCGAGAAGCCGACCGTCAGCGCGCGCTGGATCAGGCGCACCCGCTCGACGCTGTCGGGCGGAAACCGCCGGTAGCCGGCGCTGCTGCGCACCGTCCGCGGCAGCAGGCCGAGCCGCTCGTAGTGCCGCACCGTGTCGGCACTCACGCCGCATGCCTCGGCCAGCGCGCGCGGTCCGAGCCAGGCGTCCGTCATCGCCGCGGAGCGATCGTGAGCACGTCGCCCGTCCGGTGCTCGCGGATCTGGTAACGGAGGAACTCGTGCAGCGCCGCGAGCGCCGCGGGATCCGTGGTGACGATGTCGACGCGTCCGCCGCCGGCGGTCTCCGCGTAGCGATACGTCATCCCGGCGCGCCGTTCCGCCAGCACCGCGATGCCCGGGACGTCCTTCGTGTCGTGTACCAGCATCGGCGCCTCGAAATCCCCGTCGCCGAACATCTTCGCAATATGCGACAGATGCGCACGCACCTGCCCCTTCGTGTCCTTCGCCCCCTTCGTGTCCTTCGTATCGACTTCGATGGCGCCACCATCTTGATACAGACGGAAGTGATGGACGGTCGTCGCCTCGTCGAATCCCATCTGGGACGTCGTCACGGTCAGCAGCAGCCACAGCAGCATGGTCGGAACCTCCTGCGGCCACGCTACGGGTTGGAACCGTTCCAACGTCAACCCCCCGACGTCCGCTCGGGGCAGGGCCCGCGGGATCGTGACACGATGATGCCATGTACGACGTCATCATTGTGGGCGCGGGTCCGGCGGGCCTCAGCGCGGCGCTGATGCTCGGACGATCGCGGCGGCGCGTGCTGGTGTGCGACTCGGGGAAGCCGCGCAACGCCGCGTCGCGCGCGATGCACGGCTTTCTCTCGCGCGACGGCATGCCGCCCCGCGAGTTCCTCGCCACCGCGCGCGAGCAGCTCCGCCAGTACGACACCGTGGAGATCCGCGACATCGAGGTCCGCGACGCGACGTGCCGCGACACGCGGTTCCACGTCGCGCTCGCCGACGGCACGAGCCATTCGTCGCGCAAGCTGCTCATCGCCACCGGCGTCATCGACAACATTCCGGAGATTCCCGGGTTTCGCGAGCTGTACGGCCTGGGCGTGTTCCATTGCCCGTATTGCGACGGCTGGGAGGTGCGCGATCAGCCGCTCGCGATCTACGGCCGCGGGGCGCGCGGGCTCGGCCTGTCGCTGGAGCTCACCGGCTGGAGCCGCGACCTCGTGCTCTGCACCGATGGTCCCTCGGAGATCGAGGACGCCGATCTCGCGAGCCTGGCGCGGCACGGCATCCGCGTGCGCGAGGAGCGCGTCGTGCGGCTCGAGGGCCGCGAGACGCTCGAGCGCGTGATCTTCGCGTCGGGCGATCCGCTGCCGCGCCGCGCCCTCTTCTTCACCACCGGCCAGACGCAGCGATCGCAGCTCGCCCTCGCGCTCGGCTGCGAGTTCAACGAGAAGGGGACGGTCCGCACCGGGAAGTACGAATCGACCCATCTGTCGGGCCTCTATGTCGCCGGTGACGCGTCGCGCGCGGTGCAGTGGGTGGTCGTGGCCGCCGCCGAGGGGGCGGAGGCCGCGTTTGCCATCAATACCGACCTCCTGAAAGAAGACCTTTCCTGAATTGGACCTGCCGCCTGGCCCATGAAAGGGCCATTCGCCCCGATTGGACTTGAATTGGGCTGGGTCCAGCGTCAAATTGGACCTTCGCGAATTGGACCTGAAAGGGCATCGTGGGGCGGTTCCCATACAGGCGGAGGTCTTGTTCATGCTGTCGATCGAGCGTCAGTTCGTCCGCACGGAGCGTCCCCTCTACAGCCACCTGGTCTCGCTGCTCGAGAACGCGATCGCCAAGGGCGATCTGCCGTCGGGTTCGCGCGTGCCGCCGGAGCGCGCGCTTGCCCAGCAGCTGAAGATCAGCCGGACCACCGTCGTCAGCGCCTACCGCGAGCTGGAATCGCGCGGCCTGCTGCGTGGCTACGTCGGGCGCGGCACGTTCGTCTGCGCGGCGCCGGAACCCGAGGGGACGCCGTTTGCCTGGCGCGGCAAGATCGCGGCGGCCGCGCTGCGATCCAGCGACACCACGCTCCGCGACGTCGTCCGGCATTCGTCGGACGCGCGGCTGCTGTCGCTCGCCGCCGGCGAGCCGGCGCTCGACCAGTTCCCGACCGAGGCGTATCTCGAGGCGACGCGTCACGCGCTCTCGAACGATCCGTCCGCCGTGTGGGGCCATGGGCCGACCGAAGGGCAGCCCGCGCTGAAGAGCGCCATCGCCGATCGCTACAACGTGCCGCGCGAGAGCGTGCTCGTGCTGTCGGGCGCGCAGCAGGGGCTCGACCTCCTGGCGCGCTGCCTGATCGATCCGGGCGACGCGGTGATCATGGATCGCCCCGGATATCTCGGCGCCATCCAGTCGTTCCGCGCCGCGGGCGCGAAGCTGATTGGCTGGGACATCGCGCGCGGCGACACCGACGAGCTCGAGGATCTGCTCGTCCGCTACCGGCCGAAGCTGATTTTCACCAACCCGACGTTCCACAATCCGACGGCGACGACGGTGCCGATCCGCACGCGGCGGGAGATCCTCTCGCTGGCGCAGCGCTACCGCGTGCCGATCGTCGAGGACGCGACCTACCGCGATCTCTATTTCACCGAGGCGCCGCCGCCGTCGCTGCGCGATCTCGACGAGCACAACCTCGTCATCTATCTGAACAGCTTCTCGAAGGTGATGGCGCCGGGGCTGCGCCTCGGGTGGATCGCGGCGGCGCCGTCGATCATCGATCAGATCGCCATCATCAAGCAGCGGCTGGATCCGCACACGCCGAACCTGGTGCAGTTCGCGATCGCGCGGCTGATGCGCCAGGGGACGTTCGACGCGCACCTGCGGACGATCCGCACCGAGCACGCCCGGCGCTGCACGCAGATGATCGCCGCGCTCCAGCGCTACATGCCGCCCGGGTCGATCCGCTTCTCGCGTCCGGCGGGCGGGCTGTATCTCTGGTGCCGTCTGGGCGCCGGCCTCAGCGCGACGGCGCTGCACGAGCGCGCCCTCGCCAGCGGCGTCACGTTCGTCCCGGGCCCGGCGTTCTATCCCGATCCGGCCGGCGACGCCGAGCTGCGCCTCTGCTTCACCAGCGTGCTGCCCTCGACGATGGACGAGAGCGTCAAGCGCCTGGCGCGCTGCGTGGGCGAAGTGCGGCTGACGGCGTAGCCGCGCCGCCGGCGGATGCCGGCTTCGCGTCCTCCAGCGGGATCGTCGACAGGCCGCCGGGATAGGGCGCGTACGGCGCGCCGCCGGCGGCAATCACCTCGAGCGACAGCGCGGCGCCGTCCACCTGGATCACGACGAAGTGGTGCGGGTTCTCCGCGATCGTCATCCCGGGCTTCATCAGGTGCTCGACGCGTACGTTCGACGCGGCCGCCGAGGCCGCGTAGGCACGCAGATCGGGCTCGCCGTTGTAGGTGTAGGTCGGTGCGCCGCCGCCGCCGGTGATCACCGTGTCGATCCGGTACGCCGCGCCCCGATCGTCGTAGCGCTCGACGAAGTGATCGAACATGTGCTCGTGTCCCGCGACGATCATCCGCACGTGGTGCGCGCGGAAGAGCGGCATGTAGATCGTCCGGATCGCCGCGGTCTGCGCCTCGACGCGATCGGCGGCCTTCACGCCGGTGCCGGGCGCCGGATCCGCCGACGCGCCGCTGTGCGGTCCCGACGAGTACGGCGGATGATGGAAGAACGCGATCACGTGACGGTAGCGCGACCGGTCGAGGCGCTCGAGCTGCGCCGCCACCCAGGACGCCTGCGTCGTGTCCTGCGCGATGTCCGAGTCCAGCGCGATGAAGAACGCGTTGCCGTACCCGAACGCGTACGTCGGATAGCCGCCCAGACGCCGCGGCGATCCCTCGGGCGGAATCAGCCGTGAGATCGCCGTCAGCGTGTTGTGCAGGCCTATCGCCCGCTGCGGATCGCCCGGAGGGCCCGACGTCACGTCGTGGTTGCCGACCGAGAAGAAGTACGGGATGCCGGCCCCTTTGGTCAGCCGCTCGATCACCGGCGTGAAGCCGTTGTTCCAGCGGGCCCCTTCGACGCCGCGCAGCACGCCGTCGCCCGATTGCAGCACGAACCGCACGGGGAACCGGGTCGGCGCGAGCGCGCGGACCTTGGCGAGCATGCCGTCCATCACCAGCGAATGCTCGGGGTTGGGCGCCTCGGCGTCGTTCGGCGCGCCGCCGCCGGTCCGCGTGTCGCCGTAGGCGAGGAACGAGAACCGCGTCACGTCCGCCGTCGCGGCTTCTGGCGGCAGCGGCGCCGACGGCGGCTCGATGGGCTTGACCGCGACCCATGCCGGTGGCGGTGCGGGCTGTTGAGCCGCTGCCATCGCGCCTGCCGCCGCGGCGAGCGCGGCGGCGACCCGGATCCTGAGCATCATCATGGCGCCGGATGCTACCACTCGGGAGTAAACTGCCTGTTATGACGAACGGCCGTTCATCGCGGTCGTATCCTCGCCTGACCGAACCGCTGGTCCGTGTCGGCGGCGTGCTGCGCCCGGCCTCGTGGGAGGACGCGCTCGATCTCGCCGCAGACGGTTTCCGCCGCAACCTCGATGCTCGTGGTCCGAACGCGCTGGGTGTCTTCAGCTGCTCGAAGTCCACCAACGAAGTGAACTTCCTGGCGCAGAAGCTCGCCCGCGCCGCGTTCGGCACCAACAACATCGACAGTTGCAACCGGACCTGACACGCGCCCAGCGTCGTCGGTCTGGCGGCGGTATTCGGCGCGGGTGGAGGCACGAGCTCCTATCGCGAGGTCGAGGACACGGACGTCGTGCTCCTGTGGGGATCGAACGCGCGCGCCGCGCACCCGATCTGGTTCCACCATCTGCTCAAGGGAATCAGGCGCGGGACACGGCTCTACGTGATCGACCCGAGGCGCACGCCTTCCGCCGAGTGGGCCGACGTGTGGATGGGCCTGAACGTCGGCAGCGACATCGCGCTCGCCAACGCGATGGCGCGCGAAATCATCCA
>Ga0075365_10000760_pt1 | contig 13107 bp, 11 predicted proteins | sample EndMetdeltDD1765_FD_71387 | JGI IMG/M metagenome (GOLD analysis project Ga0075365, IMG submission 71387) | Populus endosphere microbial communities from Tennessee, USA - Endosphere MetaG P. deltoides DD176-5 | ecosystem: Host-associated > Plants > Roots > Endosphere | place: USA: Tennessee... | reverse complement strand
GTCTCCACCATCTCGACCCAGCCGCCGATGGTCGCCGACGAGTTGCGCCGTCAGGCCGACGTGTTTCTCGACATCGTGGAACTGCAGCCCAAGATCGGCCGGGACCCGTCCGAACGTGCCGCGCGCGAAGCCCGCGAACCGCGCGAGCGCCATACGCCGCAATTCCTGCAGCGACCGGCGGCGCCGCAACGGGCGGGCGCCGGGGCGCCGATCGACGACGACGACTTCGACGACTGAGCCGATGACCGACGCGTCCGGCAAGCCCGGCCGCAACTGCCCGCGCTGTCCGCGCCTGACGGCGTTCCGGGACGACTGGCGGCGCCGCGAGCCCGACTGGTTCAATGCACCAGTAGCCTCATTCGGCCAGCGTGACGCGCGGCTTCTGATCGTGGGCCTGGCGCCCGGCCTTAGGGGCGCCAACCGCACGGGGCGACCGTTCACGGGCGACTACGCCGGCGATCTGCTCTACGACACGCTCAAACGCTTCAAGTTCGCTCGCGGAAATTATGCCGCGCGGCCGGACGATGGGCTCGTCCTGGTCGATGCGCGGATCACCAACGCGGTGCGTTGCGTGCCGCCGGAGAACAAGCCGACCACGACCGAAATCAAGACTTGCCGGACATTCCTCGAGGCGACCATCGCCGAGATGCGCAATCTTCGCGCCATCGTCACGCTCGGGCGGATATCGCATGAGAGCACGGTGGCCGCGCTCAATCACCGCCGCGCCGCGGCGCCGTTCGGTCACGGGGCCTCGCACGAGATCGGAAAGCTGCGTGTCTTCGCCAGCTATCACTGCTCGCGCTACAACACCAATACCGGCGTGCTGACGCCGAAGATGTTTCAGGATGTATTCGCGTCAGCCCGCGCGTTCCTGGACGCCGACGGGTAGACCGCGCGGCCGGCGAGCGAACAGATCGAACGCGATTTCGCTCGAGTAACTTCTCTTCAGGTATCTGTTCGGTCGCATGATCCTACCCGAAAAGTCTGCAACTTTTCGGGATCATGCTTCAGCGCTGCGCAGCCAGGCAACCACCTCCTCGGCGTTCTTGTCCGGCGGGAACACCGGATAGAACACCTTCGTGACGATCCCGTCGTCGATGACCAGAGCCATACGCTTGAGCAAGGTCATGCCGGCCGCCGTGAAGGTCGGCAGATTGATCGCGCGCGCCAGCGCGAGACTCTGGTCGGACAGGATCGGGAACGGCAGATGCAGACGCTCCGCCGCTTCACGCTGGTAGGCGGTGTCTTGCGTCGACAGGCCATAGAGCTGGGCCACGCCGAGCTGCTTGAGCTCGGCGAAGTGATCACGGAAGGAGCATGATTGCGGCGTGCATCCGCGCGCGCCCGGAATCTGATCCCAGCCGTCAGGTGGTGCCTGCCCGGGCACGCCGGTGCGCGGGTAGACGTAGAGCACGGTACGACCGGCAAGCTTCGACAGATCGACCCGCGACCCGTCGGTCGCCGCAAGCGGCACTGACGGAAGTCGTGTTCCCTGCAAGTGGCGGGCACCGCCATCGTCCTGCGGGACCGGAATGTCCGTCGGCAATACATTGGGATCGTGCACGATCGTCATGAGCGGTCTCCGCGTTGAGGCAATCGGTTCACAAGCTCCGCGTTTCCGTCGTAGGCATTTGCCGTCCCGTGCGAACAGATCCTTCGATCATGCCGGGTTGTGATAGGAAATGAACTCGAGCAGGGAGCCGTCGGGATCGCGGAAATAGACGCTGGTTCCGGCGCCCTGCGCGCCGAAACGCTCGATGGGCCCGGCGTGGATCGGAACGCGGCAGCGCTCGAGATGGCGGATGGCGTCCGCGATCGGTCCGTTCCATTGGAAGCAGAGATCGCTGTTGCCGGGCTGGACCGGAAGCCGCGCCACCTCGGCGGGATGGAATCCCGGCCCGTGCAGGTTGAGCTGCACCGCGCCGAAGCGATAGGCCCAACCCTGGGGCCGGCGAACCAGCTCGGCGCCGAGCACGTCTCGGTAAAATGCGTTGCAGCGCTCCCAGTCGGAGACATGCACCACACAATGGTCGAATGCGATGGGCAGCGTCATGGATGTCCTGTTGCGAAAGCAGACCGCGAGGTCAGATCGTGGATGCCGGTACGCCCAGTTGGCGGCCGATACGATTTGCCACCACGCGGCGCGCTTCATTCAATTCCGCGAGCCGGTGTCGCAGCGCCGCGACCGTCTCCGCCGTTGCGGTGCGCGGTGAACCCGAGCGAAAGGGCGGCGCGGGATCGTACTCGATCTGGAGCTGAATTTCGCTGGCCACCAGCTCGCCTTCCAGGACCGCAGCCAGCGTCAGCGCGAAGTCGATGCCGGAAGCAACTCCGGCGCAGGTGACGACATTGCCGTCCATGACCACGCGTTCGTGCACCGGGATCGCGCCAAGCGCGGTGAGATGGTCGATGGCCGCCCAGTGGCAGGTGGCGCGCTTGCCTTTGAGCAGTCCGGCGGCCCCGAGCACCAGGGAGCCGGTGCAGACCGAGGTCACGTATTGCGCGTGAGCCGCCTGCCTTCGCACGAATTCGAGCACGCCCGCGTCCTCCATGAGCTCCTGCTGGCCGGGACCGCCCGGAACCACCAGCACATCGAGCGGAGGACAGTCCACGTAGGTGACGGTCGGCACGATCATCAGGCCGCGGTCGGTCTTTACCGGCTCGAGCCCGTGCGCCACCAGATGCACCACGGTGTCGGGCAGCCGCGCCAGCACCTCGTACGGGCCGGTCAGATCGAGCTGGGTCAGCCGCGGGAAAAGCAACATGCCGATGCGGCGCTGAGAGGACATTTTTGGACCCTCCATCTCTCGGTCCGCCGGCGCCGGCACGCTGCGCTGAAACGTCACCGGCCCGCGGACAAGGTCCTGCGGGCCGGATAGCCTAAGCCATTGCGGGCTTGTCAGTCGACCCAGGCGATGTCCGCGAGGTTGCCGCTCAAGCCCTCGATCTTGCCCACCATCGTGGCCTTGCCGCTCTTGAGATCGACCGAGTAGAGCGCGCCGCCGGCGACGAGCCATGCATCGTTCTTGTCCTCGCCGCTTGCAACGATGTTGAAGGCGACGGGGCCGCTCACCGGCATCCCCAGGGATCCGACGGTATTGAGCACGCCGTCATTGGGCGGAGCCTGCGTCACCAGCACGCCGGTCGCGGCATCGATGTTGTAGAGCGCAGTGGCCTTGGTGCCCTTGGACGAATTGGTGTAGGCGCCGGCCACGACCTTCGGGGACTTGCCGGCGTTCGCATCGCCGTCCTTGTATTTGTGCGAGCCGTCGACCGTCGCCTTGCCGTCGTCGACGTTGACGCGAAGGCTGGTGCCGTCGGAGCCCATCACCCGCAAGCGGTCGGCAACCGGATTGAAGTCGACGGTAGCGTTGACACCGGGCTTGAGTGTCTCCGACATCTTGCTTTTCATCGTGGCCTGGCCCGACTTGATGTCGATGGTGAAGATCGTGCCGTCGGCCGCGAGGCCATAGAGCATGCCGTCGGCCGGACGGACATCGATGCCCGCCAGCGGTCCGGCACCCTTGACGTCGACCTTGGACGCCACCTTGCGGCTCGCCGGGTCGATGGTCACGATCGACTTGCCGTCGACCAGACCGACGATCCAGCCAGCCGCCTGCGCGCCGGTGGCGGCGAAAGCGCTTGCAGCAAGCACGCCCGTGAGGGCGAGTACCTTCATCTTCCCGAACATGTGGTCGCTCCCTTTGTCATGATCCGCGTCTGCCGGGGCGAGGCTCTCAGCGAGCCTCCCCGATGCGACCAGCTACGAGGACGGCACGATGCGGATGCAGGCCGCGGGCGCCTTTTGCGCGCGCGGCCTTCACGTATTCGTGAGAACGGCAGCAGGCGGCGATCGGTTCTGCGCCTGCGCGTGGGTCGAAAAAATGCTGCGAACGTCGCGATCGGTCGAGAGGACGCGCGATCAACCCTTGGCGCGCAGCAGCCGGCCACGCTCGCGCTCCCAACTGCGCTTCTTGTCGGTTTCGCGCTTGTCGTGGAGCTTCTTGCCCTTGGCCAGCGCGAGCTCGACCTTGGCGCGGCCCTTGTCGTTGAAATAGAGCTTGAGCGGCACGAGCGTCATGCCTTCGCGATCGACCGCTCCCATCAGCTTGTTGATCTGGCGGCGGTGAAGCAGGAGCTTGCGCACGCGCTTGGGAGCATGATTGAAACGGCCGGCCTGCAGGTATTCCGGGATGTTGGCGTTGACCAGCCAGATTTCGCTGTCGCGACTGTCAGCGTAGGATTCCGCGATGGTGGCCTTGCCCAGGCGCAGCGCCTTCACTTCCGTGCCGGTGAGCGCAATGCCGGCTTCGAACGTTTCGCCGATCTCATAGTTGAACCGCGCCTTGCGGTTATGAGCAACCACGCGGCCCCGGTCATCCGATTTCGCAGCCATCCCAGCTCTCTCCTGCGGACCACCTGTGCTGCGGCCTGGCGGCCCCTGCGGCAGCCCCTCGGCGATTGCGTATAACATCGCGTATGGCGGCGGCAGCCGCAAACCCTCCGATAGCCGACAGACGCCGGCCTGCCAATCGGCTCGGGCGAGAAGAAGCGGCGCCCATTCCGAGGCGGAGTGCGGCTGGCCGGCGCCGCTGCCGGGCGGCATCGCGATGAGAGCCGCGGCGGAGGCGTGGGCGCTGGTGTCCCGATTGCGAAACTCGCATCATTGTGCGGCAGGCTCGCTTGCGAACTTCGGAGCTGCGGAAATGATGCGAACTTCTGAACCGCCACACTTAGCCTTCGGTGACCTGATCGATCTGCCGGCGGATCGCCTCGTAGCATTCGCAGGCGCGCGCCTCGAGACCCGGCCGGTCCACGATCTCGATCTGCCCGCGGTGGTAGCGAATGAGACCGGCCTGCTGCAGCACGTTGGCGACGACGGTCACGGTGGTCCGGCGCACGCCGAGCATCTGCGACAGGAATTCGTGGGTGAGCGCGATCGTGTTGCTGTCGAGGCGATCGCGCGCCTGCAGCAGCCAGCGGCTCAGGCGCGCCTCCACCGCATGCAGGGCGTTGCAGGCCGCAGTCTGCTGGACCTGGATGAGCAGCATCTCGCCGTAGCGCACGACGATCTTGCAGGCAGCATCGCTGTCCTGGACGGCCTTGCGAAAATGCGCAGCCGCGATGCGCGTGGCGGCACCCGCCACCTGGACGACGGCGCGCGTATGCGAACGCCGCTGCCCCAGCCCGGCAAAGGAACCAACCGCGCCCTCGTAACCGATGGTCGCGGTCTCGATGGCGTCGCCCTGCCGCATCACCGCCAGAAGCGAGATGATCCCGTTATGCGGGAAATAGACCTGCTCAATGGGATCGCCCTGCTCCTGCAGGACCTCGCCCTGCTCGAGCACGATCTCCTTCATGTACGGGGCGAGCAACGCCAAATCGCTCGCGGGCAGTCCCGCCAGCAGCAGATTGCGCCTGCCGGTATGGGAGCGATGCAGCTGCACGTATCCCCTCTCATGGCCGAGCCGGACACCGCCATCAATGCATAGCGCTCCGACCACGCGCCCGCTCCCGCCGGCAACATTGGTATGCCAGCGGTATGGAACCTGTCTGTGCGGTATCCGACAAAGATGCTGCAGACGCGAGACTAGAGCAAATACGCTCGCCGCAACGGCTCAAAAGGCGCCGGACAATTCATCGGTCCCCCCAATGCGCGGAGATGCGAAAAGTTCCGCATCCGGCGACGCGCAGTACTGCTGAAATCTTCGGGGCAGAATCGTTTTACCTGAGATCAATTCGCGGCCCGTACCTGCGCAGGGCAGCGGGCATCACTGGCGGCGAAGCGAATTTGCGGGGCCGAGCTGAGCCGCCGGCCGAGCCCAATGGCCCATCCATGAGCCAGCGGGCCAGCGAGCCAGCCCATCGGCCTAGTTGATGAGACCGGCGTGAACCATCGCCTGGCGCACGGCGGTCTTGGTCGGCTCCGCCAGTCGCACCATCGGCAGCCGCACCGTGTCCGCGCATTTTCCGAGCAGGGACAGCGCATATTTCGCCGGCGCCGGATTAGTCTCGATGAACAAGGCCGTGTGCAACGGCATCAACTTGTCCTGCAGCTTGAGCGCCGCCTGGTAATCGCCCTTGAGGCAGGCGCTCTGGAATTCCGCACATAGCCGCGGGGCGACATTCGAGGTCACCGAAATGCAGCCGTGGCCGCCGTGCGCCATGAACCCGAGCGCGGTGGCGTCCTCGCCCGAGAGCTGGTTGAACCCCTCCCCCATCGCGGCGCGCTGCTGCGACACGCGCACCACGTTGGCGGTGGCGTCCTTCACGCCGGCGATGTTGTCGAGCTCGAACAAGCGCTTCATCGTATCGACCGACATGTCGATGACCGAGCGGGCCGGAATGTTGTAGATGATGATCGGAATGCCGATAGCGTCGTTGATCGCCTTGAAGTGCTGGTACATCCCCTCCTGCGTGGGCTTGTTGTAGTAGGGCGTCACGACCAGCACCGCGTCGGCGCCCGACGCCTGCGCGTGTTGGGCGAGCTCGATCGCCTCCTTGGTGGAGTTCGATCCCGCGCCCGCGATCACCGGGACGCGACCCCCGGCCTGCTCGATGCACCACCGCACGATCTGCCCGTGCTCGTCGTGCGACAGCGTCGGGCTCTCGCCTGTGGTGCCCACAGGAACGAGACCGCTGGTGCCCTCGGCAATCTGCCAGTCCACCAGACCGCGGAAGGCTTTCTCGTCAAGCGCACCATTGCTGAACGGAGTGACGAGCGCGGTAAACGAGCCCCTGAAGCTCGTCCTGACGGTCATGATACGATCCTCTGAGTGATTCAGTCGGCGACGAGCGAAAGCCCCAACCCGAAGGGTCGACTGCAGCAAGCCAACGGTCTGGCTGTCTGCGGGCGACGTCCGAAGCCCACGTCATTGTTACCGGGAACGCCGGGCCGAAGGAAGCCCCCGGCCACCGTGCCGCCGCCTTTTTGCCGCGGTCCGGCGCAATGCTCCGGTAGTTAGGTGTTCGTCAATCTTATCAAGAATAAGTAGTGGATTGCGGCGGAACCGTAGCAAGGACGACGCCTTGACCACATCCAGGCCCTCACAGTTTCTGACCGCGCTGCTGGCCGGCGGGGCGCTGGTCGTCGCGCTGCAGGCCGACTCGGCCGGCGCAGTACCCATGCCAAAGCCTCGGCCCGTTGGCGTTCCGGGGAAAAGCGGCGCCAAGTCTGGCGAGACGGCAGCGGCGCCGCATCCCGCAAAGCCACCCGCACGGTTCGCGGTCGCCGCCAGCGAGGCGATCTCCCCGGCCGACGCCGCCGCTCTGAAGGAAGCGGTCGGCGCTGCGCGCCGGGGCAAGACGACGCAGGCCGAGGATCTGCAGAAATCCATCAGCGATCCGCTTGCCCGCAAGCTGGTCGAGTGGGCAATCCTGCGCAGCGACGGCTCCAATAGCATCGACCTGCGCCGCTACATGGCCTTCATCAACGACAATTCGAGCTGGCCGGCCGTCGGCCTGCTGCGCCGCCGGGCTGAAGCCACCCTGTGGGCTGACCGTCCCGATCCGGCCTTCGTGCGCGCGTTCTTCGCCAAGGAGCGGCCCACCACGACGAAGGGAAAGTTCGCGCTCGCCCGCGCGCTGCTGCTGCAGGGCGACCGCACCGGGGCACAGAGCCTGGTGCGCGAGGCCTGGTGCTATGACGAGTTCTCGGGCGACCTCGAGGGGTTGGCCCTCGATGTCTTCCAGGGTCTGATCACCCCGGGCGACCACAAGGCCCGCATGGACATGCGGCTGTATGCGGAGGACACCGAAGGAGGGCTGCGCTCCGCCAACCGCGCCGGCGGCAACGCACCGGTCATCGCCCGGGCGCGCATCGCCGTGATCAACAAGGCCGCGAACGCCAAGGCGCTGCTCGATGCGGTGCCGGCGGAAGCACATCGCGACATCGGATACATATTCAGCCGCGCCCAGTTTCTTCGCCGCGCCGACAAGGCGGCCGAGGCCGCCGAGCTGATCCTCTCGGTGCCGAACGACCCAAGCCAGGCGGTCGACTCGGATCAGTGGTGGATCGAGCGGCGGCTGGTCGCCCGCAAGCTGCTCGACCTCGATGAGGATAAGGCCGCCTATCGCGTCGCGCGCGACGCCGTGATCCCGAGCAAGGACAATTACCGCGCCGAGCATCAGTTCACCGCCGGCTGGATCGCGCTACGCTTCCTCAATGATCCCGCGACCGCCCTCGCCCATTTCGCCAAGGTCGGCCACGGCAACAGCAACCCGATCACGCTTGCGCGCGCGGGCTACTGGCAGGGCCGCGCGGCGGAGGCGTTGGGGCGCCGAGACGAGGCGCGCGCGCACTACGAGGCGGCGGCACGGTTTTCCACCGCCTATTACGGCCAGATCGCGCGGGCGCGCCTCGGCCACAAGGACCTCGTGCTCCGCCCGCCGCCGGAGGCGGCGCCGGATCGCGCGCGGCTCGAGGTCGCGCGCGCGATCGAACTGCTCTACGCGATCGACGAGCGCGACCTGATTGCGGGCTCGCTCGCCGATCTCGGCGAGCGCTCGAACGATCCCGCGGGGCTCGCGGCCGTCGCCGAAGTCGCGGCACGTCAAAGGGACGCGCGCGCCATGGTGCTGTTGGGCAAGTCGGCGCTCGGGCGCGGTCTCCCGCTCGAGCATTATGCCTTTCCGACCATGGGCATTCCCGAGTACCAGCCGATCGGGCCGACGACCGAACCGGCCGTGGTTTACGCCATCGCGCGCCAGGAGAGCACCTTCAACCCGCGGACGGTTTCGAGCGCGCGCGCCATGGGCCTGATGCAGGTCACGCCCGAAGCAGGCCGCTACGTAACCAAGAAGTTCGGCGCGACATATGACGAGAAGCGGCTGCTGAGCGACCAGACCTACAACGTTGCGCTGGGCGCCGCGGAGCTCGGCGACCTCTACGCCGATTATCGCGGCTCGCACATCATGACGTTCGCCGGCTACAACGCCGGACGCGGACGCGTGAAGGAATGGATCGCCAGATATGGTGATCCGCGCGATCCCAAGGTTGATCCGATCGACTGGGTGGAACGCATTCCGTTCTCCGAGACACGCAACTACGTCCAGCGCGTGCTGGAAAATCTCCAAGTCTATCGCGTGCGCTTCGGCGGCGGAGCGAAGCTGCTGATCGAGGCGGACATGCGCCGCGGCGCGGCCGCGAATTGATCCCGCGCTTGCCGGCGCTCACGAGCGTCCGGCAGCAGCGGGAACGTGCAACACCTGCATGTTCTCCAAGCCCTGGAAGATAGGCAGGGTGAGACCATGGCCGGGCACGCCGCCGGCGATCGCATCCCGTGGCGCTCCCTGGGCAAGGAACCGCGCGCCGAAAGACTGGCCCAGCGGGCCCTGCCAGTCGGCATAGATTTTGGTGTCAGCCGCCCGCTCTTGATGAAGGGCGGAAACGGGGGAGATGACGTGCGCCTCGATCGTGTGAACCGCAACTGCGCCAATAGCCGCGACAGCGAGAGTCGCCACCGTCAATTTGGTGAGCGCATTCATAGCTTTTTCCTAGATGAGAAGGTCTAAGCCCGGGCGCGCATGTCAGGCACGGCGGCCCCGGCGTTGCACCAGAGATAATGGCCCTATGCTGCATTGCAACAGACGCCTTGCTGCGCCGCAGCCATGCGCCACGCGCATAGGCTAATAGGCTGAGTCCGTTCGCGAATTACCCTCGGATCGTGGCGGTCTGCCAGCGCGCGAGCGCTACCCGTTCCTGCGAATCCAGAACTGGTACATGCCCGCGAACACTCCGGGATTTTCGGCCTCGAAGTCCTGCCACAAGCCAAGGTCCCTGCCCGCATCAGGCTGCGGAAATCGCGCCCGGAACCGGCTGATGACGTCGGAATCGGTGACGAAGCCGAGAAATTCGATGTCGTTCTCACCGACGAAATTCGCGATCTCGGACAGCGTCAATTGATGCTCATGCACGTGGAAGAGCATGTCGCGGCACTCGCTCACGGTGAAGAAGTCGAGATGCCGGGCGACCTCGCGCGCGGGCTCGCCTTCCGGCAGCTGTAAAATATCCTGCCGGCTGCGCCGGATGTCTTGCGCGGTCGCGGCGTATCGGCGCCCGGCAATGAAGGCGCGGGCGGCATTGACCTCCTGGCGGCCAAGCTTGCTGTAGAGCCCGAGCCGCATGAAGCCGCCGGGACGCAACAGCGAGAGCAAGACTCGCCAGCCGCCCCAAGGGTCGGCCATGTGATGGAGGACGCCGCTCGCGTCGACGATGTCGAAGGTTCGGCCGATTCCTCCGAGCTTGAGAATGTCGGCCTCCCCGAAGGCGATATTGGTCAACCCCAGAGCCAGCGCCTGACGCTTGGCGTAGCAGAGGCTCGCCAGGCTGAGATCGACGGCCAGCACCAGCGCGCCCTTGAAGTCGCGCGCCGTCTCGACCAGATTTTGCCCAGTCCCGCAGCCCGCAACCAGGATGTCGATCCGGTCGTGGCGGCCGAGCTCCGGACGCGGGCGGAACCAGCCCCCGAAATATTGCGGCATGGTCTTGGGCTCGCCGGCCGGCGCCGGCTTCACCCATCTTGGCGAAGGATGATCCTCATATTGCTGCTTGACCTTGAGCGACACGTCATCGGCGATGGCGGTGATGTGCGGAATGAATTTGCGTGCCAGCCGCTCGTCCAAGGGCTCGCGCACCTGCTGGGTCAAGAGAGCGCCCACCGATGGAGACCACGCTTTCTCGAGCAACGCATCGGCACCGGGCAGCGAATGAAGCGGCAGGTAGGAGCCGACCGCGATCAGCCAGAGGACTGGAACGGCGTTTCCGGAGGCCATGGCGCGCACCAAGCGCTCCCGCATCCGATCGACCTTTTCGAGTTCCTCGCGGGTCGTATCGAAAACGTATTCGTTGATGAAGCACTGGCGCGAAAGCGCGGAGCAAAACCGCAGCAGGCCATCTTCACTTGGAGTCGCCGGCCCTTCCGCCGCCGCGTCGAGAAGGATCGCGCGCAGCCCGGTGAGAGCACGTTCAAGCTCGATGTCACACGCGGGAACGGTTTCGAGCAATGCCCGCAACAGCTCATCGTCGGCGATCGCGGCAAGACGACCGGACAGATCCTCGATCGTGAGCCGTCTCGGCCAGGCGGCGGCCGCGCGCGTGCAACAGTGCGCGATGGCGGGGTTGAGCTTGATGATGCTCACAGCCGGCAAAGCAAGGTCCGTCGGGCGGTCCCACGGCCCCGACAATGCCCGCAGCATCAGGGGGCGAATTCCGAGCGCATCCGAGGTGAATTTCCGGTTCCTGATGCACTCCACGAACAGCGCCTTGGCCTCGCTGGTTTCCTTGACCGCCAGCGAGCGCGTCACCGCCGTCAGCGCGCGCGCCCTGGAGACATGGTCCGGACCATGGGCCAGCAACGCATGCACGAGGTGATCGAGCACGGCGGGGTGGTCAGGCGCCAGGGCAAGCGCGTTCTCGAAATTCGCGACCGCGTCTTCGACGCGGCCCAGCTGCAGAAGCACATTGCCGCGGCCGTTGAGGGCATCAACGTAGCGACGATTGGCCGCGAGCGCCCGGTCATAGCTCGCCAACGCGTCCTCGTAGCGCGCGAGCTGGGCAAGAACATTGCCCCGATTGAAATGGGCCTCCGGGAAATTCGGCTGCAGCGCCAGCGCCCGGTCGTAGCCACCGAGCGCATCGTCGTGGCGCCCGAGCCGATGCAAAGCAGTGCCCAAGTTGAGCCAGTCGCCGATCGAATCCGGTTGCAGGCCGACCGCACGTTCATAGCTCGACACCGCTTCCGCGGTCCGGCCGAGCTCCAGCAATGCACTAGCCCGATTGCCGTGGGCATCGGCGAGATCCGGTTGATGGACGATCGCATGGTCGAAGCTCACCAACGCTTCCTCGTGCCGGCCGAGCCGGCTCAAAGCCATGCCGAGAAGATTGTGCGCCCGAGGCTGGTGGGGCTCGCTCGCGAGCGAGCGCCGCGCCAGCTCGATGCCTTCATCGAAGCGCCCCTGCTGGCATCCGATCACGGCCAGATGATAAAGCGCAGTCGCGTGCTCAGGCTCGCTGCCAAGCACCTGCCGATAGCAGCGCTCCGCGTCGGCCACCGCCCCCTGCCGGTGCAGGCGAGCGGCCTCCTGCAGCAAGTCGACGGTCGGGCCTGCCATGGGATAATCCTGGGCTAGTGCGGTGGATTTGAAGTTCCTATCATTGTAGCCGCAAGCTCGCCTAGGAACTTCAAATCCAAATCCGCACTAGAATCGTGAATTCGCTAGTGTCCCTCTGATTCCGAAGTTCGCACCAAAGGGTGACACGGGCGTTTGCGAACTTCGGAATCGGGACACTAGGCGGTGGGCGCCGCTATATACCGCGCCGGGCCTGCCGCAAGAAACACGAATTGTCGCGGGATCAAGAGCCGGAATGAGCGCCAGTGCTGGAACAAGCATCTTCGTGACGGCCCAAGACGGGTTGCGGCTCCATGTACGCAGCTATGGGCCGCGAATTGCTGCTGTCCTGCCGATCATTTGCCTGCCCGGACTTGCGCGCACCGGCGCCGACTTCGAGGCACTGGCGGAAAGGCTTGCGGGTGATCCCGAGCGACCGCGGCGCGTGGTCGCCCTCGACTCCCGTGGCCGCGGCCGGTCCGGCTACGACCGCAATCCGGCAAATTACACCCTGGCGGTCGAACTCTCCGATCTGATCGCGATGCTGACCGCGCTGGACATCGCCCGGGCGGTATTCGTCGGCACGTCGCGCGGCGGCCTGCTCACTATGCTGCTCGCGGTGGCCCGACCGACCGCGATCGCCGGCTGCGTGCTCAACGACATCGGCCCCGTGATCGAGGTCGAGGGGCTGATCCGTATCAAAAGCTACGTAGGGAAGCTCCGGCCGCCGGCAAGCATGGACGACGCGGCCGGGATCCTGCGCGGGTTGTTCGGCCGCCAGTTTCCCAGATTGGGCGACGACGACTGGGCTGCGTTCGCGCGCCGGACATTCAAGGAGGCAGGCGGACGCATCGTCCCCGATTACGATGTAACGCTTTCCACCACGCTCGAGGCAACCGACCTCACGCAGCCGCTGCCCACGCTCTGGAAAGAGTTCGACGCGTTGGCCCGGGTGCCGGTCATGGTGATCCGCGGCGGCAATTCGGACCTGCTGTCGGC
>Ga0075365_10000759_pt1 | contig 13111 bp, 9 predicted proteins | sample EndMetdeltDD1765_FD_71387 | JGI IMG/M metagenome (GOLD analysis project Ga0075365, IMG submission 71387) | Populus endosphere microbial communities from Tennessee, USA - Endosphere MetaG P. deltoides DD176-5 | ecosystem: Host-associated > Plants > Roots > Endosphere | place: USA: Tennessee... | reverse complement strand
GTGCCGGACGCTGGGGCCGCGCAACGCACGGTCTCGCGCGCGGCTATCTCCAGGCCAACCTCGCCATCGTGCGCGAGCGCTACGCCTTCGACTTCCTGAGATTCTGCCAGCGCAACCCGCAGCCATGTCCCGTCATCGACGTGACGGATCCGGGCGATCCGGAATTTTCCCTCGCCGCGCCCGGCAGCGATGTCAGAACCGACTTGCCGGGATACTGCATCTATCGCGACGGCACGCTCGCAGCGCAGGTGGCGGATATCAAGGAGCATTGGCACGCCGACTCCGTCGCCTTTCTGCTCGGATGCAGCAACTCGATGGACGACGTCCTGCTCGAAGCCGGCATTCCGCAGCGCCACCTGGAGAGCGAAGACGGCCGGATTTCGGTCTATGTCTCGAACATCCCGTGCCGGCCGGCCGGCGTCTTCCATGGGCCCGTCGTGGTGACGATGCGCCCGATCCCGAAGCATCGCGTTGCCGACGCCATCGCCATCTCCGCGCGCTATCCGCAGGCGCACGGTGCACCGGTCCACGTCGGCGAGCCTGAGCGCATCGGCATCAAGGATCTCAGTCACGTCGATTGGGGAAAGTACAATCCGCTCTCCGACCACGACGTGGCGGTATACTGGGCTTGCGGTGTGACGCCCCAGGCCATCGCGATGCAAGCGCGCATCCCGGAAATGATCACGCATGCGGCCGGCCACATGTTCGTCACCGACCTCAAGCTTGGCGCAACCGCTTAAGCCCAGCCGCGAAAGGGAAATCCGATGGATCGTCGTTCGTTCATCACGGGTGCAGCTGCAACCGCAGGCGTGTTGCCGTTCCTGTCCCCGGCAATGGCACAAAGCGCCTACCCGAGCCGGCCTGTCACCCTGCTGTGCCCGTTCGCGGCCGGTGGCGCGGGCGACATCCTGACGCGCGCGGCGGCGGACCACGTCCGCGCAAAGCGCAACGTCGCCGCCGGCGTCGAGTACCGGCCCGGTGCCGGAGCGACGATCGCGCCGGCCCAGGTCGCCAAGGCCAACGCGGACGGCGCGACGCTCGGCCTCTATTCCATCAGTCCGTTCCTCACCGTCCCTCACCTGCAGAAGCTCCCCTACGATCCGCTCAAGGATTTCACCTACATCTCCATCTACGCCTACGTTCCGATCGCGCTCTACGTCACGAGCGAAAGCCCGACGAAGTCGTGGCCTGACGTGATCAGGTTCGCGAAAGACAACCCCGGCAAATTTCGCTGGGGCACCTCCGGTGTGCGCGGCGCCGCGCATATTGCGACCGAGGCCGCCTTCAGGAAGGAAGACGCGAAGACGACCTTCGTGCCGTTCGGCGGCGGCGCGGAAGCCATCACCGCGATGCTCGGCGGCCATATCGAGGCGGTGGTGTCGGCGGACTACGGACCGCAGCTTGCCGCGGGCAAGGTCAAACTCCTGGTCCTGACTGGCTCGGAGAAGCTGCCGGACCAGCCCAACCTGCCGACATTCAAGGAGTTGAACTACCCGATCTCCACGGAGGCCATCTACGGCCTGTTCGGTCCCGCCAACCTGCCGAAGGAGGTCGTGCTCTACTGGGATCGCGTCACCAGGGAGATGATGACGACCGACGAATTCAAGACCGTGCTCAAATCGGCCGCCGCCGGTCCGCTCTACATGGACACTGCCGCGTTCACCGCCAACGTGACGCAGAACTTCTACAAGCTCGGTGAAGCGATCCAGATGCTGGGCATAAAATAGCGATGCCGTTCGGTCCTCTCATTCTTTCGGCCGTCGGTCTCGGCGCGATCGCCATGTCCTGGACGTATGGGCTGTGGAGCTTCGGTTCGCCCGGCGCCGGCCTAATGCCCGCGGCAGCAGGCGCACTGCTCGTCTGCGCAAGCGCCGCTGAAATCCGTCTTGCTGTGCCGAGGTGGCCGACGTTCAGCCGTCGGCTGCTGGCGCATGCCGGGGCGCTGATCCTGCTGCCGTTTGCTTCGCTGGGTCTCGGGATGCTGGCCGCACTCGCGGCCTATGTCGTCGCCGTTCTCTATGTCATCGAGGGGCGACGTCTGCTCAGTGCCGCCGGCATCGCAGGCCTTGCGACCGGCGGGTGCTGGCTGCTGTTTGAGAAGCTGCTTTCGGTGCCTTTGCCGAAGCCGCTGTTCGTCTGATGGACATCTTTGCGAATCTTGCGCTCGGCTTCGGCGTCGTGATGACGCCGGGCAATCTTCTCGTCGCGCTGGTCGGCTGCATCGTCGGCACCGCGGTCGGCGTGCTGCCCGGCCTCGGACCGACGGCAACGATCAGCCTGCTGCTGCCGATCTCGGTCTATCTCGATCGCACGAGCTCTATCATCCTGATGTCGGGCATCTATTACGGCGCGATGTACGGCGGCTCGATCACCTCGATCCTGATCAAGATCCCGGGCGAGGCCGCAAGCGTCGTGACATGCCTTGACGGCTATCAGATGGCGCGTCGGGGCCGGGCCGGTGCCGCACTCGGCATCAGCGCGTTCGCGTCCTTCTTTGCCGGGATCGTCGCAACACTCGGTATCGCCTGGCTCGGTCCCCAAATGGCGAGCATCGCGCTGCTGTTCGGGCCGGTCGAGAAGGCCTCGCTGCTTCTGCTCGGGCTCGTGCTGATCCTCGGTGTCGGTGACGGCTCCAAGACGAAGGCGGTGGCCATGGTGGGCTTCGGCCTCCTGTGCGGAACCATTGGCGTCGATCTGGTTTCAGGCGAGGAACGCTTCGTCTTCGACATTCCTCACCTGCGCGATGGGTTCGGCATCGCCGTCGTTGCCATGGGTTTGTTCGGGATCAGCGAGGTGCTGCTGCTGGCGGAGGACAAAGATGCGGCGAACGAGCAGGTCAGCTTCCGGCCCAGTCTGTCGGAGTTGCTGCCAAATCGCGCGGAGGCGGCCGCATCCGCCTGGCCCGCGGCGCGCGGCAGCGTGCTCGGCTTCTTCCTGGGCCTGCTGCCCGGCGGCGGTGCGATGCTCGCGAGCTTCGCAAGCTACATGATGGAAAGGAAGCTGTCGCGGCAACCGGAGCTGTTCGGCAAGGGCGCGGTTGCAGGCGTCGCGGGACCCGAAGCCGCCAACAATGCGGCCGCGCAGGCGAGCTTCATCCCCCTCCTCTGTCTTGGCATCCCGGCCAACGCCGTGATCGGCGTCATCATGGGCGCGCTGCTCATGGCCGGCGTGACGCCGGGGCCAAAGCTGATGTCGGACCATCCCGAGCTGTTCTGGGGCGTGATCGCCAGCATGCTGGTCGGCAACGTCATGCTGATCGTGCTCAACATCCCGCTTGTCGGACTGTTCGTCTCGTTGCTGCGCGTGCCCGCCAACATCCTGTCGCCGCTGATCGTCACGTTCTGCGTGATCGGCGCCTACAGCCTGAACAACGCCATGTTCGACGTGTTCGCCATGATCGGCTTTGGAATCCTCGGTTACGGCCTGCGCAAGGCCGGATACGACGTCGCGCCGTTCCTGCTGGCGTTCGTCATCGGCAGCATGTTCGAGCAGAACCTGAGGCAGGGCCTCATTGTCGGGTTTGGCGATCCACTCGTCTTCATCCGCAGCCCAATCAGTGCGGGCTTCCTGGCGTTTGCCGCCGCCATCCTCGCCGTCCCGCTCATTGCGGCGCGCATCGGCCGCGCCAGGCGCGCACGAAGCAGCGAACAACCTTCAACTCATGGGCAACCCACGTCATGAGCAGTACAATCCCTACGTTGAATCCGCGGCTGCTGGGATTCAAATGCATCCGGTGCAACACCATGCATGACGTCGGTGACTATGCGGAGGGTTGCCCGCTCTGCAGCAGGGCCGGTTACCCCATCAGTGTCGCGCCCGCCTATTCGTCACTTCCGCCGTTAACCGCAAACACAGGCGGATACGGAATGCAGGTCTTTGCGGACCGGCTTCCTTATTCGGCGTTTCGCAGCCTTGGGGAAGGCAACACACCGGTCGCTCCGCTCGATCAGGCCGCGGAGGTGCTCGGCCTTCAGTCCGTCACCCTCAAGCTGGAATCCTCAAATCCGACCGGCTCGCACAAGGATCGAATGACCGCGCAATTCGTGGCCCGGGCGGTCGCGAAACAGGCTCCGGTCGTTGCGGCCGCCTCGAGCGGCAACGCCGGAGCGTCGCTTGCGGCCTATGCCGCGGCATCGAGCCTGAAATGCGTCATCGTCACCACGCCGAAGATCAGCTCCGCCTGGCGGCGCGCGATCGAAATGGCCGGCGCAGAGTTGCACTTTGTCGACGATCCGCTCGAGCGCTGGAGCTTCATCCGCACCAAAGTCCGTGAGGACGGCTGGCTGTCGGCGACGAACGTCCTGAACCCGCCAACCGGCAGCGAACCCTTCGGCGTCGACGGCTACAAGACGATTGCCTACGAACTCGCGAGTGATCCGAAGACAGTTCAGGCAGACACGATTGTCGTTCCGACGGCCCGCGGCGACCTGCTGTGGGGCATCTACGCGGGCTACAGGGAACTCGTCGAGGAACGCACCATCGCGCAGATGCCGCGGCTGGTCGCGGTTGACCCGTTTCCTCGGCTGGAGCTTGCGCTTGCCGGTGCCGACTGGCGCGGCGCGTTTCCAGGCGCGTCGCCGATGGTTTCGATCAACGGAACGACCCTGGCCTATCAAGCTGTGGCTGCGGTTCAGCGCTCGTCCGGTCTCGCCGTTTCCGTTGCTTCCGATCAGGTCCTGCGCGATCAGCAGGATCTCGCCCGCGCGGGCTTCTATCTGGAATTATCCGCCGCTGCGGCGCTGACGGGCCTGCGACTGGCCTGCGCAAGGAATGCAATACGCAACGCGGTCTTGATCGCGACGTCGCATGGATACAAGGAAGTCTCCGCAACAGCCTGATTGCGTCTACGATCTTGCCCTGGGCGGGGCCCGTGTTTCCTTCTTTTGCCTGACTCGAATGCGCATGTTTCTGCCCTCGGAGGGATCGATCTCGAACGCTCCCGTACCCCTCACAAGATCGCTCAGCTTGCGAAAGCCATAGGTGCGAACATCGAAATCCGACGCAAGGTTCGAGAGCTGCGTTCCGACCGAGCCCAGGTTGACCCAGCCGTCTTCACTGTCGATCTGCGAAATGACCTTGGTCAGAAGGGCAACGGCAGCACTTGGACTTTCCAGAGATCGGGATTGGGTTGGGCTTGAGCCGGTCGATTGCGCGTCTGCAATCAGGTTCTCCGTGAAAATGAACCTTCGACAGGCCTGCTTGAAACTTTCCGGCGTCTTCTGTGCACCAAATCCATACACATCCGCACCTTGCTCGCGAAGCCGGGAGGCAAGCCGCGTAAAATCGCTGTCGGACGAAACCAGGCAAAAGCCGTCGAGCCGCCCGCTGTGCAGCAGGTCCATCGCATCGATGACCAGCGCGATGTCGGAAGCGTTCTTCCCCGTCGTGTATGCAAACTGCTGATAGGGATCGATCGCGTGTTTCTGAAGGATTTCCGTCCACGACTTCAGACGCGGACTCGAAAAGTCGCCGTAGATACGGCGAACGCTCGCCTCGCCGAACTTGGCAACCTCCTCAAACAGACCCTCGACGATCTTCGGGGAGGTATTGTCCGCGTCGATGAGGACGGCGAACCGGGGAAGCCGCGCATTTTCGATCATGACGAAAGCCTCCGAAGCGCAACTCTTCCGAAGGCGGAAGAGTTGCTATAGTCGCCGAACATTCGGCAACAATGCAGGCCTTCTGATAAGCCCTCCACGGCCGGCTTGCCAGTTCGTCGAATAGATTAGCCCGTCATCCTTCGCGGCTTGTGCTGTTCCCGCTCAGGATGACGGCGCTTTTGGTCGAACTCACGCCATGATCACGATCTCGGACAGCTTGCCGCCCTTCGCCGCCACCTGCTTCAGCAGCTCCGACGGGCGCCAGCGCGGGCCTAGCTCATTGTGCCAGCGCACGATCTGCTCGTAGATGTCCTTCGAGCCGATCGTGTCGGCCCAGAACATCAGCCCGCCGCGATAGCGCGGGAAGCCGAAGCCGTAGAGCCACATGATGTCGACGTCGCTAGCGCGGCGCGCCTTCTTCTCTTCCAGGATCTTGCACGCCTCGTTCACCGAGGCGAACAGCAGCCGCCGCAGGATCTCGTCGTCGGTAAAGCTCTTCTGCTTGATGCCGAGGCTGGAGCTCACCTCCTTGATCACCTGGGCAACGACCGGATCGGGGTGCGGCGTGCGATCGCCCTTCTCGTAGCGGTACCAGCCGGCGCCGGTCTTCTGGCCGAAGCGGCCCATCTCGCACAGCTTGTCGGCGATCGGGTTCTTGCGGAAGCTCGGATCTTCGGCCGCTTTCCGCTTGCGCACCGCCCAGCCGATGTCGAGACCGGCAAGGTCGCCGACCGCGAACGGCCCCATCGGGTAGCCGAAGTCGAGCAGCACCTTGTCCACCTGCTCCGGCAGCGCGCCGTCTTCCAGCAGGATGCTGGCTTCCGCAGTGAACGGACCGCGGCTGCGGTTGGCCACAAAGCCGTCAGTGTTGCCGGCCCAGGCGCTGACCTTGCCGATCTGCTTGCCGAGCTGCATGGTCGCTGCGATTGTCTCGGGCGAGCTGTCCGTCCCCTCCACCACTTCGAGCAGCTTCATCACGTTCGCCGGGCTGAAGAAGTGGGCGCCCGCGACGTCCTTCTTGCGCTTCACATGCGCACCGATCTTGTCGATATCGATGGTGGACGTGTTCGACAGGATCAGCGCGCCGGGCTTCATCACCGCATCGAGCTGCTTGAAGATCTCCTGCTTGACGCCGAGCTCCTCGAACACCGCTTCGATCACGACATCCGCCTCGCCGAGCACGTCGTACGACAGCACCGGCTCGATCAGCTTCAGCCGCTCGTCCATCTGCGCCTGCGTGATGCTGCCGCGCTTGACGGCGACCGCGTAGTTGTCCTTCACACGCTTCATGCCGCGATCGAGCGCTTCCTGGGTCGAGTCGAGGATTTTCACCGGCACACCAAAATCGGCAAAGCTCATGGCGATACCGCCGCCCATGGTGCCGGCGCCGATCACCGCCCCCTTCTCGATCTTCTTCGGCTTGGTGCCTTGCGGCAGATCGGGCAGACGGCCGGCCTGGCGCTCGGCGAAGAAGGCATAGCGCAGGCCCTTCGACGCGTCGGAATTCTCCAGCGGCGCGAACAGCTCGCGCTCGCGCACGAGGCCCTGCTCGTAAGGCAGCGTCACTGCGGCTTCGACCGCGCTGATGCAGGCGAATGGCGCCGGCTGACCCTTCGCCTTCTTCTCGATGCTCTTGCGCATCGCATCGAACATGCTGGGGTCGTTCTTGTACTCGTCGAACTTTGTCGACATCTTGCTGACCACCGGCATCGGCTTCTTCTCCGCGATGCCCTTGGCGAACTTGATCGCTTCCGCGCGCAGGTCGGCGTTGTCGTCGACCAGCGCGTCGAGAATGCCGTAGCCCTTGGCCTCCTCGGCCGGCACGTGGCGGCCAGAGGTGATCATGTCGAGCGCGATCTTCGGACCCACCAGACGCGGCAGCCGCTGCGTGCCGGCGCCGCCCGGCAACAGGCCGATCAGCACCTCCGGCAGGCCGACCTTGGTCGCTTTCTTCGCGATGCGATAGTTGCAAGCCATGGCGGTTTCGAGCCCACCGCCGAGCGCGAAACCGTGGATCGCCGCGACGATCGGCTTCCCGCCCGTCTCCAGCACGTCCACCACCCGCTCGCCGATACCGGCGCGCTTGCCGCCCTTGCCGAACTGGCGGATGTCGGCGCCGGCGATGAAGCTGCGGCCCGCGCCGATCAGCACCATCGCCTTGACGTTCGGATCCTTGTTGCCCTTGGCAAAGGATTCAAGAATGCCTTCCGGCACGCCGGGGCTCAGCGCATTCACGGGCGGATTGTCCACGGTGATCACGCCGATGCCGTCTTCGACTTCAAACCGTACAAGTTGTTCGCTCACGACGCTTCCTCACTGTTGCGGCCGGAAAGATTGCCGGCGCTGCTTGGGCTGGACCTTGGCCGCGCGGGCTTGAAGCCGCAAGGCGCGAAATTGGCGCACGGCCTTGACCGGCAGGTATGCCTTGGTTCCTGCAAGCGCCCGCGCTAAGACGGCAGCGATCGGACCGACACGAAGAGCCCACAGGTTCTGGAGGCAGACATGAATACCGACGAGATCACCGCCGCGGCAAAGCTTCTGGCCGACGCGAAACGTTCAGGCGTCAAACGCGCACCGTTGCCCGCCGAGTTGCAGCCGAAGACGATCGACCAGGGCCACGCGATCCAGGACGCGACCGTCGCACTGTTGAACGAGACCGTCGGTGGCTGGAAGGTCGGCCTCGACAAGTCCGGCACGATGTCGCGCGCACCGATCTTCAAGGATGACATCCAGACAAACCCCGGACGCGTGACAGCCAGCAACACCAACCTGCGCGGCATCGAGGCCGAGATCGCCTTTCGCTTCACCAGGGATCTTCCGGCGCGCGGCAGCGACTATTCGCGCAACGAGGTCGAGGAGGCGATGGAAGCATTTCCCGCCATCGAGCTTTTGAACTCACGCTATGCGGAAGCAGGCCCGCGCTCGACGCTGGAGAAGCTTGCCGACCGCATCATTCAGGGCGGCATCGTCTGCGGCACGCCGCGCGCCGACTGGCGATCGATCGATTTTACAAAGCTCGAGGTCGTGCTGACTGTCGACGGCGCCGACATCGCTGCTGGCGTCGGCACGCATCCGGTCGGCGACCCGGTCGCGCCAGCACTGGCACTGGTCAACGCGCTCCGCACGACCTCAGGCGTCAAGGCCGGACAGATCATGACCACCGGCACCTGGACCGGCGTGAATTTCGTCGGCCCGGACGCCCTTGCGGTTGCAAACTTTGACGGTTTTGAACCGGTGCTGGCGCAGTTTTCCAGCTAGCCGGGAGGTAGTTGGCGGTAACGATAGCGGCGGGGATCGTTTGCAATCCACCTGCCCTGCACTATCATTTGCGGAACCCGCGCACAGGGAGCGGTAAAGATTTAACCATATCGGGGCGGTCCCCCGACGCGACGCGTTAGGGACACACGCAACGCGACTGAAGACAGGTCGCCGATGACTGGTTTTTTCCAGGGCCGCAAGGCCGCAGAATTTCTGAATGCCACGGAAGAGATCTCCGGCGTCGGGCTGTCCGACCCGAACGACGGCTTCTTCCGGTCGCTCAGCAATCGCAAGCAGGTTCTCCTCTTCGTCATCGCGACGCTGGTGCTGACGGCGGTGACCGTATGGGCCGCGCGGGTCTGGTTTCGCCACACCTCGACGCTGACCTTTGCCGTTGGAACCGACGCCGGCGTCGAGGCGAAGTTCGCTGCCAAGCTCGCCAGCGTGCTGCAGGCCAACAACTCGTCGCTGCGGCTGAAGATCGTGAAGAATTCCGACGGCGACAAGGCGCTCGCCGCGTTCGACCGCAAGCAGGCCGACCTCGCCATCATGCGCACCGATCAGAAGGTGCCGGGGCGCGCACGCTCGATGGCGATCCTCGACAAGGATCTCGTGCTGCTGCTCAGCCCGAAGGGCAAGAAGATTCCCAACCTCGAAGCGCTGAAGGGCAAGAAGATCGCCGTCCTCGGCAACGACGATCGCAACGAGACTTTCATCCGCCGCGCGCTCGCGTCCTTCGACATCGCCAATCCGCGCACCTCGCTGCAGACCGTTCCGACCACCTCGGCGATCGACAAGCTGCTTGCACCGAACGGATTTGCCGCGGTGATCGCCATCGAAAGCGCCGCACGGATGACGAAGGAGCGCACCTTCGAACGCATGGCCAAGAGCCAGAACGCCTTCTTGCTGAATCCCATTCTGGAAGCCAAGGCGATCGAGCGCAAGATCCCCGGCATCTTCGCCGAGACGATCGAGGAAGGCATGCTGGCCGCTTCGCCGCAGATCCCCGACGACGACGTGCAGTCGATCGCGCTGCAGTGGCTCTTGATCGCGCAATCCTCGCTGTCGGAATCGAAGGGAACGGAGCTCGCGCGCACGCTGTTCGAGAACAAGGGGCAGCTCGTGCTGGATGACGGTTTTGGCTCGCACATCGAGCCTGCCGACACCGACAAGGATTCCTATATCGCCGCGCATCGCGGCGCCGCGCAGTATTTCAACGACGAGACGAAGTCATTCCTCGAGCGCTACAGCGACCTGCTGTATGTCGGCCTCGCGGCGCTGAGCATCATCGGCTCGCTGTTCGTCGGCCTCTACACGGCCTTCACGCGGGTCGCGCCGGAAAAAGCCGGCGCGCTGGCGGCCTCGCTGCTCGAGATCGGCGAGAACATCGAGGACACCAAGTCGATCGAAGAGCTGGACAAGCTGCAGGAGCAGTTCGAGGCGATCCTCAAGCAGGTGGTGGCGGGATTGCGCGACGGCACCGTCTCGGCCGACGGGCTCGACACTTTCCGTCTCGGCTACGAGTTCGTTCGCGACACGCTGCAATTGCACCGCGAGGCGCTGATGCGCCGTGCAGGCCGCGACGAGAACGTGGTGGTGGTCGCCAAGGCGGTTTCGTGACGGGAAACTTGCGCGGTTCCACCAGCGACAAATCAATGAGTCGTCATGGCCGGGCTTGACCCGGCCATCCATCGTCTGCGTCAGCGGACAATTGCAAAGGGATTTTTTTGAAGATGATGGATTGCCGGGTCAAGCCCGGCAATGACGGGGAACCGCGCGCGATCTGCAGGCCTGCGGCAGAATGCCCAAATTTTGGGACGTCTGCCGCCATCCGTCCATTTGTTCCCGCCGTCATGAACCTTATATAGGTTTGCACCGACTGATGATGGCGCAAAAGGGACAAGGGGACTATGAGCAGCGGTTACGCTGATCCGGGGTGGTTTCGGAAATCAGATGGCTGCGTGCGCACGGTCTTCGGCCGCATTTGCAACCCATGAAACCTGTTTCTATACAGGCGCGTATCGCATCTGAACCCATGACCAAACACGGTATTCCTCACATGACCAAGCCCGGTTCGACCTTCCGGCGACTGCTCGGCAGCGCCGTCGTTGCTGCCTCCATGATGCTGTTGGCGTCTCCGGGTCAGGCGCAGACGGGTCCGTTCGCCAACATGGCCGGTGCCTGGTCGGGCACGGGCAAAATCATGATCAAGGACGGTGGCAGCGAGAGCATTCGTTGCCGCGCAACCTACACAGTCGCCGGCGCGGGCCTGAACCAGGTGTTGCGCTGCGCGAGTGACAGCTATCGCTTCGACCTGACGACCAACGTCACCGCCTCCGGTAACACGGTGTCGGGCATCTGGAGCGAGACCAGCCGCAACGTCAACGGCACGATTGGCGGCAAGATCAACGGCGGTGAAATCGATGCGCTGGTGGAAGCCAACGGCTTCGCCGCATCCTTCTCCATGCGCACGAACGGGAACAAGCAGATCATCGCCATCCGTTCGCAGAACACCGATCTGCGCGGTGTCGACATCACGCTGACGCGCTGAGTTTCTTTACAGCCTGAATTGAGAAACGCCGGGAAATCATTTTCCCGGCGTTTGTTTTTGCGCCGCGATGCCCGAACCGCCTGCATTGCCTGGCTTGACCCGGCAATCCATCATCTTCACAAAATTCTTCTGTCCGCTAACGTGGACGATGGATGGCCGGGTCAAGCCAGGCCATGACGACTCGTTGATTCATCGCTGGTGCAAACCGCTCTAGATTGCCGCCTTCGGCCCATCCTTGCCGCGGATCCGCTCGGCGATGCGGATCAGGAACATCGCCGTCGGCCGCAGGATGAACAGGTCGGCGATCAGCGCTGCGATCATCGCAAAAGCACTCAGCCAGCCGAACAGCCGCAGCGACGGCAAGTCCGAGAACACGGTCACGACCAGGCCGCACGCCAGGACGACAGTGGTCAGGATCAGCGCCGGTCCAACCAGGATCGTTGCCCTTTCGACCGCAGCTTCCGCCGTCGTATCCGGGGTGTTCTCCAGCCGCAACCGGTTGAGGAAGTGAATGGTCGCGCTCAGGCCCAGTCCGAACGACACGATCAGCGCGACCACGCTCGCGAACTGCAATCCTTCCCCGATCGCCCACAGCACCGTGCCTGACATCACCACCGGGAAAATGCCGGGCAGGATACTCACCAGCATGACGACCACCGAACGGAAAGCCAGGCCGATGAAGACCGCCACGAACAGGAATTCGACCGTCAGCGCCGCATTCAGCTTGCCGATCATATTGGCGCTGTTGCGCGCGGCGATCGCCGACAAGCCCGTCACCGAGATCTCATAGCCCGGATGCTGCTTGCGCACATCCTCGAGCGTGGCGTCGAGCTTTTCGACCACAGGCAGAATGTCGCTCGAGTCGAGGTCCGGGACGCGGCCGGAGACGATGACCGCATCCAGAGGCTCAGCGATGAAGCGCCGCGTCAGATAGGCCGGCAGCAAGTCCACATACTGCTTGAGCGTTGCAACGTCGCTCCTGCCGACCTTCTCCGCCAGCCACCGTCGCAGCGTCTCGACCGACCAGACGTTGCCGACGCCGGCCGTCTTCTCAATCGTTGAGTGCACCTCGGCGATCGTCTGCAGACTTTCCGCGTCGTAGAGGTTCTTGCCCTTCGGAAACTCGATCAGCACGTCGATCGGGTTCGCACCGGTGAGCTTCGCATCGAGCCGGCTGCTCGCCTCCACCGCCTGCTTCTTGTCAGGCACCTGGTCGGCGAGGCGGTAGCGCGGCTCCAGATTGATGTAGACGACGGTAAGGCCCGCCACGACCAGGAAGCCGATCGCGCTCCAGAGCGCGGGGCGCGCGGTCATGCGCACGGCGATCCAGGCGCAGAACGCGCGCAGCGCATTGACGCCCCAATCCGCCGCCTTGATCTTCTCGGCAAACACCTGCTCGCGGCGGACCAGCAGCACGCCGAACAGCGGCACCAGCGAGAGCACGGCGACCAGCGCGATGACGGTGGCGGTCAGACCGGCTTCGCCGAAGGCGCGGATCAGGTCGGAGTTCGAGAACATCAGTGCGACGAACGAGAGTCCCGCCGTGCAGTGCGTCAGCACGCAGGCGGGCCCGACCACGAGAATGGCGTTGCGGAACGCGCTGACCTTGTCCTCGCCGGCGATCAGCCGGTCGCGCGCCGCGAATGTCAGCTGCATGGAGTCGGAGAAGCTGATCACCATGATGAGCGGCGTCATCACGTTC
>Ga0075365_10000758_pt1 | contig 13112 bp, 8 predicted proteins | sample EndMetdeltDD1765_FD_71387 | JGI IMG/M metagenome (GOLD analysis project Ga0075365, IMG submission 71387) | Populus endosphere microbial communities from Tennessee, USA - Endosphere MetaG P. deltoides DD176-5 | ecosystem: Host-associated > Plants > Roots > Endosphere | place: USA: Tennessee... | reverse complement strand
GACACGGTCCAAGCGGGCCTGGGTTCGGATACAGTCCTCGGCGGCGATGGCAACGATGAGCTCCATGGCGGCGCCGACAACGATTCGCTTTTAGGTGGTGACGGCAACGACAGTCTGCTCGGGGACGACGGCGCCGACACGGTCTATGGTGGCCTCGGGAATGACGCGATCACGGGCGGCATCGGCAACGATGCGCTGATCGGCGATGAGGGGGCCGACACCCTCTTCGGCGGGGATGGGAACGATTACTTCAGCGCCGGAGATGACAACGATCTCGTGTTTGGCGGCGATGGAAATGACTTCGTCGTGCTCGGCGCCGGTGACGACGCCGTGGGCGGTGGGGCGGGCGTCGACCTAGTCTACGGCGGCGCCGGGAATGACGCCATCTACCTTGACGACGGCAACGATGCCAGCAGTGGTGGCGACGGTAGCGACACTATCGCGGGCGGTGCCGGCAACGATGCGATGTGGGGCGATGCCGGCAACGATGCGATCTATGCCGGAACTGGCGACGACACCGTTTACGGTGGGACCGGCGACGATCAGATTTTGGGTGACGACGGCAATGATGCGCTGATCGGCGACGATGGCAACGACATGGTCCAGGGCGACGCCGGCAACGATTACATGGAAGGCGACGGTGGTTCCGACACCATGTATGGCGGCGCGGGTGCCGACTACATCTATGGTGGCGACGGCAACGACCTGGTGTACGGCGGCGACGGCAACGATCTCATCCAGGGCGGCAGTGGCAACGATGTGCTGGTCGGCGATGCCGGCAATGACGCCATCGACGGCCAGGATGGAAATGACATCATCCAGGGTGGTACCGGAAACGATACGCTCTTTGGCGGCGCTGGCGACGATCTCTTCTATGCCACGCTCGACCAGTCGCAGGACACCGTGTTTGGCGGCACCGGAAACGACACCGTCAGCTTCGATGTGGCTTCGACGCTGGCCACGATTTCGACCACGAGCGGCATAACGACGGTGAGCTTCGGCGATGGCACGAAGCTCACGATATCCGAGGTCGAGACGCTGCACTTTACGGACAAGAACATCACCATTTGATAACGATGTTCGCCTGATCAAGGCTTGACGTTACAAGAGGCGGCTTTACCGAGCCGCCTCTTTTGTATTGCGGGGGCCATCGCAGGCGTTTTTTCGCGTCCTGTGGGCAACATCTCGCGATTGGCGCGCAGGGAAATGTAAGGCTCCGAAAAGGCACGCATGCGTCAAAGGCTTTAAGGCCGCCTTTCGGGAGACCGCTGGGATTCTCGTCTATTCCGTCTCCATCCTGTTTCCGAACGCATCGAGCTCGGTTGCGAGCGCTGCTTCCCAATGGAGCGGGATGATGCCAAACACGTGCTGCAGCCGCGCAAGGTCGAGCCGGGAGTTATGTGGCCGCCGGGCTTTGGTCGGATATTCTTCGGTGCGAATGGGGATGATGCGCTCGGCCGCAAGCTTTGCGCCGCGCGCGCGCAGGCCTTCGACGATGGCTTTCGCGAAACCATGCCAGCTCGCCTCGCCCGACGCGGCAAGGTGGATGTGGCCCTTCGCCATGGCAATCCGGTTTCGGAGCTCATCGGGCCCGCCTTCGATGATCTGCGCCAATATGTCGGCGATCAGCGTGGCTGAGGTTGGCGCGCCAAACTGGTCGGCGACGATGCGCAGCTCTGCGCGCTCCCGCGCAAGCCGTGCGATTGTGCGCAGGAAATTCGCCCCTTGCGCGGCATAGACCCATGAGGTGCGCACGATCAGGAAACATCCCCCCGCGATGCGAATCTCCCTCTCTCCGGCAAGCTTGCTCACGCCATAGACGGAAAGTGGCCCGGCTGGGTCATCCTCGCGCCATGGACGCTCGCCGGCGCCGTTGAACACGTAGTCGGTGGAGAAATGAATGAAGGGAACGTCATTCGCCGCCGCCCAGCGGGCGATGGCGCCGGGTGCCTCGCCATTCACCAGCATGGCAAGGTCGACATTGTCCTCCGCCGCATCCACCGCGGTGAAAGCGGCCGGATTGAGAATGATGTCCGGCGCCATCCGCTCCAACACCGACGAGATCTCCGCTGGGCGGGAGAGATCAAGCTCGCCGCGGTCGGCCGCGAGAATAATGCCCTGGCCCTCGAGCCGGCGAGCAAGCGCGCCGCCAACCTGGCCCGTGACACCGGTGACTAGAATGCGCACAAAGTTGCTCAAGAGGTTTCACGACGTAATGCGGACCGCCGGGCCGTGCGTCCGTTCAGCGATAATGGAACTCGGCAGGGGCACCTACGTCACCTGCCAGATACCTCGGCAAGTGTCCTTCGAGTTCCGTCAAAGTGCGGCCTTCCGCGTCGCGGGCCGAAACTTTCGGTTCGTCGCAGCCCCATTGAATTCCGAGCAAGGGATCATTCCAACGCAGTATGATCTCGTCCGATGGACAATAGAATTCATCGCTCTTGTAGAAAAAATCCGCGGATTCGGACAGCACGATAAAGCCATGTGCAAAACCGCGTGGAATCCAAAGCTGCCGTCGGCTCTCATCGTCGAGCTCGACCGCGACGTGCCGCCCAAAAGTCGGGCTACCCACGCGCACGTCCACCGCGACGTCGAGCACGCGCCCGTGCAGGACGCTTACAAGTTTGCCTTGGAGCCTCGGATTCTGGAAATGCAGCCCGCGCAACACGCCCCGCGCCGATCGGGAAAAGCTGTCCTGCACGAAAGATGCTGCAATTCCATCCTTGGCGTAGCGATCGGCCTGAAACGTTTCCAGAAATATGCCCCGGGAGTCGGCGAAGATTTTTGGCTCGACGATCAGGACCTCGGGGATGGCCGTTGTGACGACATTCATCGCTCGTCCTGCATTTTCACCTTGTTCCGTGGACGTTTATCCTGATTATGATCCGACGGCAATTAAGCACCGCCTTTCACCGGAGCGCGGGCAACGTAACGAACCATGAGCGGTACAAGATTGTCCGCGGGTCGGGTTCCGCCGAGGGCTAGATGAAGGGAATTGTTCTGGCAGGAGGGACTGGGACGCGACTCTATCCAGTCACGACGGTGGTTTCCAAGCAGCTATTGCCGGTCTTCGACAAGCCGATGATCTATTACCCGTTGGCGACCCTCATGTTTGCGGGAATTCGCGATATCTTGATCATTACAACTCCAGAGGATCAGCCCCTGTTCGTACGGCTTCTGGGCGACGGCTCGGATCTCGGGTTGCGCTTTAGCTATACGCCGCAGGACAAGCCTCGCGGGTTGGCTGACGCTTTTATCGTGGGAGCCGATTTCATCGGCGGGGACCGAGTCGCATTGATCCTGGGTGACAATATCTTCTATGGCCACGGGCTGCCTGTGGAGCTGGCGCACGCCGCCGCCCGATTGTCCGGCGCAACGGTTTTCGGATATACGGTGAATACTCCCGAGCGCTATGGCGTGATCGAGCTCGACGGCAGGGGCCGGGCGCTTTCAATCGAGGAGAAGCCGGTCATGCCGAAGTCGGACATCGCGGTGACCGGGCTTTACTTCTACGATAACGACGTCGTTCGCATTGCATCCTCGCTCGAGCCATCGCCCCGGGGCGAGCTGGAGATCACGGATGTGAATCGAGCCTATCTGGAGCGCGGCGATTTGTTCGTCCAGGTGTTGGGGCGCGGGTTTGCCTGGCTCGATACCGGCACCCATGCCTCGCTTGTGGAGGCAAGCCATTTCATTCAGATTTTGGAGGAGCGGCAAGGGACACGCGTTGCCTGCCTGGAGGAGATCGCCTTGCGGCTGGGCTACATCACGCTCGATCATTTTGGCGAACTTGCGCGGCGTTGTGCGAAAAGCAGCTACGGAGAATATCTGGGGGCTATCTACCGGTCGTTCGAAAAGTCGCGGCGCCCGGAGCTCTGATCCATGCGCTTCAAGAACGCTGTGATCTTTGTCACGGGCGGCGCAGGTTTCATCGGCTCGGCGCTTATCCGCCACCTGCTCGATGAGACCGGCGCCTCCGTGGTCAATATCGACAAGCTCACTTATGCGTCGAGCCTGGAGTCAATTCCGCAGGCTGAGGGCGCCGGCCACCGTTATCGCTTCGCCCGTGTGGATATTTGCGATGGCCCCGCTTTGCGGCGGCTGTTCGAACTGCACCAGCCCCAGTTCGTGATGAATCTGGCGGCCGAGACCCACGTCGATCGCTCCATCGATGATCCTGAGCAGTTCATTCAGACCAACGTTTTCGGAACCTTCACGCTGCTTCAAGAGACGCTGCGTTATTGGCATCGGCTTGATCCGTCCGCGCGTGCGCGCTTTCGTTTCCACCATATCTCCACGGATGAAGTCTACGGGTCCCTCGCCGCCGAAGGCCTGTTCACCGAGAGCACGCCCTATGCGCCGAATTCGCCTTACGCTGCCAGCAAGGCCTCATCGGATCATGTCGTGCGTGCCTGGCGCGAGACCTATGGTCTTCCAACACTGATCACCAATTGTTCCAATAACTACGGGCCCTACCACTTTCCCGAAAAGCTCATTCCGCACATGTTGATCAAGGGCTTGGCGCAGGAGCCGCTGCCGGTCTACGGCGACGGACAGAATGTTCGCGACTGGCTCTACGTGGAGGACCACGCGCGCGCGCTTACGCTGGTGATCGAGCGCGGCGCCGTTGGCGACACCTACAATATCGGTGGCCGCAGCGAGCGCACGAATCTTCACGTCATCACCGGCATTTGCCGCCTGCTGGACAAGATGGAGCCATCGATTGCCGGGCCGCGGGAGAAACGCATCGTCTTTGTTCCGGACCGGCCCGGCCACGATCGCCGTTATGCCATCGATTGCGCGAAGATCGAGCGCGAGCTCGGCTGGCGACCGCGGCACGATTTCGAGACCGGGCTCGAAAAGACGGTTCACTGGTATCTTACGCACCGCGCCTGGTGGCAGGCGATTCTGGCGCGGGGGTACGCGACGGAGCGCAGGGGATTGTCCCGCTCTCCCGTTCAAGCCGCACCATGACCCTGCGATCGGTAAGTGCAGCCGGCGGACCGAGGTCTTCGAAGAATGCGCCCCCGCCATTGCTCTCACGAGCTGGGATTTGAGCCTGCGGACCGGCCGGTATTCGGTCCGCAGCCACGAGCGCCATTAAGTAATATTTAACTTACTCAAGCTGTTGATTATTTGAGGGAATCTCCCGTGCTTCCGGGGTCTTAAAATGGCGCTTTTGGTTGAAAGCGAGCGCTTTATAGGGCATAATGCTGCTTCGTTTCGGGGTTAGGCAGGTCGGATCGGCGCGCGCAGGGGCGCCGGTGTCGGCCGTATTTTTATGTGACCCGAAGAGCTGAGGTTCGGACCGTTATGGATGTTGCGACCGACCGCGAGACGATGCCCATACCGCGTGCCGATGGAACGTTCTCTGCCTCCGGGCTCGGGTGCTTGGTCATTGTTGCGCGGCACCAAGGGCTCCATCTGAGCGCCCAGCAGCTCGTCCACGACAACGTCCTCCCGAACCGGGAGGTGTCCGACGCCGAGATCCTGAAGTGTGCGCAGTCCGCGGGACTGAAAGCCAAGACGGTCCGTTTGGATTGGAAGGGTCTCGCGCATCTCAAGAAGGCACTCCCGGTGATCGTGCGGCTCAAGCACGGCGGCTGCATGGTGCTGCTGCGGCTTCAGGGCGACGGCGACGCCATCCGCGTTGTCTTGCAGGACCCGAACGCCGACGAAGACGCTGTCCTTGCCATCGATCGCGTTCGTTTCGAGGACGTTTGGACCGGCGAGGTCATTCTCGTCAAACGCAACTACGAGGCGACGGACGAAGATCGGCCCTTCGACCTGAGCTTCGTCGCGCGACTGGCTTTCCGCGAACGCTGGATCGTGCGCGATGTCTTCATCTGTTCGGTAGTTCTGGGCTTTCTGGCGCTGGCCCCGATCATGTTTTTCCGGCTGCTGTCGGATAAGGTCCTGCACTATCAAGCGTACAGCACGTTTTTCGTCCTATGCCTTGCGTTGGTCGTACTGATCGCATTCGAGACTGTTTTTGCATGGATACGTCACTTTCTCGTGCTGCACCTGACCGCGCGACTTGACGTCAAGCTTGCGACCTACCTGTTCGACAAGGTGTTGAACCTTCCGATTGATTTTTTCGAGCGGACGCAGGTTGGTCAGGTCACGCATGACATGAATCAAATATGGAAGATCCGCACCTTCCTGGTGGGGCAGGTTTTTGGAACCGTGCTGGATTCCACCATGCTTATTTTCTTTATTCCCGTGATGTTTTTCTTCAGTCCGCTTCTCACGTTCATCGTACTGGGCGTTGCCGCTCTTATTGCCCTGTGGCTGATTGCGATGTTGCCGGTGTATCGCAAGAAATCGTTCGCCGCTGAGACCGCCGAGGCCGAACGCGGCGCATTTCTGGTCCAGACCATTACAGGAATTCGCACCGTCAAGTCTCTGGGTCTCGATGCCCGTCAGCGCCATCTGTTCGACGTGGAAGTGGCCCGTGTTGCGAAGCTGCGTTTCGAAGAGGGTATGACAGCCAATTTGATTCAGACGGTGGTCAAGCCCCTGGAACACTTTGCTGTGTTCGGTACCTTCGCGCTTGGCGTCTATCTCGCCATGAGCACGAGGGATCCGGTTTACATCGGCGCGCTGTTTGCGTTCCTCCTGCTCAGCCGGCGCGTCGTCGGCCCGCTCATGCAGATGGCCAAGCTCGTCCAGCAGTACGACCAGGCGCGTCTGGCGATCGCCTTTGTCAGCAAGCTGGTCAATCAATCCCACGAAGAGGGGCACTCCGGAAGCGGCGTCGTGAGACCCCTGCAGGGGCATGTCGAGTTTTCCGACGTCACATTCAAATACAAGGGAGCCAACTCGCCGGCCTTGGAGAATCTCTCGTTCGAAGCGGCTGAGGGCACATTCCTGGGTATCATGGGGCGCAGCGGCTCGGGCAAGACCACGATCACCCGGCTGTTGCAGCGATTGCATTCCAATTACGAAGGCTTGATCAAAATCGACGGCATCGATGTCCGCGAATATGACATCGATTATCTCCGGCACAGCCTCGGCGTGGTGCTGCAGGATAATTTCCTGTTCCGCGGTTCCATCCGCGAGAACATCATGGTCGGCAAGAGCGATGCGACCTTCGATGAGGTGGTGCGCGCGGCGCGGCTTGCGGGCGCGGAAGAGTTCATCGACAAGCTGCCGCGCGGCTATGACACCTTCATCTATGAGGGCTCGCCGAACCTCTCGGGCGGACAGCGCCAACGCCTCGCCATTGCCCGAGCGCTGATCACAAATCCACGAATCCTTATTCTCGACGAAGCCACCAGCGCGCTCGATGCCGAGAGCGAGGCCATCGTGAACGCCAATATCTCGCGGATCGCCCAGGGACGCACGCTCATCATCGTCTCGCACAAGCTGGCGTCACTGGTCGCAGCAGATGCCATCATGGTCCTCGATGGCGGTCGCTTGAAGGATATCGGCAAACACGAGGAGTTGCTCGAGCGCTGTGATGTCTATGGCGACCTGTGGCATCAGCAGCATCGGCACGTCGTGGTGCCGATGAACAAGGGGGGCAAGGCCGCTTTAAGGAACCCGACACTTGTCTCCTAAAGCAGCAGCGGATCTCAACGTCGTCCGTCAGTTCCAGTCGGAGGCGGACGCTATTCGCGAGGCGCCCCGGCCGCGTTGGGCTGGCGTGACTGTCTGGGTACTCGCCGGCCTTCTGGCCAGCGCTGTTGTCTTGCTGCTCGTGCTCAGGATCGACCGGATCGTCACGAGCATGGGCGGAAAGGTCGTTCCGACCAAATTGGTCAACGTCTTGCAGCCCCTCGATCAGTCGCTGATCAAGAGCATCGACGTGCGCGAGGGGCAGCGTGTAGAGGCCGGGCAGGTCCTGGCGACGCTCGACCCCACATTTGCTTCTGCCACCGCCAACCAGCTCCGGCAGCAGACTGCCAGTCTGGACGCACAGATTGCGCGCATCGAGGCAGAGCTGGCCGACCGTCCTCTGACCTTTCCGGAGGGTTCGGATCCCGATTCCTCCAATTACGCAGCGTTGCAAAAAGCGCTGTATGATCAGAGGATTAGCCAATACAAAGCGCAGATCAACAGCTTCGACGCCAAGATCAAGCAGACCAACGCGACGATCCACAGGCTGCAGGGTGATGAAGGTCGCTACCAGCAGCGTCAGGAGATCGCGAAGACCATCGAAACGATGCGGACGACCCTTGCCGAAAGCGGCAGCGGATCACGGCTCAACCAATTGCTGTCCCAGGACACCCGCCTCGAAATGATGCGTGCGCTCGAGAGCAGCCATAACAGCCTCATCGAAGCGCAGCATACGGTGGCATCGCTGACTGCGGATCGTGACGCGTTCATCCAGCAGTGGTCCACCCAACTGAGCCAGGAACTCGTCCTCGCGCGCAACAATCTCGATACTGCGCGGGCCCAATTGCAAAAGGCGGAGAAGCTCGAAACTCTCGTTCGCCTGACCGCCCCGGAGCCGGCAATCGTTCTTACCGTCGCGAAACTATCCGTCGGTTCCGTACTCAAGCCAGGCGATCCATTCATTACGCTGATGCCGGCGAACACGCCGGTGGAAGCCGATGTTCGCATTGCATCGCGGGATATTGGATTCGTCCGTCCCGGCGATCCCTGCGTGCTGAAGATCGATGCCTTCAGTTACGTCGCGCACGGGCAGGCGGAGGGGACCGTGCGCTGGATCAGCGCTGGCGCGTTCACGGTTGACGATGATGGCAAACCTGTCGACGGAGCCTTTTACAGGGCGCGCTGCAGCGTCGATGAAATGCACTTCACCGGTGTTCCAGCCAACTTTCAGCTTATTCCCGGCATGACGCTGACTGCCGACATCAAGATCGGCTCCAGGTCGGCAGCGATGTATGTCATGGGCGGTATCCTGAGAGGCTTCAGCGAAGCGATGCGCGAGCCCTGATACTGCTCAGTCGATGGGCCTTGCTCGCGCACGGCAAGGAGAGCATCGAATTCCTCTGGGCAATCCGAGTAAGGGCTTGGGGAGCACTCGCATTGGCCATTGCGACGGGATTGCGGATGCCTCACTTGCAACAATTCATGTTTCGGCGCGGCATCGCGGAGCTGCGCGCCTGCTTGCTGTTCGGGGACGAAACAGATCAGCCTTCGTGTCAGTGAGTTCGCCGGTGAGAACGTTATTCAATCGCCTTCGCCCCGCTCTTGGCGGGGAGCCCGGCGCGCGAGCCTACCTTCGGGGTCTCGCGCATCACACGCGTGGGCGCTATCTCAAGGCTCTCAAGGTCTGGAAGGACGCGAGCGCCCGAGGTAACCGCAATGCAGCGTTTCGCATTGGTCTGCTCTATGCGCGGGGTGAAGGCGTCGCCGTCAGCATGCCCGATGCCGTCCCTTGGTACGAGCTCGCCGGCGAACGGGGGCATCCCGACGCGCAATATCAGCTGGCTCTCATTTATCTGAATGGCACCGAAACCGCTCGAGGATCAGGAAGCCTGGGAGTTTGGCTTCAGGCGGCCTCGAATCGCGACGATGCGCGCGCCCAGGAAACCGCCAACGCCCTGTTCCCCAACGGCATTGTGATCGAAAAGGATTACGAGAAGGCGATGCGCTGGATGGCCGCTGCGGCGCAGTCCGGCAATTCCGCCGCCAAGGCGTTGCTCGGAGATATGTATCGCTCGGGCCGCGGATGCGCGCAGGACTATCAGGCGGCCCGTTCCTGGTACTTGTCGGCGGCCCAGGACGGCGTTGCGGCCGCGGAGTTCGGGCTGGGCGACACCTATTATCAGGGCCTTGGCGTTCCGGTCGATTATGAGACGGCCGCGGAGTGGTACCAAAAAGCCGCGGACCGGGGCGATGTTCGCGGTCAAGTTGCCATCGGATCAATGTATCTGCTCGGCAAGGGCAAGCCGCTGGATGAGGCAAAAGCGGGAGAGCTTTTTGTCAAAGCAGCAGAGCAGGGCGAACCGCGGGGATTATACAATGCCGCGGTCCTGCACATGCGCGGCCGCGGCCTGCCGTTGAACCTCGATCGGGCGGAAACCTACCTGCGCAAATCTGCGAGACGGGACTACCTTCCGGCCATCATCGCGCTTGCCGAATTCTTCACCCGGGGCCAAGGCGTTGCGCCGGATCTGCATGAGGCCGCGGTATGGTATCGTCGCGCCGCCGACCTGGGCGATGTGCCGTCACAATTCATCACCGGACGCCTGTATGCCACCGGCGCCGGAGTTCCGTCGAACGCGCGCGAGGCAGGGCGCTGGTTCTTGCGCGCCGCGGAGCAAGGTCACACGGCGGCGGCTCACAATGTGGCGACGTCTTATGCAAACGGCACGGGGATGGAGCAGAGCGTCGAGAAAGCCGTGCAATGGTACACCGTGGCGGCAGAGGGCGGAATCAGCGCGGCGCAAGTGCAGCTGGGCAAGCTCTATTCCGCCGGGAAGGGCGTGCCGCGCGATCTGAGTCTGGCGCTCGACTGGTGCCGGAAGGCCGCGGAGAGTGGCGACGCTGAAGCCCTGACGACGCTCGCCCTCCTGCATTTGCAGGGTGAAGACGCGATCCGTGATCCAGCCCGTGCCGAAGAGCTACTGCGACAGGCAGCCGATGTCGGACATGCCGCCGCCGCGATGCAGCTGGGCCATTTGTATTCGGGCAAATATGCGACCAGCGCGAACGTGACCAGCGCGGTGACCTGGTATCAAAAGGCAGCGGAGGCCGGCCAGATCGAGGCGCAGTTTGTGCTTGGGACATTCTATTTCGAGGGGCGCGGTGTCGAAAAAGATCTCGAAACGGCTGCGGTTTGGTTCACGAAGGCTGCGCACAATCAGCATCCGGGCGCCCAGTTTCATCTGGCCGTGATGCATTGCACCGGGCAGGGATTACCAAAGGATTTGCAGCGAGGCGTTGCCTGGTACGAGCTTGCGGCCAAGCTCGGGCACCGCATCGCTCAATTCAACGTTGCCGTCATGTATTCAAAAGGACAGGGCTGCGAACAAGATCAGGCCAAGGCCTTCACGTGGTTCGAGAAAGCCGCCGAGCAAGGCTTTGCGGCGGCGCAGACCGCACTCGGGGATGCTTATCGTGCCGGACGCGGAGTAGCGCCGGACGAGGCTTCGGCACGACGATGGTATGAGGCGGCGGCGCGGCAGGGAAACAAGGTTGCCGTGCAACGCCTGGAAAAGCTCGGCGCGCAACAGGCCTGATCTGGAAGAACCACGACAGGGCGGTTGCATCGGTTCGATCGAGGCGAGATGTCCGCCCCGTCGCGCGCCGTGACGTCACACGCGATAATACTCACGATACCACGCGACGAAACGGTCCACCCCGGCGGGGACAGAGGTCGCCGGCTGAAATCCGGTCAGGCGCTGCAGCAGGCTTGAATCGGCGAAGGTGGAGGGTACATCGCCGGGCTGCATCGGCATATAGTTCCGGATGGCCGTCTTGCCGATGCTGGCTTCAATGGCTTCGATGAATGCAAGCAGCCGCACGGGATTTCCGTTACCTATATTGACGATGCGGAACGGCGCCGCAGGGCTTACCCCGAGGTCGTCATCGGTGTCCTGCTCAGGTACCGGATCGGCCGGTACTGCCTCGACGAGGAGCACAATGCCGTTGGCGATGTCGTCAACGTACGTGAAATCTCTGTCCATTTGTCCGTGGTTGTACACGTCGATCGGCTGATCTTCGAGAATGGCCTTGGTGAATTTGAACAGCGCCATGTCCGGCCGCCCCCATGGTCCGTAGACGCTGAAGAAGCGGAAAACGGTCGTTGGTATCTTCCACAAATGCGCATACGAGTGCGCCATCGCCTCGGTCGCTTTTTTGGTCGCCGCATAGAGCGTGAGCTGATGGTCGGTCCGATCGCTCTCCACGAACGGCATCTTGGTGTTGGCGCCATAGACCGAGCTGGTCGAAGCGATGAGCAGATGCTTCGGCGGAAGGCTGCGAGCGAGCTCGAGAATGTTGAAGGTGCCGACGACGTTGGCACTGATATATGCTGCCGGATTCTCCAAGCTGTAGCGCACGCCTGCCTGGGCGGCCAGATGGATGACGACGTCGGGGCCAAACTCACTGTATGCTTTGTTGAGCTTCTCGGTGTCCTCCAGCATGAGCTCGTGCGCGGAGAAATTCGGCGATTGCAGCAAGATCGCGTGCCGGCGGCGCTTGAGGGCGACGTCGTAATACGACGTCATGCCGTCGATGCCGACGACATCATGTCCGGCTTCGATCAGCCTCTTGGCTACGTGAAATCCTATGAAGCCAGCCGTCCCTGTCACCAGAAAACGCACGGTCTCTCCTTCTGTATTTCTTCAGGTGCGGTCTTCGCCAGCCCTCGGCCGCGTCTGTCCAGCTTATCCGGCGTGCGGGCCCATCAGGCCTTTACGACCTTGGGTGAGTTCACCCCGGCCCGGGAACAGGCGTTGCGCGTGTCGATCACCAGCGATGCCGCCTCGCAGAGGCCGTGATAGTCGATGTTGTCGTGATCGGTTGCGATCAGGACCGCGTCGTAACCACTGATCGCCTTTGGCTCCCACGAGATCGAGGGCCTGCCCGCGAGCTTGGGGTGCTCGCGGGTCAACGGGATTTTCTCTACGTAAGGATCGTAGAAATCGACCTTCGCCCCGCGTGCCTCCAGAAGCTCCACCAGCTTAAAGGCGGGACTCTCGCGGATATCCTCGACATTCTTCTTGTAAGCAATGCCGACGATGAGGACTTTCGCGTCGCGCAGGCCGCGTCCAGTGCGCTCGTCAAGGCTGCGCCCGAGCTTGTTGATGACATAGTTTGGCATCGCGGCGTTGATCTCGCCGGCCAGCTCGATGAAGCGAGTCGAGATTTCGAATTCTCGTGCCTTCCAGGTGAGATAGAAAGGATCGATCGGGATGCAGTGGCCACCCAGGCCCGGTCCGGGGTAGAACGGCATGAATCCAAATGGCTTGGACTTGGCGGCCTCGATCACTTCCCACACGTCGATGCCCATGGCGTCGTAGACGATCTTCAATTCATTCACGAGTGCAATGTTCACGGCGCGAAAAATATTCTCGGTCAGCTTCACTGCTTCCGCTGTCTTCGTGGATGAGACCGGGATCGTGCGCGTCACGATCGCGCCGTAGAGAGCGTTTGCGAGTTTGATGGCGGTCGGATCGTCGCCGCCGACGACT
>Ga0075365_10000757_pt1 | contig 13118 bp, 9 predicted proteins | sample EndMetdeltDD1765_FD_71387 | JGI IMG/M metagenome (GOLD analysis project Ga0075365, IMG submission 71387) | Populus endosphere microbial communities from Tennessee, USA - Endosphere MetaG P. deltoides DD176-5 | ecosystem: Host-associated > Plants > Roots > Endosphere | place: USA: Tennessee... | reverse complement strand
TGCGATCAACACCGGTTGCAACCAGGGCACAGGAACCGTTTCGTTCGCCGCCGATGGGACGTTCACCGTGACGGACCTCGCGATGACGGAGATCGCCTGCGACGACAACGGCCTCGAGGTTCGCATCCTCGCCCAGTTCGATCACACCCTGCAATGGGGCATCGATGGCGACACGCTCACCATCTATCCGATCGACGTCACCGACACCGGCATGATCCTGCGCGACGCCGCGGTCATCGCCGGCGAACCAACGACGACGATCTCGGCGGAGGACTCCGCCGCGGCCGACCGTGCCGCGATCCTCGCTGCGGCGGTCGTCAGTCGCCTTCAGTCCGAGCCGATCGACTCCACCGAGATCGCGATCGTCGAGAAGCTCGGTACCTCAGCCGCTGACGGAACTGTCGTCTTCGGCCCGAGTGACCGTGCGCTGACCGATGCCGAGCGCGCCGTCGTCGAGGCCGCACTGGCACCCAGCACGATTCGCTGGGTTCCCGACATCGACGAGCCGGCACTCAAGGCTGCGACGGCGGCGGGCCAAGTCGGGGCTGTTGTCACCCTGACGGATCCGGCCGTTGAAGGGGACACAGCCACCATCGTGACCGGCATCTATTGCGGGATCCCTGGCAAGGCGCTGTGCGGTGAAGGGGGCGGCGTCACGCTCGACCGGCGGCCAGACGGGACGTGGAGCGTCGGAGAGCCCTTCGGTCCAAGCTGGATCGCCTGAGTCCGCTCCGCATTCGTCAGGCTCATACCACTCGGCGATGACCTCGGTACGTCGCTCCATGATGTCGTCGAGACGAACCGGACGGCCGTCGGCGCTCCAGCCATCGATGTGGAATCGAACGGTCTCCGGATCGACTCCGGGGGGCGGCTGCCACAGCATGCTCTCGACGATCTGGAACCGAGAGGGCATCGCGCAAGTGTAAACAATCTTGTAGCGCATCTCGTTGCATTCGCTTACTGTTGTCCCCCCAACCGTCGACGCCGGCTGCACTTTGTCGACCCGAATCAACAGTGTCAGGCCGGCGATGCGCGGCGAAGTCGGGAGGCGCTGTCGCGCCTCCCGACTCGGGTGAAGTCACTCAGGTCGAAGCCACTCGGGTTGGACTTGGGCTTCGATCAGATGTCGTCTGGTGAAGGCAAGGCCAGCAGCTCGTCGGGCGAAATCGCTGCCAGAGGCGTGAACGTCATCGTCATGGCCGTGTCCATCACCGCCGTTTCGCCGTCGGACGATCCGAAGTGTTGGCAGACGAGGTTGACCGCGACCGGTCCAGGGGCCACGACCTGGAAGCCCTGGGTGCCCGCGAGCGAGCCGTACTTGCCGCCGGGGGCACCGCTGCTCTCGAAGATCTGGTCGTAGTCGAGGTTGAGGTCGGTGCCTTGTGTCAGCGAGCAACGAACCAGATCACCCTGCTTGTCCTCGTACACGCTCGAGCTGTAGTTGACGACCACCGTCCCGGCCGACGGTGCATCCAGAGCCACCTGGCGCACGACCTCCGGCTGGGGGAATCCGACCTGGATCTGCGAGTGACCACCGACGACAGCGACGATCGGTTTGACGGATTCGGCGATGACCGCCGTCTGCCAGTTCTTGTAGAAGTTCTGATCGACGTAGTCCTTGGTGTAGTAGCGGTCGTCGTGGTTGTGGTCGGCGTAGTACCCCATGATGTCGGCGACGACGTCAACGGTGCCGCCGTGGTTGTAGAAGCTGATCTTGCCGTCGGCCGACAGATCCGATGTCACGGCGTTGGGCACCGGCTCCTGGCCGGCGACGACGTTGAGGTTCGACGACAGCGGCTTCGGCGCGTCGGCTGGATAGACGGTGATGTACGAGGCCGCGGTCGGGTTGACCGCGGTGACGTTCAGGGCGACTCCGACCGCATCGGCGGGGATGCTGCAGTCGCCGTTGCTGCCGGTGATCTGCACCGTGTACGACTCGTCCGCCCGCAGCGGCGTCGACCTGGGCCCACGGGTGTCGGGGGCCTGGCGAGTGTCGGTGACGCGGCACGGCGTGATCGGCACGAAGACGGTGCGCTCGCCGGTGCCGACCGAAGCCGAAGCGGACATGATTCCGCCGGCGCCGATGGTGACTGCGACGGCGGCGCCGATCGCAGCCCAGCGGGCACGACCTTGGATGCGCTTGTTGCCGGCGTCAGCCGTCGGAGTGTCGAGGGTGGTGTTCATGATGTCTCTCCTTTGGATTGTGTGGAACCGGCGGCGTGCCGGGGCACGTTCGATCGGTTGAGCACACGATCCGCGGCCGGGCTGAGCGAGGTCTGAGGGGTTCCTGAGCGGCTGGCGCTCAGCGTCCGCTCAGCACACAGGCACACGCTGTCCGCATCGACTGTGCCCGTGCCGCTCGCGCTTGCCGGCGGCGAACCGACCGACCAAGGAGACTTTCGTGAGCGAACCAGACTCGAGGACCGGTGCAGATCCCGTCGCTCGCCGACGAACTCGGCAGTTGGCGGAGATCCTCGATCTGCTCGACGACATCCCCGACGGCCGCGCCGGAGCCCTCGTCGCCGAGCACCTCCGCGAGTTCCCCGGTGATGCCAGCCAGCTACACCGCGCAATGGAGGAATTGCACTCACGTCTCATCGATGACCCAGAACCGCCTCAACTATCTTGATCCCGATGGAGTTCAGGCTGCTCGGTCCGCTCGCCGTGCTCGATGACCAAGGCAACGACGTCCCCATCCTCGGCATCCGCCTGCGCCGCCTGCTCGCCGCGTTGGTGATGAACGCCGGCACCGCTGTCTCGGTCGACCGGCTCGCCGCCGCGATGTGGGAGGACGAGCCACCCGCGAACGCCGGCAACGCGCTGCAGTCCCAGGTATCGAAGCTGCGCCGGTTGCTCACCGTCGATGGCGCCTCCGCGCCGCTGACCACCATCACCGCGACCGCCTCTGGATATCGGATCGACATCCAACCAGAGCAGGTGGATGTCGTCCGCTTCGAGCGACATGTCGGCGCAGCCCGCGCGGCGATCAGCGACGGCCGTCTGGACGAAGCGTCTGCCGAGTTCTCGGCCGGGCTGTCACTCTGGCGGGGGGAGGCGTTTGCCGACTTCGTCTACGACGACTTCGCCCGCGCGGTCCGTGCCAATCTGGAGCAGACCCGTTTGGCCGCGCTGGAAGAACGCATCGACGCCGACCTCGCGTCCAACCGTCACGCCGAACTCGTCGCGGAACTGGAGACCCTCGTCATCGAGAACCCGTTTCGCGAGCGGATGTGGGGCCAGCTGATGGTGGCGCTGTACCGATCATCACGACAGGCCGAAGCGCTGCAGGCCTTTCAGCGAGCGCGCGAGACGTTGCGCGACGAGTTGGGTATCGACCCGGGCGCGGAGCTGACCGAGCTGGAGCGGCGCATCCTCGATCAGGATCGAACGCTCCTCTGCATCCCTGCCGCCGCGCCAGTGGCCGCCTCCGCGCCGAATCGACGCAACCCTGGAATCGTGGCGCCGCTCGGAGAGTGCATCGGGCGCGATGCCGACATCGCCACGGTCACGGACCTGCTCCAGCGTCGCCGATTGATCACGCTCACCGGTCCGGGTGGGGTTGGCAAGACCCGTCTCGCGCTCGAGGTCGCCAGCCGCGCGACGGAGTTCTGGCCCAATGGTGGCGCGGTCGTCGACCTCGCAGCCGTGACTGGCGCCAGTCGTGTCGAGGATGCCCTCGAGCGGGCGTGCCGCGTGCTCGCGGCAGCTGGAGCGCCGGGCGCGTCGAAATCGATCACCACGTATGCGATTGATGTGCTCCGCGACCTGGACGCGCTGCTCGTGTTCGACAACTGCGAGCACGTGCTCGAGTCGGCGTCGAGTTCGATTTCAGCGCTGCTGGGCGCATGTCCGCGATTGCGCGTCATCGCCACGACGCGGGAACCGCTCGGCATCTCCGGCGAAGCCGTGCACACGGTGCAGCCCCTCGACCCGGACGACGCGGCGCAGCTGTTCACCACCCGCGCCCAGGACGCATCATCCTCCTTCGTGCCCGATGACTCGGCACGGCACGACATCGACACGATCTGCCGAGACCTGGACTGTCTTCCGCTCGCGATCGAGCTCGCCGCGGCACGGATGCGCGCGTTCACCGTGGCGCAATTGGTCCGCCGCCTGCGCGACCTGACGAGCAACGGCGCGCCGGCCGGTCGCGGACGCGCCGAACGACATCAAACCCTGATGGCAACGGTCGCGTGGAGCCACGACCTGTTGTTCGAGGACGAGCGCCGACTGCTCGCTCGACTCTCGGTGTTCGCTGGAAGCTTCACCATCAGCGCGACCGAGATCGCGTGTGCAGACGACCAGCTTCCCGCAGACATCATCCCCGACGTGTTGGGCCGCCTCGTCGACAAGTCGCTCGTCATCAGGGTGATCCCGGAAGGCGACTCGGGGCACGATCGATACCGACTGCTGTGGTCGATCGCCGAGTTCGCCGCGCACAAGCTCGACGAATCGGGCGAAACGGCGCGATGGCGTGACGCCCATCTCCGCTGGTGCGTCGCCCGCTCGACGGAGGCCCAGAACGACCTGCGCGGCGGCGGCCAGCGCGACGCGCTCCGCGAGCTGCCGTTCGACGAGCCAGACCTGCAGCGCGGTGTCGAATGGAGCCTCGACTCCGGGAGGCCGCTCCTCGGTCTGTCGGTGCTGGCCAACCTTGGCGCGTATGCATGGATGAGCATGCGCCTCCACTCGTTCACCGACACGGTCATCTCGTTGCTCGAGGCCACACCCGACGCCACGGACGCCGGTGCCGTGCAGGCAATGGCGTGGGCCGGGATGCTCCGGCAGTCGCGCGACGAAGGCGTCACCATGGGTCTGCGCGCCGTCGATCTCGCCAACCGCAGCGGCGATCCACGCACCATCGCGATCGCATCGCTACTCGTCGCGGCGCCGATGCTGACGGCTGTCGAGAACCCGCGGTTCGACACAGATCTCCTCCTTTCCAACGCGTCGGCCGCACTCGAGACCGTCGACGACGGATGGCTGACCGGCCTGGTGCGCGCGGCAGAAGGCGTGCGCAAGATCAGCACGGGTCGATTCGACGACGCGAACGCGGCGTTGGACGACGTGGCCATGGCCATGCGGGCCATCGGGGACGAGTACTCATCGTCGCTGGTCGCGATGCGCCAGACGGAAGCGGCTGAGATGTGCGGTGATCTCCAACGGGCCACGTTGATCGCCAAGACCATTCTCGAATCCGGGCCCACACTTCCCACCGCCGCCGTTCTGGCATTGCAGTGTCGCCTTGCTTGGTTCGAGCTTCGCGCCGGCAACGTGTCGACGGCGTACGAACGAGCGGCCTCGACGCACGCGCCTATAGAGACGAGTCCTGGCACCGTGCGGGCGCTTCGCCCATTCGCCCTCGGTGCCGCCGCTGGCCGTAGCGGCAATCACATCGAAGCGATCGGCCACCTTCGTGAAGCGGCGGAGATCTGGAGATCAGTGGGCATGCGCCGCGAGACCGTCGGCCCGCACTCCGAGCTCGGTCGCACTCTGTGCGCCATGGACCGGCTGGACGAGGCGCTCGCCGAGCACACCGCCGCGCTCGCGATCGCCGTCGAGTGGGGCGCCAACTTCATCATCAACTACGCGATCGAGGGATTGATCGGGACGCTGGTCGCGGGCGGACAGATGTCGGAGGCGGCGGTCTGGCACGGGGCCTACGAGGCGGTCTGTGCACGAGCCGGTTTTCGAGGTAGCGATCACGAAGAAGCGACATTGACCGCGTTGGTGGCTCACGTCGAGGGCGCCCTTGGGCCGGACGCGTTCGCAGCCGCCGTCGACAGAGGTGGAGGGACCGACGTCGCCACGCTGTTGGAGGCGTTGCCCCGATCTGTCTGCGCCAGTTGACGCCCGTTCCCGCCAACTCGCGCGACCCAAGATCGCCCGGGCGGATTGACGAGTACGATCAACCAATGCTTTGCAGGGGAACCGATTTCCGGGTCCGGAAGATCTCCCGGCACGGTGCTGCTCGATGGCAGTGATCGCGGGCCTGGCGGCCATCGTCATCCTGGTCCTCGGCAACGGCTTCTTCGTCGCTGCCGAGTTCGCATACGTCGCCGTCGACCGCAACGCGCTCGAGACCGCGGCCGAGGCCGGTGATCGGTCTGCGCGCCGGGCTCTCTCCGTGCTGCGCCGGCTCAGCTTCATGCTCTCCGGTGCGCAACTGGGGATCACCGCGACGTCTCTGCTGGTCGGCTTCATCGCCGAGCCCGTGTCGCGCTCGGCGCTCGAACCCGTTCTCAACTGGATCGGCGTGGCGGAGTCACGGCGCGACGTCATCGCCGTCGCCGTCGGATTCCTCGTGATCACGATCGGACAGATGATCGTTGCCGAACTCGTGCCCAAGAACCTCGCGATCGCCCGACCCGAGCGCGTCGCGAGGTTCACCGCACAACCCGTGAGCATCTTCTTGCGGGTGTTCGGCGCAGCGATCCACTTCTTCGATTCGGCATCGAACAGGGTGCTGCGCTCAGTCGGCATCGAGCCCGTCGAGGAGCTCTCCGATGTCGTGTCCCTCGACGAGCTCGACACCATCATCACCGAATCGACCAAGGAAGGATCGCTCGACGCCAGCCAAGCGCTCCTGCTCGAGAACGTCCTGTCCTTCCGGCTCCTGCGCGCCAACGACATCGCGACCCACCGTCCCGACGTGACCACGCTCGACACGACCGACTCCTGCCTGACGCTCCGCGACGCGATGGCTTCGGGTCGATCTCGGTTCCCGGTGCTCGACGACGACGGTCAGGTTGTGGGCGTCGTCCACGGTCAAACGCTGCTCACCGTCCCTCGATCGGAATGGTCGACAACAAGCATCGCGACGTTGATGATCGAGCCGGTGTTGATCGCCGAGACCGCGTCGCTCACGTCCGTGCTGCGGACGCTGCGAGACGCCGATCAGGAGCTCGCGGTTGTGCTCGACGAGTATGGAAGCTTCGCGGGCGTCGTGACCTCGGAGGATCTCGCCGAAGAGCTCGTCGGCGACATCGTCGACGAATCCGATCCGGATCCCGTACGCGCCGATCATCCGCACGAACAGGTTTGGGTGGTGCCTGGCTCCTGGCGTCTCGATGAGGTGTACGACGAGACAGGGATCAGCCTGCCCGATGGTCGCTACGACACGATTGCCGGGTTGATCCTGACGACCCTCGAGCGAATGGCCGATGTCGGCGACATCGTCCGCCTCGACGACGTCGTCTTGCGGGTCGATGAGGTCGACGGCTTGCGCATCACCCTCGTCGCGATCGACACCACCCGGAAAGCGCAGAACCCGTAGTGGCCGCCGTACCCGCGCTCATCATCAGCCTGGTGCTGCTGGTTCTCAACGCGTTCTTCGTCGCCGTCGAGTTCGCACTGCTGGCCTCACGTCGGGCGCGCCTCAACCAACTCGTCGAGGAAGGCCGCAAGAGCGCGGTGCGGGCTTCGAAGAGCCTGGGTGAGTTGACCGTGATGCTTGCCGGCGCGCAACTCGGCATCACGTTGTGCTCGTTCGGTCTCGGCGCGCTGGCCGAACCAGCGATCGCCGACGGACTCGGCGCGGTCCTGCATCGGCCGGTTCATCTCCCGGAAGGGATTGCGCATGGCGTCGCGTTCGTCATCGCCCTCGCAATCGTCGTCCTGATCCACATGATCATCGGTGAGATGGCCCCGAAATCGTGGGCGATCACCCACCCCGAGAAGTCGGCAATGGCGCTGATCACCCCCTTCCGAGCGTTCACCGGCATCGTCCGCCCTCTGCTCGTCGCCCTCAACTCCGTCGCCAACGGTGTGATCCGACTGTTCGGCATCACCCCGAAGGGCGAAGTGTCGATGGCCCTGTCGTCGGCCGAGATGAGCGTGCTCCTGCAACGATCGCAGGAGCACGGCGTGCTCGACACCTCGACCCACGCCCTGCTCACTCGGAGCCTCAACCTCTCCCAGAGCATCGCGTCCGACGTCTTGACGCCGCGCGACGCCGTCACCACGGTCGCGGTCGATGCTGATGCCGACACGATCGAGGAATGCGCGCGGGCGACAGGGTTGTCGCGCATCCTCGTCACCGACGGCGACATCGATCACGTCGTCGGCCAGCTGCTCGTCCGCGACATCCTGATTCTCGACGACGCCGAACGGGGCCGGGTCACCGCCAGAGATCTCGCCCGCCCAGTCACGCGCTACCGGAGCGACATCCGCATCGAATCGATACTCCTCGCGGCCAGGTCCCAACATCACCAACTCGTGGTGATCACCGACGACAGCGGTCGAACGGCCGGCGTGCTCACCATCCAAGACATCGTCGATCAGCTCCTCGCTGCGACGCCAGCAGACGGGTAAGTCTGTCGGAGGCCAGCAGTCCACAATGAAACCCGACCGACCGGAGGGACGATGCCCGCCTACAGACACCACCTGCCACAGCTCGACGCTGAAGTGTTCCTGACGGACGGCGGCATCGAGACCACCCTCATCTTCGAAGACGGCTTCGACCTGCCCGACTTCGCCGCCTTCACGCTGCTCACCGACCCGACGGGCCGCGAAGCGCTGACTCGCTACTTCGACGCCTACGCGACGATCGCCAGCCGCGACCGGATCGGTATCGTGCTCGAGACACCAACGTGGCGGGCGAACCCCGACTGGGGAGTCCGGCAGGGCTACAGCATCGAGGAGCTGGAGGCCGTCAACCGCGACGCGGTCGACCTCCTACTCGACACTCGGCGACGTCACGAGACGGCGTCCACCAAGGTCGTGATCAGCGGATGCATCGGCCCGCGCGGTGACGGATACCAGGTCGGTACGAAGATGACCGTCGCCGAAGCCCGCGCCTACCACGGCATCCAGGCGCGGACGTTCGCCGCCACGGAGGCAGACCTCGTCACCGCGATCACGATGACGTACGTCGATGAGGCGGTCGGCGTCACGGAGGCCGCTCGCGCAGCGGGGATGCCGGTGGTGATCTCGTTCACGGTGGAGACCGACGGCGTCCTACCCTCTGGCCAACCGCTCGGAGAAGCAATCGAAGCCGTCGACGAGGCGACATCCCGCTATCCCGCCTACTACATGGTGAACTGTGCGCACCCCACTCACTTCCGGCACCTGCTCGACGGATCCCCGGCTTGGTCGACGCGGCTGGGAGGCGTACGCGCGAACGCATCCACCCTCAGCCACGCGGAACTCGACGAGGCCGAGACGCTCGACAATGGCGACCCGACCGAACTCGCCGAGCAGTACCTGCAGCTGCGCTCGCTCGTCCCGAGCCTGCGCGTGTTGGGTGGCTGCTGCGGGACCGATCACCGCCACATCGACGCGATCAGCCGCAAAACCTCGCCGCGTGGACATTCCTGACTGACGGTCGTGATCGGGACCTACTAGGTTGCGGGATCCGTGTTCGGCAGGCGCGTGAGACGGCTGCGGGGCCACGCCCAGGATGGAAGAAGTCGCGGACGACGAAAGGGTCTTGATGTCACAGAGCCCGAGCGCAACGCGGCGAGAACGCACCACCGATCTGCAACGTCCGACGGCGTGGCGCGCGTTCGCAACCGTTGCGGCAGCGACCGTGATCGTGGTTGCACTGGCCGCAATCGTGCGCTGGCAGGACGATGAGCGTGAACCCAGCGAAGCAGTGTCCCCGCCGACGTCACAGCTCAGCGCCGCAGGCCTTTCGGAGCACGGTGCAGACTTCGTTGGGGTCAGCGCCCCGCCGCTGTTGGTGATGTCGGCAGCCGGTTGGAGGCTGAGTTCGATCGACGACAGCACGCCGCGCCATCAGTTGTTCGTCGCTGTTGATTCCGTCACCGGATTTGCCGGCAGCGCCTTCGTTGTCGGGCGCAGTGAGCTCAACGTGGCCGACGGTGGCCGGCCGGGTGTGCCCGGCAGCGAGAGCCTCATCGAAAACGGGATCGACGGGTCGATCATCGGGGCCGACGGCGAACGCACGATTGAGTGGAGAGTCGACAACCAACTCCTCAGCGCACAAGCCAGGAACCTCCGCGATGCCGATGCCTTGGCCATCGTCAAGTCGCTGTCGATCACGCCCGACGGCACCGTTACTGTCGCAAGCCTTCCGGCGGGCATGGTGAAACTCGCCCCTGCCGAGTTCGCCGGACTCAGCCGGTACGTGACGTACGGGTGGATCAACGACGATGAATCGAAGACGATGGAGGCAACACTGGGAGGGGCCGAGAACATCGGCGCGTCGATTCCCGGCCAAGACCTCCTCGAGCCAATCGCATTCGGCGATCGCACGGCGTACTTCAGCAACGTGAGCGTGATGCGCGTCACCTGGCTCGACGGATTCTGGCATTGGACGCTGTCTGGGACGGGCTATGCGGAGCGGGATGCTTTCATCGACAACGCACTGACGGTGACATCCACCGACCGCGCCACCTGGGAGAACCATGTTGCCGGTCATGCCATCACGCCGTCTGAGCGGCCGGCCGCGGTGGCCGAGATCCTTGCCGACATTCCCACCCCGCCGGGATTCGACCCGCGACCGATCGCGAGCGAGGACGTCGCGCAATCTCGGTATCAGCTGATCGCCCGTGTTACTTCGGCCGTGTGGTGCGGATGGGCATCGCTGTGGGACGAGGCACTCTCGGCGGGCAACGACAACCTCGCCGCAACCGCGTCGACAGCGCTCGCGTCGAGCGTGGACTGGGATGCGCTCGTCGAGACCGCCGACGAGGGCGGTTGGGCGGAGTCCCTATGGGACGCGTCGGCACGAGTCGCAGACGGCGACCGCACGGTCTGGGCGAGCATGAAGAGTGGCTTCAACTGCGCCGTCTCGTGAATCGCGCGGCCACCGACATCCCGGCCGAGAGGTGTGGTTGACCTCCCGCCACAAGTGCGGCTGCCACCGTGGAACTGCCGGCGCTCTCGGGTTTATCGTCCGTCGATGTTCGGACATCGCCGAACCGAGTGAGAGCCGGAGGATCGTCATGGCCTATCACGTCACGAAGGTCGACATGCCCCACAATCTGGTGGGCATCAGGAACGGCGAGGTCCCCTTGGATCGACTCGTCACCGTTCCCGGCGGCACCATGCACCACCTCGCTGCCGACGCGTGGCTGGCCATGTGCGCGGCTGCTCTCGCGGAGCAAGGCATCGTGCTCTCGCCGAGCTCGGGCTACGACACTTATCGCACCTACGACATGCAGGTCACCGGATTTGTCAGCCACTACACCAAGACGTTCCTGTCCGGCCGTCCCACCAAGCGGTGGAAGGGGGAGACGTGGTACCTGAACCCCGGCTTCTACCCGGCGGCCGAGCCCGGCAAATCCAACCACGGTTGGGGACTCGCGGTCGACATCGCAAACTTCGGCCTCGGCGGGACACCAACGCCGAAGGTCACGTGGGTGCTCGACAACTACGAACGGTTCGGCTTCTCACACGAGTACGACGACCAGACCACAGACCCTCCGCACATCCGCTACCACAAGGGCGACGACGTGCCTCCTGCTGTGCGCGCGTTCACGGGACGCCGCATTCGCGGATCGAGCCCGCGTGGTCGCGGCATTCGCATTCCGCTCTTCGATCCGGAGTTCGGGCAGTTCTCCCTGTGGCCGCTTGCGGAGAACAAGCCGCGGCTGAAGGTTGGAGCGACCGGTGACCCTGTTCGCTATGCGCAGGGGGTGTTCCGCAGCAAGCTCGGCTACGCGACCGAAGTCAACGGTGACTTCGATGAGACGTTCCGTCTGTTCGTCGTCTGGTTCCAGGCCGAGAACCGCCTCGACCCGGATGGGATGATCGGCAAGGACACATGGCCGGTCATCTATGCGGTCGCGCTCGGGTCATCACTCCCCACGCCCAGACCGCGGCGTCGAGCACCTCACCGCTGACGCATGCTCTGAGGCGACCATGTGTCACCGGGTTGGAGTGTCGAGTCGCATCACCGGACGGCTGGGATACGTGCGGCCGATCTCACGAAAGCCGGCGGCAACGAAGAGGCGCATCGTCCCGGTGAACAGCGCCGAGCCGCTCGTCCGTTCAGATTTGAGGGCGGCCGTGTCGACCGGGTGACCCTCAACCGCGGTCGCACCGTGCTGCTCGGCGTGAGCCACAGCTGCGTCGAGCAATGCGCGCGCCACGCCGATGCCCCGAAAACGCTGTTGGACAGCGAAACACGTGACCCACCATGCGCCGTCATCGTCGGTCAGCACGCGCCGCAGCGCCCGATTGGCCAAGACGCCCGGTATCTGGTGCCGAGGCATGACCCGTGTCCACCCGGCCGGCAGTCCGTCCACGTACGCGATCAGGCCAGGCGGTATCGGCGCGGTCGACACCTCGAGTCGCAGTGCCGCGCGGTTGTCACCGGCTTCGCCGCCATCGAGGAAGCGTCTGCACCAACACCAGGACGGATCCGCGCCACGACGCCCGAACGCCGACACGACGTCGTCCCAGAGTTCTGCCGTGCTCGGAGCTGTCTCGATGGTCACCACGACCACATTGCCCGACCCGAAGTCCCACCGCCAGCATCAGTCGACTCGCGTTGCACGCTCTGAGTGGTGATCGGGAGCTTGTCGGGGCTGGAGTCGGTAGTGGAGACGGAGAACACGAGCGGACCAGAGCCTGAGTTCGTGGTCTGTCCGGAGGACACCGTCGTCATCGACGAACACCGTGAACGTCTCCGTAATTGGGATCCGGCGGGCGACGGCGGATCCGTCTGCCGCGGTCACCACGAGGTAGGCGCCCTCTTCCCCAAATCGGCCGCGGCCCGACGTCAGACGGAGCGCGTTGCCGTCCACGATGTCCGGCCTGAGAAACACTTGGAGGCTGCCGTTCGGGAGCGGGAACACAACTCGAACAGTTCGCCATTGCTGTCCGGGCAACGTCACGGTGCCGTACCACCCGCCATACACGGTCTGTCCCGTGAGGCGAAGCGTTCGTTGCCACGCTGAACCGAGAACCTCACCGGCCGGTGAGACGATCTGGGTGACCTCGCTGTCCATCCCGTGACTCACCTCCAGCGGACTCAGCGGCAAGCTGAACTGCTGAAGGCGACGCGCGAAGACGGACATCAACAGCCATGCGCCGGGCACAAAGGTCGGGGACCACTGCGACCAGACGTCCATCTGCCATCGCCGCGTGTGTTCGTAGAAGTCGACGATGAGCGGATGCAGATCAACCGAAGCGAAGCCGTCGCGATC
>Ga0075365_10000756_pt1 | contig 13118 bp, 12 predicted proteins | sample EndMetdeltDD1765_FD_71387 | JGI IMG/M metagenome (GOLD analysis project Ga0075365, IMG submission 71387) | Populus endosphere microbial communities from Tennessee, USA - Endosphere MetaG P. deltoides DD176-5 | ecosystem: Host-associated > Plants > Roots > Endosphere | place: USA: Tennessee... | reverse complement strand
GTGACCGACTGGAAACCGGAATGCGAGGCGCTGCACCTGATGTCGTCATCTACGGCTCCGAGGGCCAGCGCGTTTCGAACACGACTTTCTTCACCCTTCCGGGGCTGAAAGCCGAAACGGGCCAGATCGCCTTCGATCTCGAAGGTGTGGCGCTTTCTGCCGGGTCTGCCTGCTCGTCCGGCAAGGTCGGCGAGAGCCATGTCCTGGTTGCCATGGGGCGAGACCCAAAGCTCGGCGCTTTGCGCATTTCGTTGGGCTTTGCCACCACCGAAGAGGAGATCGACAAGGCGATTTCGGTCTTCGCAAAAATAGCCGCTCGGCGCAAGCCGGCCGGGGAGGCGGCTTGACCGCTTCATAAATTTGCGGAAACGCAATTTTCCGCTTGCCATTCGGGCTGAAAAGTCCCTTTTGGCCACCTACATACGGGGCAAACGATACTGCCCGAACGACAAGCTGCCGGACCTTTTCTCCGGCGAGATTGGAGAATGACATGCCCGCCGTCCAGGAAACGGTTGATCGCGTCCGCGAGATTGACGTCGATCAGTATAAATACGGTTTCGAGACCATCATCGAAATGGACAAGGCACCCAAGGGCCTGTCCGAAGACATCATCCGGTTCATTTCCGCCAAGAAGCAGGAGCCGGAATGGATGCTCGAATGGCGTCTCGAGGCCTATAAGCGCTGGCTGACGCTGGAAGAACCGACCTGGGCGCGCGTCGATTATCCGAAGATCGATTTCAACGACATCTACTACTACGCCGCGCCGAAAAGCACGCCTGGCCCGACGTCGCTTGACGAAGTCGATCCTGAAATTCTCAAGGTCTACGAAAAGCTCGGTATTCCGCTCAAGGAGCAGGAAATCCTGGCCGGTGTCGAGAAGCCGAAGATCGCCGTCGATGCCGTCTTCGATTCTGTTTCCGTTGTCACGACCTTCAAGGAAGAGCTGAAGAAGGCCGGCGTGATCTTCATGTCGATCTCGGAGGCAATCCGCGAGCATCCGGAACTGGTGCAGAAATATCTCGGCTCCGTCGTTCCGACCACCGACAACTATTATGCGACGCTGAACTCGGCCGTCTTTACCGATGGTTCGTTCGTGTTCGTTCCGAAGGGCGTTCGCTGCCCAATGGAGCTGTCCACCTACTTCCGCATTAACGAGAAGAACACCGGCCAGTTCGAGCGCACGCTGATCATCGCCGAGGAAGGTGCATACGTTTCCTACCTTGAAGGCTGCACCGCGCCGCAGCGCGACGAAAACCAGCTGCATGCCGCCGTCGTCGAGCTCGTTGCTCTCGATGATGCCGAGATCAAATATTCGACCGTTCAGAACTGGTATCCAGGCGATGCCCAGGGCAAGGGCGGCATCTACAACTTCGTCACCAAGCGTGGCGATTGCCGTGGCGACCGGTCGAAGATCTCCTGGACGCAGGTCGAGACTGGTTCCGCGATCACCTGGAAGTATCCGTCCTGCATCTTGCGCGGTGATGACAGCCGCGGCGAGTTCTACTCGATCGCCGTCTCGAACGGCCACCAGCAGGTCGACAGCGGCACGAAGATGATCCACCTCGGCAAGAATACGTCGAGCCGCATCATCTCCAAGGGTATTGCGGCCGGCGTATCGCAGAACACCTACCGCGGCCAGGTATCGGCGCACCGCAAGGCATCCAACGCTCGCAACTTCACGCAGTGCGATTCGCTGCTGATCGGCGGCAAGTGCGGCGCCCATACGGTTCCGTATATCGAGGCGAAGAACTCCACGGCGCAGTTCGAGCACGAGGCAACCACCTCGAAGATCTCGGAAGACCAGCTTTTCTACTGCCTGCAGCGCGGCATCCCAGAGGAAGCGGCGATCGCGCTGATCGTCAATGGCTTCGTCAAGGAAGTCCTGCAGGAGCTGCCGATGGAATTCGCCGTAGAGGCGCAGAAGCTTATCAGCATCTCGCTCGAAGGCAGCGTCGGCTGACGCAATACGACATGAATGCGCGAGGGCGCGTGGATCGCGCCTTTCTCCGATTGCTTTTTATGGGACAAAACCATGCTTGAAATTAAGAACCTGCACGCCCGCATCGCTGAAGACGGCACCGAGATCATTCGCGGACTGAACCTCACGGTGAAGGCCGGTGAAGTTGCTGCCATCATGGGCCCGAACGGCTCCGGCAAGTCGACACTTTCATACGTCCTGTCGGGGCGCGAAGACTACGAAGTCACCGAAGGCGACATCCTTTACAACGGTGAGAGCATCCTGGAACTAGACGCTGCCGAGCGTGCGGCCAAGGGCATCTTCCTGGCCTTCCAATATCCGGTCGAAATTCCGGGCGTGGCCACTATGCAGTTCCTCAAGGTTGCGATGAACGAACAGCGCAAGGCGCGCGGCGAAGAAGAGCTGAAGACCCCCGACTTCATGCGCCTCGTCAAGGACGCTGCCGGCAAGCTGCAGATCAACACCGAAATGCTGAAGCGCCCGCTGAACGTTGGCTTCTCGGGTGGTGAGAAGAAGCGCGCCGAAATCCTGCAAATGGCGCTGCTGCAGCCGCAGCTTTGCGTACTTGACGAGACGGACTCCGGTCTCGACATCGACGCACTGAAGATCGTTGCCGATGGCGTCAACGCGCTGCGTTCGCCGGATCGTGCCGTCGTCGTCATCACCCACTACCAGCGTCTGCTCGACTACATCGTTCCGGATACCGTTCACGTTCTCTACAAGGGGCAGGTGATCAAGTCGGGCGACAAGGCGCTGGCGCATGAGCTGGAAGCCAACGGCTACGCCGACATCATCGGTGCGGCAGCCTGATTTAGGCGGAAAGGACGGGTCTCATGAACATGCAGACGACGAGCCGCCAGACCGCCGCTGAAGCGGCGCTCATCGAGGCTTTCAACAACCAGGTCGGCGAGCTACCGGGAGACGGTTCGGTCATCGCCATCCGGGACAGGCTGCTTGACGACCTGAAGAAGGCCGGCCTGCCGACGCGCCGCATCGAGGCCTGGCACTATACCGATCTCAAGACGCTGTTGCGCGCCATTCCGGAACAGGCCGGCGACGCTGGTTCGGAAGCCCGCGACCCGCTGGTTGAAGAATCCTCGGTCCTTTCGGTTATTCAGGGTGTGCCCGATCTCAAGGCTTCGGTCGATGGCCTCGATATTTCGAGCTATGCGGCTCAGCTTTCAAACGGCACGGCTGCCACCGGCCTCGGCGCATTCGGCAGTGATGACGCGATCGGCCGCATCAACGGCAGCTTCGTGCGGGATGGCTACGTCATTGACGTCGCCGCCGAAACTGCGCTTGAGGAACCGCTCGAGATCCAGTTCGTTCATGCTGGCGGCCAGACGCATACGCGCCTGCCGATTAGCTTCGGCGCAAACGTGAAAGCGACGGTCATCGAACGTCACCTTGCAGTGACCTCCGACGCCGCTTTCGTGTCGCACGTCAGTGACATCACGGTTGGAGAAGGTACGGAGCTCACCTGGATCATTATCCAGCAGCAGGGCGCAGAGGATACGCACCTCGGCCAGATCCGGGTCGATCTCGGCGCCGATGCCAAGCTGAAGCTTTTCGTTATCAATGCCGGCGGTAAGCTCGTTCGCCAGGAGCTGCACATCAAGGTAACGGGCGAGGGCGCCGATCTGACGCTTCGCGGCATCAACCTGCTTGGCGCTGAAACGCATACGGACGTTACCATGGTTCTCGGCCATAACGTTCCGCATACGGGCTCCACGGAAGTGATCCGCAACGTCGTCTTCGACCGCGCCAAGGGCGTCTTCCAAGGCATGATCCGCGTTGCTCCGGACGCGCAAAAGACCGACGCCAAGATGGCTTGCAATACGCTTCTGATGTCCGACGACGCCGAATTTTCGGTGAAGCCGGAACTGGAGATCTTCGCTGACGACGTTCAGTGCGGTCACGGCGCGACCGTTGCCGACATTGACGACAATCATCTCTACTACATGATGGCGCGCGGCATTCCGGAGAACAAGGCGCGCGCAATGCTCGTCAACGCCTTCGTTGCCGAGATCGTTGAAGAACTGGAAGACGAAGCGCTGGTCGCGTCGCTGGAAGGCGTCATCTCGGCCTGGCTCGAAAAGCACGCCTGATCGGATAGCGTTATGGACAAGATAGTTCCGGCCACCACATACGACGTCGAAGCCATTCGCAAGGATTTTCCGATCCTTGCCAGGGAAGTCTACGGCAAGCCGCTGGTCTATCTCGACAACGGTGCCTCCGCTCAGAAGCCGCAGGCCGTCATAGACGCGATTTCGCACGCCTACTCGAACGAATATGCGAACGTTCACCGTGGTCTGCATTTCCTTTCGAACGCCGCGACCGACGCGTATGAGGGCGCGCGCGAAAAGGTCCGGCGCTTCCTGAACGCGCCTGATGTCAACGACATCGTGTTCACGAAGTCTTCGACGGAGGCAATCAATACGGTCGCCCATGGCTGGGGCATGCCGAAGCTTGGAGACGGCGACGAGATCGTCATCTCGATCATGGAGCATCACTCCAACATCGTGCCGTGGCATTTCATCCGCGAACGGCAGGGCGCCAAGCTGGTATGGGTGCCTGTTGATGACGAGGGCGCCTTCCATATCGAGGACTTCGAGAGAAGCCTGACCGACCGCACCAAGCTCGTCGCCATCACGCATATGTCGAATGCGCTCGGCACGGTGGTTCCGGTGAAGGAGATCTGCCGCATCGCGCACGAGCGCGGCATTCCGGTTCTGGTCGACGGGTCGCAGGGCGCCGTCCATATGCCTGTCGACGTGCAGGACATCGATTGCGACTGGTACGTGATGACCGGCCACAAGCTCTATGGCCCGTCCGGGATCGGTGTGCTCTACGGCAAGAAGGAGCGGCTTCGCGAGATGCGGCCCTTCCAGGGCGGTGGCGAAATGATCTTCGAGGTGACCGAAGATGCCGTGACCTATAATGATCCGCCGCATCGCTTCGAAGCCGGGACGCCGCCGATCGTGCAGGCGATCGGGCTCGGCTACGCGCTCGACTACATGGAGAAGGTTGGCCGCGAGGCGATCGCGCGCCATGAGGCGGATCTTGCCACTTACGCCGCGGAGCGGCTGCAGGCGGTGAATTCGCTGCGCGTTTTCGGCACCGCGCCAGGCAAGGGCGGCATCTTCTCCTTCGAGCTTGCCGGTCTGCATGCGCATGATGTGTCGATGGTGATCGACCGTCAGGGGGTTGCGGTGCGCGCGGGAACCCATTGCGCCATGCCGCTCTTGAAACGCTTCGGCGTCACCTCCACATGCCGGGCGTCCTTCGGGATGTACAATACACGCGCCGAGGTCGATGCCTTGGCCGATGCGCTGGAATATGCGCGTAAGTTCTTTGCTTAAGGAGTGTCCGTATGAGCCTGGACGAAAGCAAACAGAAGATCGACGTGCGCGAAGGCATCGTGCATTCCAGCATTCCGGCCGACGAACTGGCGCGGCTCAGCGACGATGTGATTTCGGCGCTCAAGACGGTCTATGATCCTGAGATTCCTGCCGATATCTTCGAGCTCGGGCTGATCTACAAGATCGACATCGAAGACGATCGCATGGTGAAGATCATGATGACGCTGACGGCGCCCGGCTGCCCGGTCGCCGGCGAGATGCCCGGCTGGGTCGAAAATGCTGTCGGCGCGGTCGAGGGCGTATCCGGCGTCGAGGTCGAAATGACATTCGATCCGCCGTGGACACCGGATCGAATGTCGGAAGAGGCGCAGGTCGCCGTCGGCTGGTACTAGCATGATCCCGGAAAGTTGCAGACTTTTCGGACACGATCATACGGCAGGCTGGTATTGATCGGTTAAGCCGCTGGCACTACATTTGAATCGTGAAACGCCGGACCTTGAATCCGCGCGCGGAAGGAGAAGAAGCCGATGGGCTTTGCAGTAATGAGTATGACGGAAGCCGCCGCGAACCGCGTGAAAGCGATCCTCGAAAACTCCGGACCGGAGGCCAAGGGCATTCGCGTCGGGATCAAGAAGGGCGGCTGCGCAGGGATGGAGTATACCATCGACCTCGTGACGGAACCGAATGCGAAGGACGACCTGATCGAGCGCGATGGCGCGAAGGTTTGGGTCGAACCGTCCGCCGTGCTCTACCTTCTCGGCACTGAAATGGGCTTCGAGAGCACAACGCTACGCTCCGGTTTCACCTTCACCAATCCAAACCAGACGTCAGCCTGCGGCTGTGGCGAATCCGTCGAGTTGAAGCCAGCGGACCTTGCGGCGCTTGCCGCCCAAGGCAACGCCGTCGTACCGGCACACTGATTGGCACAATCCCCTGAATTGTTGATGAGGCCGCCGGCTTTGGCGGCTTTTTGTTTTACCTCGTCGTGACTGCCCTTTAAAGGCCCGGTACGGAGGGCCCGTGAAACGCGCCAGCGGAAGGGAATCGACGAAAGAATGCTACTGCTGTTCCTGAAAGGCGCTCTGCTGGGTGTCATCATTACCGCGCCACTTGGGCCGATCGGGATGCTGTGTATCAACCGCACGCTCGAGCGCGGCTTTCTGGGGGGCTTCGCTTGCGGGTTCGGGACGGCGGTCGGCGACGCCAGTTACGCCCTTGTCGCGGTAACCGGCATTGCCGTTTTTGAAGAGTTGATGTCGGCCGCCACCCTGCCATTGGCATTCGGCGGAGGGCTGCTCTTGCTCGGGCTCGGGTATCGCGGATTGACCCACGATCCAGTTCAGGCCGCAGATGTGAGGGCAGGCGGACTTATCGGCACGACGCTGGCGACCTTCCTGCTTACGATCTCCAACCCGGCGACCATTCTCTCCTTCGGCGCTCTCTTTGCCGGTTTTGGGCTGACAGAGGAGACACGGCGTTTCAGCTCGGCAGTCATCGTTGGTGGAGTATTCTGCGGATCACTTGCCTGGTGGTTCTTTCTAAGCAGCGCGGTGAACCTTGCTAGGGAAAAACTGCCCAAGGATTTCACAACGAAGGTCGCGCGAGGAACGAGCTATCTTCTGGTCCTCTTCGGGTTTGTCGCACTCGCCTCAGCACTCTACTCGCTACTTTAAAGCATCATGGCAGGGCGCTTGATCCTGCGTGGCGTTGTTGCCGCGCAGACCGAATCTGTCAGCCTTGGCAACTGATCTATACCTATGTGTAGTGCAGGGTAGGTTGACCGGTTGGCGCTTCCTGAATAGGTTCATTTGCGAACGGGCCGCATCGCACGATGCGCTTCGCAAAGGCCCCTTCGAAGAGTTGTCCAGCGCCAACGGTGCTGGTGCGGCAGCGCCAAGAAAAGCCACTTCAAACGAGTTTTGCAGGCCGCATGGTTGGATGCGCAGCCAGAGCTGACGCGCGCCTGTTTTACGGACAATTCAACGCTCAGGGAGCACTGATCATGATGATGAACAGACGGACATTCTCAGCAGCACTCGTCGCAGGCGCGGCAGCTTCCCTCATCTCTACCCGTGGTATGGCCGCGCCTGCTGTCCCGGTGAAAGCGCGAAACGTCGTGTTGGCACACGGACTGTTTGCCGATGGTTCCTGCTGGACCGAGGTCATTGCTCGGCTGCAGGCTGCGGGGCTCAATGCGACGGCCGTGCAAAATCCTCTAACGACGCTGCCCGAAGCCGTCGCCTCGGTGCAGCGCGTACTCGACCGGCAAGATGGTCCGACAGTTCTGGTCGGGCATTCGTTCTCCGGCATGTTGGTTACCGAAGCGGGGGTGCATCCGAGCGTATCGGCGCTTGTTTATGTGGCTGCGCGTGCGCCTGACGCCGGCGAAGACTATACGGCCCTTGCCAAGACATTTCCGACACCGCCGGCTTCAGCGGGCATCGTCTTCGATGGAGACGAGGGACGACTGACCGAAGCGGCATTCCTGCGTGACTTCGCCGGAGATCTCCCTGAGGCGAAGGCGAAAGTGCTCTATGCCGTGCAGGAGCCGTTCCACAAGGCGCTCCTCACGGGTAAGACGACACAGGCGGCATGGCGCTCGAAGCCCAGTTGGTATGCCGTGTCGACCGAAGACCGAACGATCGATCCCGACCTCGAGCGCTTCATGGCCAAGCGGATGGGCGCCAAGACCATCGAACTGAAATCGAGCCATCTGTCACTGATTTCGCACCCGGATGCCATTGCCAGCTTGATCCTGGAAGCCGCGGGGCAGCAGAGGGCATAGCAGAAATCTCCGCTGCTCGCTCTGTACGCCGACACAATGAAAGCGCACCCGAGCGGGCGAGCGGTCAGCTCTTGATATCGATGCCGGCCTCGACAGCGGCGGCTATGAAGGCTTTGCGAGCGTCGTCGTTGGTGCGTTTGCCCTTGATGACGTCGGCGCACACCAATAATGCCTTGTCGAGTGCCGGACCGTCTTCAGTCGGCCAATCCTCGATCATCGCCCAGGAAGCGGCCTGTGTGGTCGCGATGGTCACGTATTTGCCCGGCTCTTCAAGAGCGAGCAGAACCGGCCTTGGCCACGGAGCCTGCATCACAGAATCGCTGTCGTCTTTTGGCATCGCGCGCAGACCTTCACTCTCAGGTATTCGTGAATACGGCCTTCCCTGAAAAAGGGAAGGCCGTTTGCTTATTATTCAGCAGCTTCTGCGTAGCTTTCGACCGGCGGGCAGGTGCAGACCAGATTGCGGTCGCCGAAGACGTTATCGACGCGGTTGACCGGCGACCAGTATTTGTCGACGCGGAAGGCGCCGGGCGGGAAGCAGGCCTGTTCTCTGCTGTAGGGACGATCCCACTCACCGACAAGGTCTTCGACGGTGTGGGGAGCGTTCTTTAGCGGGTTGTTGTCCTTGTCGGCGCGGCCTTCCTCGATGTCGCGGGCCTCCTGACGGATCGCCAGCATCGCTTCGCAGAAGCGGTCAAGCTCGGCCTTGGTTTCCGATTCCGTCGGCTCGATCATCAGTGTACCTGCAACCGGCCAGCTCATGGTCGGCGCGTGGAAGCCGCAATCGATCAGGCGCTTAGCGACGTCGTCGACCGTAACACCAGCGCTGTCGACCAGCGGGCGGGTGTCGATGATGCACTCATGCGCCACGCGGCCGGCTTCGGACTTGTAGAGCACGTCGTAGGCACCCTTCAGGCGGGCCGCGATGTAGTTGGCGTTGAGGATCGCCACTTTGGTCGCCTGCGTCAGGCCTTCGCCGCCCATCATCAGGCAGTAGCTCCAGGAGATCGGCAGGATTGAGGCAGAGCCGAAAGCAGCCGCGGAGACCGCGCCCGGACGGCCATCCGTTTCCGGGTGTCCTGGCAGGTAGGGTGCCAGATGCGCCTTGACGCCGATCGGGCCCATACCGGGACCGCCGCCGCCATGCGGGATGCAGAAGGTCTTGTGCAGGTTGAGGTGCGAAACGTCCGAGCCGATATCACCGGGCCGGGACAGACCAACCATGGCGTTCATGTTGGCGCCGTCGAGATAGACCTGGCCGCCGTGCTTGTGCACGAGGTCGCAGATTTCCTTGACGGTTTCCTCGAAGACGCCGTGCGTCGAGGGGTAGGTGATCATGCAGCAGGAGAGGTTTTCCGCATACTGCTCCGCCTTGGCGCGGAAATCATCCATGTCGATATCGCCGTTCTCGCGAACCTTGACGACCACGACCTTCATGCCGACCATCTGAGCGGAGGCAGGGTTGGTGCCGTGCGCGGAGGTCGGGATGAGGCAGACGTCGCGGTGACCATTGCCATTGGCGATATGATAGTTACGGATCGTCAGCAGACCGGCATACTCGCCCTGCGCACCGGAGTTCGGCTGCATGGAGAAGGCATCATAGCCTGTCACGGCGCAGAGCTTCTCCGTCAAGTCGTCGATCATCTCGCGATAGCCGAGCGCCTGATCCACTGGAACGTATGGGTGGATATCCGAGAACTCGGGCCATGTGATCGGCAGCATTTCCGCCGTCGCGTTCAACTTCATCGTGCAGGAGCCGAGCGGGATCATCGCGCGGTCGAGCGCCAGATCGCGGTCGGACAGCCGGCGGATATAGCGGGTCATCTCGCTTTCGGCGCGGTTCATGTGGAAGATCGGATGGCTCAGGTACTCGCTGGTGCGGGCGAGGCCCTTCGGCAGCCGATAGCTCGGCTCGAAATCGCCCACAGCAAAGTTACCGCCGAAGGCGCGCCAGACGGCCTCCAGCGTCGCCGGGCGGGTGCGCTCGTCGAGGCTCATGCCGATCTTCGTAGCGCCAACCTTGCGTAGATTTACGCCTTCGGCGACTGCGGCGCGCAGGATGACGCCCTGCATGTGACCGACATCGACAGTGATCGTGTCGAAGAAGGTCTCGGGCTCGATGGTATAGCCGAGCTTTTCAAGGCCCTTGGCCATCAGCACGGCCTTCTGGTGGACCTGCTGGGCGATCGCCTTGATGCCCTTGGGACCGTGGAATACGGCGTACATCGAGGCCATAACGGCGAGCAGGACCTGCGCGGTGCAGATGTTCGACGTGGCCTTCTCGCGGCGGATATGCTGTTCGCGGGTCTGCAGCGACAGGCGGTAGGCACGGTTGCCGCGCGCGTCCACAGAGACGCCGACAAGACGGCCGGGCATGGAGCGCTTGTGTGCGTCCTTGACCGACATGTAGGCGGCATGCGGGCCGCCGTAACCGACAGGAACGCCGAAGCGTTGCGAATTGCCGATGGCAATGTCCGCGCCCATTTCACCGGGCGACTTCAGCAGCGTCAGGGCCAGGATGTCAGCAGCGACTATGGCGATGGCGCCGGTCTGGTGCAGGCGCGAGATCAGACCGGTGAAATCATGCACGTGGCCGTACGTGCCTGGATACTGGAAAATGGCACCGAAGACGTCGACCGGATCGAGATCGGTGAAGGGGTTGCCGACAATGACGCTCCAGCCCAGCGGCTCGGCGCGGGTCTTGATCAGTTCGATCGTCTGCGGATGGCAGGCGGCGTCGACGAAGAAGGCCTTCGCCTTCGACTTCGAGACGCGCTCGGCCATCGCCATGCCTTCTGCGGCTGCGGTCGCTTCATCGAGCAGCGAGGCGTTGGCGACGTCAAGGCCGGTGAGGTCGCAGATCATCGTCTGGTAGTTCAGCAGCGCCTCGAGGCGGCCCTGGCTGATTTCGGGCTGGTAGGGCGTGTAAGCCGTGTACCAGGCCGGGTTTTCCAGGATATTGCGCTGGATGACCGGCGGCGTGATGGTGCCGTAGTAGCCCTGGCCGATCAGCGAGACGAGCACCTTGTTCTTGTTGGCGGTCTCGCGTAGCTTGTCGAGCGCCTCGCGTTCCGTCATCGGCGCGCCCCAGACGAGAGGCGCCTTCTGGCGGATGGAGGGTGGTACCGTGGCGTCGATCAGCCCGTCGAGGCTGCCGTAGCCGATCACCTCCAGCATATCCGACATTTCGGCCGGGGACGGGCCGATGTGGCGACGGTTGGCGAAGTCGTAGGGCTGGTAGTCGGTAAACTGGAATTCGGTCGGCGTCGTCATTACGCAGTGAGCTCCTTGTAGGTCGCTTCATCGAGCAGGCCGTCGGCATCAGCGGCATTCTTGAGCTTCAGCTTGAAGAACCAGCCAGCGCCTTGGGGATCGGAATTGACCAGCGACGGATCTGCGGTGATCGCCGGGTTGACTTCGGTGATCTCGCCGTCAAGCGGACAATAGACGTCAGAAGCAGCCTTCACGGACTCAACGGTTGCGGCATTGTCATTCTTGGAAAAGGTGGTGCCGACTTCCGGCAATTCCACGAAGACGAGGTCGCCGAGCTGTTCAACGGCGTAGGTGGTAATGCCGACCGTCGCGACGCCGCCCTCGATCTTCAGCCACTCGTGTTCTTCGGTAAACTTCAGCATGATTGTTCTCTCCGGAAAAATGTTTCAGCGTTTGTAGGTCGGTGTAATAAAGGGGAGGGCACTGACGATGACCGGCAGGTACTTGCCGCGCACTTCAGCATAGACCTGGGTTCCAACAGCCGCCTGGGCGACCGTGACGTAGCCCATTGCGACGGGATGCTCGACCGAGGGGCCGAAGCCGCCCGAGGTCACTTCGCCGATCTCCGTCTTGCCTTCAGCATCCGCAAAGAGCTTGGCGTGGCCGCGAACCGGAGCCTTACCCTCAGGCTTCAGGCCGACACGGCGGCGGGCAGCACCCTTTTCAAGCTCGGCCAAGATGCGGTCTGCGCCAGGAAAACCGCCTGCACGGGCGCCGCCCGTCTTGCGCGCCTTCTGCATACCCCATTCGAGCGCAGCTTCCACAGGCGTGGTGGTCGTGTCAATGTCGTTGCCATAGAGGCAGAGGCCCGCCTCGAGGCGCAGGCTGTCGCGGGCACCGAGGCCGATCGGCGCCACGTCCGGATGCTCGAGCAACCGCTTGGTGACATCCTCCGCCTTGTCTCCCGGGATCGAGATTTCAAAGCCATCTTCGCCGCTATAGCCCGAGCGGGAGACGAGACAGGAAACGTCATGCAGCCGGCAATGGCGCACGTCCATGAACTTCATTGCCGCGACATCGGCCCAGAGTTCCGCAAGCACTTCGACGGCGCGCGGTCCTTGCAGGGCGATCAGCGCACGATCGAGCAGCGTGATGTCGCAGGTGTCGCCGATATGCTTCTGCAGGTGAGCAAGATCGGCATCCTTGCAGGCGGCGTTGACGACGACAAAGAGATGGTCGTCGAGATGGGTAATCATCAGGTCGTCGAGAATGCCGCCGTTGCCATCGGTGAAGAAACCGTAGCGCTGGCGACCTTCGGCAAGACCGAGGATATCGACCGGAACGAGGCTTTCGAGCGCAAGCGCGGCGTCCTCATATTTTCCGGACTTTGCCTTGATGACGACCTGGCCCATGTGGGACACATCGAAGACACCGGCCGACGTGCGGGTCTGGATGTGCTCCTTCATGACGCCGGCCGGATATTGTACCGGCATGTCATAGCCTGCGAAGGGCACCATGCGGGCGCCAAGCGACAGATGCAGCGCGTGAAGCGGAGTTTTCTTGAGGGCAGCAGTATCGTCCAACGACGCCTCCGGGGTTTGCGCCTGGAATTCCATGCGCGGGCTCAAATCTTCAGACGCAGTTGCGCCTTGTACTTCGAGCCCCCTCTGTCCCTGTGCCTGAGATTGTTATCCCTTCGGCGAGCGTTTCGAGAACGCTTCTCTCCAGAGTTCCGTCTGCCCCTTGCTGGTCCTTTGGCCTGAGAGTTTCCGGGGCGGTT
>Ga0075365_10000755_pt1 | contig 13130 bp, 9 predicted proteins | sample EndMetdeltDD1765_FD_71387 | JGI IMG/M metagenome (GOLD analysis project Ga0075365, IMG submission 71387) | Populus endosphere microbial communities from Tennessee, USA - Endosphere MetaG P. deltoides DD176-5 | ecosystem: Host-associated > Plants > Roots > Endosphere | place: USA: Tennessee... | reverse complement strand
CGGCTCGGCACCGGCTTGCCGTACGCGCCGAGGTGAGACGCCGAGCGCGACGTCGAGAATCCGACCGCGCCGGCGTCGATGGCCTCGGCGACGATCGCCTTCATCGCCGCGACCTCGTCGGCCGTCGCCTCTCGTTCAGTGGCATCGTCGCCCATCACGTAGAACCGCAGGGGCGTGTGCCCGATGAGCGGCGCGACGTTGATGCGCAGAGGGAGAGCGTCGAGTGCGTCGAGGTATTCGGGAAAGGTCTCGAACGTCCAGGGAATGCCGGCCTCCAACGCAGCGAGCGGCATCCCCTCGACGTTCTCCAGGACGCGCATCACGGTGCCTCTGTCCGCCGGGCGCGTTGGCGCGATCCCGAAGCCGCAGTTCCCCATCACGACGGTCGTGACCCCGTGCCAGGTGGACGGCGTGAGGCCTGGGTCCCACAGGACCTGCGCGTCGTAGTGCGTGTGGGGATCGATGAAGCCGGGGGAGACCACGAGGCCGGCGCAGTCGACCTCGGTCGCCTCGACCGCTTCGTCCACGGGGATGTCGCCGACCATGACGATGCGGCCGTCGCGCACGAGCACATCGCCGCGCTGCGCGGGCGCTCCCGTTCCGTCGACGATCGTGCCGTTGCGCAGCACGAGCGCGGCGCCGCTCATGCGGTCATCGCCTGGACGGACGACTCGGCCGCGGTGCCCACGAAGAAATCGGGGTTCTGGCGCAGCAACAGGTTGGCCGGGTTCTCGAACACGAGCTCGCGGAAGTCCTGCTCGGTGAGGATGCCCTTCCGAACCAGGCCGTGGGCTTCCTCGACGACCTCGTTCATCTCGGGCACGTCCCAGTGGCTGAGGTCGCTGGAGAACACCGGTTTGAGACGGGCGCCGAACGGGTTGCCGGGTGCGAACGCGAATGCGATCGTGCGGTCGTCGGCCTCGCACCCGAAGTAGAAGTTGGGCACGAACCTCTCGACGATGTCGCGCTTCTCGTCGATGTCGAGGAACCTCCACTCGTCGTGATCGTCAGGTGGCGTGCCCGCTCCGGGCAGGTTGCGCATGGCCGCGCCGAGGTCGATCTCGCCGGCCTTGGCGAGCAGGTCCTTGCCATGGCTCTGGAACAGCGATTCGAACAGCGCCCAGTCGATCGTGTCGGGGTCGAGCCGCTTGAGGTCTTCGAGGTTGCGCTTCTCCCAGTGCTCGATGAGGTCGCACAGGAGGATCACGGCCCAGCCCACTCCGCACTCGAGAAACCCGAACGGCAGGTCCGGAAAGCGCGTGGTGACGCCGCCCATGAACAGCGACTTGCACAACGGATGCATCCGCTGCGCGAACGAGCCGATGTGGTTGAACGTGTAGTTGGTGGTGGCGGTGAACGAACCGGACGGCATGTTGCCGAGCCCGCCGTGGAACATCGCTGCGAACCCGAGCTCCTGCGTCTTGGCCCACACCGGGTCGTAGTCGTATGCGCTGTCGATGCCGTACCAGTCGAAGTAGTGCGTCTGGCCAGGGAAGAGGAACGGGGACGGGTTGTCGAGCTCGGGCCTCGGGATCGCCCTGGTGACGCCCTCTGGGAAGCCGATCGCCTTCAGGCCCAGTCGCTTGCAGTGCTCCAGCTCGGCGATCGCTTCCTCCGGCGTGTGCGTGGGGATCACGCCGGCGGCGGTCATCCGATCGCTGTACGGACGGTACGTGTCGGCGTAGAACTCGTTGAAGCCGCGGCACACGCCGAGGCGGAGATCCTCGTCGGCGATGCCGGCGATGCCGAAGCCCTTCGTCGGGTACAGCACCGAGTAGTCGATCCCGAACTCTTCGAAGCGCTCGTACATCAAACCTGGGATCGCGCCTGTCGCGAGGTCGCGCGTGTTCTGCGCAGGTGTGCCCCACCACGCCGACTGGGGGGTGCGCTGCTGCGCCCGTGTCTCGGTATCGGCGCCGAGGATCTTCGCGATCGGCGAGGGCTGGTTGATGTACCGGTCGAACAGCTTCGGGCCGAGCGCCTCGCGGATGTACGGCAACACGGCCGGCATGAACTCGATCACGTGCCCGTCGACGTCGAGCACGGGATGGCCGAGTGCCTCGCGGACCTGTCGTGATGTGTGTGCCATGTGCTCTCCCGATCTCGTGAGTCGATCAGCCGGGCCGAACGACTCGGCCCGGCACGGCGCCGGTGCGCTCGCCGTTCTCGACGACGACCTCGCCGTTGACGATTGTTGCTGTGACGCCGACGGGCACGGCGCGGAAGCGCTCCACGCCCAGCACGACGTCCTTGTCGGCGCGGCAGGTGCCGACGTCGATCCTGTCCGGATCGAAGATGAACACGTCGCCCCCGAAACCGGTCTGCAGCAGTCCGCGATCGCTGAGTCCGAGGACCGCCGCGGGGAGCGCTGTCATCCGACGGATCGCCTCCTCCAGGCGCCACACCTTCTCCTGCCGCCACCACGTCGCGAGGAAGTGGGTGCTCCACTCGGCGCCGTCGTCGCGATCGAGATGGGCACCGCCGTCGCTGACACCGACGATCATCTGCGGGTGCCTCTGCACGTCCTTCAGCAGTTCGCGCCACTCCGGGGTCTCGTTGGCCCAGTGGAACGTGGCCTGCAGGTCGTCGGCCAGGGCGATGTCGAACATCACGTCGGCGGGGTGCCGGTTCTCGGCCGCGGCGATCGTGCCGATCACGCCGCCGATGTAGCGCTGGTTCGCCGCCGCATCCGAGGACGACACCCGCATCGACGCCCAGAACGGAGGTGGCAGGGTGGATCCCACGGCCGCGTCGCGGTTCGGGTTGTCGATGGCCTGACGGAGCGCTGCCCGGCCGGCGGGGTCGCTGATCCGGCGCCGGCGCTCGTCGAGCGGAACCTGCATCAGCTCGTGCCACAGTGGCACGCCCTCGTATCGCGAGGTGCCGCCGGCGAGCGTGAACGGGCCGTTCAGTGGCCGCGTCATCAGCAGCGAGTACACGGGCGCTCCCATGGCCGCCGATCGGTCGAGGAAGTCGCGCGACTCGAGCCATGTCTTGGTCGGCGCATCGACCTTCGAGCGCCCGCCGAGGCCCTGGGTCACGAGCGGCACACCGCCGCGCCCGGCGAGCTCGATCAACAGATCACGATCCGTCGCGTTGATGCCCTCGACCGCGCTCTCCGGCGCATACGCGATCGACCCGCGGCCGTAGCGACCGACGACGTCGGCCAGGACGCGTAGCTCGTCGATGCTCGCCAACCTGCTCGGCACCGGGCGATTGGCAAGGTCGAGATGTGTCGGCGCGTGCGACGACGAGAAGCCCAACGCTCCCGCCGCCATCGCGTCGTCGACGAGTGCGGCGATCTCGTTCAACTCGTCGGCGGTCGATGCCCGTTCGAAGGCGGCATCGCCCATCACCCAACGTCGAACCGCCGAGTGGCCGACGTACATCCCGAGGTTGACTCCGAGATGCCCCTCACGGGTCGCGAGGAACTCGCGGAACGTCTCGAACGTCCACGCGATCTGATCCAGCGCGCCCGGATCCATGCCCTCGACGCGAGCGAACATCTGCGCCGTGTAGGCGCGGTCCGCTGCTCGTACCGGTGCGATGGAGAATCCGCAGTTGCCGGCGGCAACGGTCGTGACGCCGTGCAGCGACGAGCTGTCGCACAGCGGGTCCCAGGTGAGCTGTGGGTCGTAGTGAGTGTGCGCGTCGATGATGCCCGGCGCCACCACCAGTCCCTCCGCGTCGATGACGCGGGCGGCCGATTCTCCGCGCAGGCGTCCCGTGGCGACGATGCGGCCGGCGGTGATCGCGACGTCACCAATGCGGCCAGGCAGGCCGGTGCCGTCGACGACGAGACCGCCACGGATCAACAGGTCATGCACGGACGTCTCCCCATCGACGCGAGGCTAACAGTCGTTTGTTTTCAGAGCGGCACTGGAGACGCGACTCGTCCGTCTGCTCAGAAGATCGCGAGCGGGTTCACCGGCGAGCCCGTGCCGCCCGGGACGCGCATCGGAGCGACCGTCATCAGGAACTCCCACCGCTGCTCGCGGCGGCAGACCTCCGCAACGGCATCGAGACGTAGGTTGTCGATCAGGTGCAAACCGATCGCGACGATTCCGATCTGATGGATGGGGAAGGGCCACTCGGGAATCGCCGTGAACGGCATCTGGTCGGAGATGCCGTCGCCGGCGAGGAGTGCGACCTCGCGCTCGTGCAACCAGAGCAACGTGCGCGGGTGCAGCCCGGGCAGCCCACCGGAGAACGGATCGAGCCGTCCGTTGCCGGCGGACTTGCGGTTGTCGCGGCCGGTCGAGACGATCAAGAGGTCACCGGTACCGACTCGCACGCCTGCTCGTGCCTCGGCTGCTTCCAGATCGGCGACGGTGACCGAGTCGGACGCATCGAGGTACGCGACGTCGCGCGTGAAGGGGATGTCGAGGAGCACCCCACGGCCGACGATGCCGCCGGCGGCCGACATGATCGTGTTCGCCTCGGCGCCGGTGCTGCGCACCATCGATGCCGGCCGGCCACCGAACATCTCGCCGCGCACGAACATGTGGCAGAGCGCATCGATGTGGGTGAGGCCGAGGCCGTGCACCGCGGTGCCGAGGTAGTCCTGGGTCGCCTCGTAGTCGGGAACACCGCTCGAACCGAGCGCGTCGCCGCTGGAGAGCATGTGGTGATGCGCTGGGCTCGGTGTCTCCGGCGTCGGGCGGGTGGTGATGTCGTGGGCCATGCTGACCGATTCACCGGTTCGCACGAGCGTGGCCGCCGCGGCCCGGTGCGCGTCGGTGAGATGGTTGAGCGCGCCCCGTTCGTCGTCGGCGCCCCACCGGCCCCAGTTCTTGACGGTCGCGTAGATCCGTTCCAGCTCGGCGGTCGTCGGAAGATCGGTCATGCCACTCACATTAGGATCGCAAGTCGTGGAGCGGCCCTTTCGTCTGCGGCCGCCGCCGAGCGGACCGCATGCCTTCATCCGCCCGCGCCTGCACACCCGTCTGGCGGCTCGCTTCGAGCAGCGCTTGATCGTCATCCGCGCCGGAGCCGGATTCGGCAAGACGACGCTGCTCGCTCAGGCCATCGCCGAGAACGCTCTCGACCCGCGCGGGCAGGACGCCTTTCTCGGCTGCGATCCGGCCGACTCGTCAGCCTCGACCATGCTCGATTCGTTGCTGCACAGCATCGGGGTCGCGGCTCAGTCGACAGAGACGACGATCGACGACGTGTGCGCGGCCGTGTGGTCGGCCGCTCCGGCGGAGGTCTGCTTCGTGATCGACGACGCGCACGCGCTCACCGCCGGCTCGGCCGGCGAAGAGGTGCTCGCCGCGTTGGTCGAGCAGCTGCCGACCAACGGTCATCTCGTCATCGCCTCCCGCCGCGCTGCGCCGCTGCCGACGTCGCGGCTGCGCGCGTCGGGCCGCTGCGATGTCATCGGCGAGGACGATCTGCGCCTGGACGAGGGCGAGCTGGGCCGCCTCGCCAACGCGCACGGTGTCGACCCGAAGCGGCTCGACGGTCTCGCCGGCTGGCCGGCGCTGGCGGAGCTGACCGCCAGCGTCGGTGGCGGAGTCGCCGCGACGTTCGTCTCGGAGGAGGTGTTGTCGCAACTCGATGCGGAGGCGCAGCAGCAGTTCGCGACGATCGTGGCCGTCGGCGGGGGAGACGTCGCGACCATCGCCGCCGCCTGCGCGGCTCCAGTCGATCTCTCCCGGTTCAGTGCACTGCCGCTCGTCGCGGTCGACGGCGACGGCGCGATCCGACCTCATGCGTTGTGGGACGAGTTGATCGCGGGGCGGCTGTCCGACGACGACCTCGGGCGGGCCCGCCGGAGGGCTGCGAACGCGCTGCTCGAGCGCGGTGCGAACGCGGCGGCCTTCGAACTGCTTGCCGCCGACGGCGATTGGGGCGCGGCCCTTCCTGCCCTGTTCGAGGCCTGCAACGACCAGGTCCACCCGCCGTGGGCCGACGTCATGGAGCGGTGGGCGGAGATGATCCCCAGGTCGCTCGCGGGCGAGCCCGAGGTCGCCTACCTGCGGGCGATGATCGAGCGGGCACGCGACGTGTGGTCGCCGACGGTGCTGCACGAGTTCGCCGCTGCCTACGACGTCTACCGCGAGCGCAACGACATCGTCCGTGAGGTCACGGCGTTGGTGCGCGCGTGCTACGCGGCGATGGTGCGCGACGACCGCACGTTCATGGCGGCAGCGCGCTCACGCGGTCGAGAACTGATCGCGGTCGGGGTGCCGGTGCAACCGATCGTGCTGCTCAACGACGTGTGGCGTGCCTATGCGGAGGCGCGGTTCGACGATGTGCTCGAGCTCACGCGCGACGCGATGGAGCTCGAGCCACGGTTGCGCCACTTCCCCGGCTACTTCCGCGTCGCCGCGCTCCTCGCTGCTGGTCGGGCCGACGAGGCGATAGCCGACTCCCGATCGGCGGCCGGCTTCGGCGCCAAGGTTGCTCCCGCGCTGGGCACGGGCTGGGCGATGTCGTCACCGGCCGCGGTGTCGTTGGCGATCGGCGACATCGATGCCTTCGCCGACGACGTGACAGCCGACTACGGCACCAGGTTCGCGCTGTCCGAACGCGTGCCGCAGCTCGCGATCGCGGCGATCGCGGCGGCCAACACGGGCGCGGTCGAGCAGGGGCGGGCGATGCTCGCCAGCCTCGAAGCGTTGCTCCCGCTGCCGAGACGCCGGGGGATGATCGACGGCTTCCGCGCCCTCGCCGCTGCCGCCGTCGCGGTGGCCGACGGTGACGAAACGTCGGCGGCACAGGCCCTGGCGGAGATGATCGACGGCGACATGTCCGCGATGGGTGCCGGCATGGCTGTGCGTTGGTACCCGGCGCATGCGTACCTCTTCTATCCGCCGAGCCGGGCGGTGCTCGACGATGAGCCGAGTGGCGCGTCGCGGCGACGCATCCTCGATGCCTGCCGGGCGCTCGTCGCCGGTCGGGCCGGCACCGACCCGGGCGGGTCCCTGGCGATCCTCGACGATGTCCCCGCCCTGATCGCCGCGTTCGGCATCAGGTTGGCCGTCGAGTTGGTGGTCCGCAGCGCCGGTGCCGGCTCCGTCGGTGCCGGCTGCATCGCCCAGCTGATCGAGCGCGCCCCGGAGGCCACCCGGGGCATGTTGCGCGAGCTGGCCGGCGCCAAGGGTTCGGCCCTTGCCCGCGACGCCGCGTCGCTCCTGGCGACGATCGCGATCCCGCCTCCGCACCGCATCCGGATCGAGTTGCTCGGTCCGCCGCGACTGCTGCGCGACGGCGTGATCGTCGACGACGCCAACTGGAGGCGGGCGCGTGTTCGTCAGCTGATCGCAGTGTTGGTCGTGCATCGTCACGTTCGTCGCCAGCGGGCGGGCACGATGCTGTGGCCGGAAGCCGACGAGGACGGCGTGTCGGCCAACCTGCGGATGACGCTCAGCTACGTGCAGGCATTGCTCGAGCCACACCGCGCCAAGGGCGACGCGTCGTGGTTCGTGCAGCAGGAGTCCGGGTCGCTCGTACTGGGTGGTGCCTCGTACCTCGGTGTCGACGTGTGGGACTTCGAGGATGCGCTCGATCGCGCCACCGAAGCGCGACGGGCCGCAATCCCGTCGGCCGAGCTCGATCAGCTCCTCACCGCGATCGGGTTGTGGCGGGGCGAACCCCTCACCGACGTCCTCGATCAGGAGTGGGCCGCCGCCCACCTGCGCCGGCTCAACGAGCGTCTCGTCAGCAGCACCGTGCGAGCGGCAGAGCTGCTCGCCGCGTCCGGCAGGGGAGACGAAGCGGTCAGCGTTGCCGAACGCGGCCTCGACGTGGAGCCGTGGGCAGAAGCGCTCCACCGGGTGATCGTCGCCGTCCACGTCGGCGCCGGCCGCCTCGACGAGGCCCGCCGGGCGTTGACTCGCTGCCGCGACGCGATCGGCGACATCGGTCTGACGTTGAGCGCAGCGACGGTCGCTCTGGCAGACCGGATACCCGATCAGTAGCACTCGCTGACGCGCCGCTTGCACGATCCGTTCAGGCTGCAGGGCAATGCAGGAGCAACCCCACGACGAGCCCTCCGACGGGTCGTCCGAGCGCGCCCGCGATCAGACCGCTGAGCAGGGCCGGCTCGCGTCCGTCGACGAGACGCTCAGCCGCGCCCTCGCAACCTGTCATCAGGCGCTGGCCGACCACCAGGCCGGCCTGCTCTCCGACGAGGAGCTGCGGCGCGCGCTCCTGCGCGGTGGACTCGTGCAGCGCCCCGATGCGGTCCTCCTCCTCGACCTGGAGTCGGGCCGCTGGCAGCGGTACGACGGCATCACGATCAGCGAGTGCCCGGCACCGGTGCGCAAGACCGACGTTGCCCGATGGAAGCAGGTCGTCCGGTCGTTGCAACCGAGCGAGGCCGCCGAGTGAGCTGAGCCTCCGATGGTGATTCGCCGACAGCGGCCGACGACGATTCATCCATGACCAGTGCACGCGACAATCCCCGGGCCGGTACCCAGGAGTGGCTCGATCTCGTCGTCGAGGATGTCCTCGAACCCGACCTCGCGATCGTCGATCCACATCATCACCTGTGGCCACCGGGTGCCGGGATGCGCTACGCGATCGACGACCTGCACGCCGACACCGGCGACGGTCACCGCGTCGAGCACACCGTCTTCGTCGAGTGTCGCTCGTCGTATCGAACCGACGGACCGGACGAGCTGCGACCCGTCGGTGAGACCGAGTTCGTCGCCGGCGTAGCGGCTGCCGATCCGAGCGGGCTGATCGCCGGAATCGTCGCCCACGCCGATCTTCGTCTGGACGACCTCGACGCCGTGCTCGACGCGCACGCTGCGGCCGGGCAGGGCTTGTTCCGCGGCATCCGCCACGCGCTGTCGCGTGCCGACGGCAGGGCCACGCTGGCGATCCCCGGCCACGCCCCGGAGCAACTGTTCGCCGACGAGTCGTTCCGGCGCGGCGTCGCCAGGCTCGGCGAGCGCGGCCTCACCTACGACAGCTGGCAGTACCACCACCAGGCCCGCGAGTTCCTCGAGCTGGCGCGGGCGGTCCCGGGCACGACGATGGTGCTCGACCACTTCAGCACGCCACTGGGAGTTGGGCCGTTCGCCGACCAGACGGAGGAGATCTTCGCCGTCTGGAGGACCGACATGGCCGACATCGCCGCGTGCCCGAACGTGGTCGCCAAGCTCGGCGGCATGGCGATGCCCGACAACGGCTTCGGCTGGCATCTCGGTGAACGGCCCGCGACCTCGGATCAGTTCGTCGCGGCCCAGGGCCGGTACTACGAGCACATGATCGAATGCTTCGGGCCCGAGCGATGCATGTTCGAGTCGAACTTCCCGGTCGATCGGACCGCGCTCTCGTACCGGACGGTGTGGAACGCGTTCAAGAAGATCGCCGGCGGGTGCTCGCCGGCCGAGAAGGAGGCACTCTTTTCGGGTACTGCGTCGCGCGTTTATCGTGTGTGAAGGAGGACAGCAGATGTCGACCATCCATGAGATCGGCGGACCATCGTCGTGGACAGGGCCCGACATGGCCGCTCGCGCCGGCGAGTGGACGATGCGCTTCGACGCCGCCCAGCGCGAGGAGCTGTTGGCGGCGCTCGCGTCCGTCGAGGCCGCGGGCCTCGACTTCCTCGACCTGAACCGCACCAACTTCGTGCTGCCGACCGTCGGCCCGATGCTCGAATCGATCGTCGGCATCCTGCTCGACGGACGCGGATTCATCCTCGTCCAGGGCGTGCCGATCGAGGCCCTCACCGAGCACCAGATCGAGCTGATGTACTGGGGGATGGGCCTGTACGTCGGCATCGCGCTGCCCCAGGGCGCGGCGGGCACCGACCTGTTCGCCCATGTGCGCGACGAAGGCGTCGACCGCAACGCCAACTACGGGGGCGGCCTGCTCAACAAGCACTCCGGCGGCTTGCCGTTCCACACCGACTCCAGCGACATCGTCGGCCTGCTCTGCATCCGCCCCGCCAAGAGCGGTGGGCAGAGCACGATCGTCAGCACCACCGCGGTCCACGACGAGATCGTCCGCCGCCGGCCCGATCTCGCCGCGGTGATGTACGAGCCGTGGTGGTTCGACCGCAAGCGCGGCGACGGCCCCGACAGCTTCGCCCAATGCCCGGTGTACGCCGTCAACGCGGCCGATCGGCTGTTCGCCTTCTACGGTCCGGACCTGTACCGCACCGCGCAGCGCGGCGAGCACGTCCCGCCGTTGTCCGCGGCCCAGCTGGAGGCGATGGAGCTGATCGGCGAGCTGAACTCCTCGCCGGACTACCACCTCAACATGTGGTTCCAGGCCGGCGAGATCCAGTTCATCAACAACTACACGGTGATGCACTCGCGCTCCCCGTACGAGGACTACCCCGATCCCGCGCTGCGCCGCGACCTGATCCGACTGTGGCTCACGGTCGACCGCGACCTCGACATCCCCGAGATCTTCGCCGAGCGAGGTCTCACCTCACGATCGACCGCGTTCGCCAAGCCGTAGATCGACACCGAGGTCGCTCGGATGTTCACGCCAGTGCCTTGGCGACGGCGGCCAGGACGGCATCGACATCCGCCGCAGTCGTCTGGAAGCTGGTGACGAAGCGGGCGAGGCCCGGGCCCAACCGGTAGAAGAGGAGGCCGGCGTCGGTGAGCGACTCGGCGACGGCGTCGCTGATGCGGACGAACAGCATGTTGACCTCGGCCGCGTTCACGGTCTCGACCCCGAGATCGCCCAGGCCCGTCGCCAGCTTCGTCATCGCTTCGTTGGCGTCGCGCGCGAGGCGCAACCACAGGCCGTCGGTGAGGTACGCCGACAGCTGCGCGGATTGGAAGCGCATCTTGGAGGCGACATGGCCGGCGCGCTTGACGCGATAGACGAGCTCTGCCGATGCGTTCTCGTCGAAGCTCACGATCGCGTCGGTGCTCATCGTCCCGTTCTTGTTGCCGCCGAGGGAGATGATGTCGGCGCCGGCCCGCCATGTGAGGTCGGCCGGTGAGCAACCGAGCGCGGCGATCGCGTTGGCGATGCGAGCGCCGTCGATGTGCACGCGCAGCCGGCGCGGCCTCCCCACCTCGACCAGCTCGGCCACCTGGGCCGGCGTGTAGACCGTGCCGTAATCGCTCGGCAGCGTCAACGACAGGACGGCGGGTTGTGAGTGGTGCGGATCGCCCCAGCGCACGGAGTCGAGCGCGGCCTGCAGCTGGGCCGGACCGATGCGGAAGTCGTCGCCGGCCACGCCGCGCATGACAGCGCCGCCGCCGAACAGCGATGTCGCCCCGCCCTCGCTCTGGATGATGTGCGCGGTCTCGTGGCACAGCACCGCACCCCACGGGGGGCACAGCGCGGACAACGACAGCGCGTTGGCCGCCGTGCCGCTGACCACCGGGAAGACCTCGGCCGTCGGATGCTCGAAGACCTCGCGCACGACGCCACGTAGTCGGGCCGTCCACTCGTCGTCGCCGTACGCCAGCGCCGATCCGACGTTGGCGGCGACGATCGCCTCGATGATCTCCGGGGCGACACCGGCGGCGTTGTCGCTGCGCAGTTCGATCGTTGTCTCCATGACACGTTCCTATCGCATCGCGCCGCGGGGAACTTCAGAGAAGCGCGCGCATCTCCGCATCGTCGGCCTCGATCGCGGCCTGCAGCGCGGTCAGCGACGCCTCTCGCGACCGCAACTTGGTCGCCGCGTGGGCCCGCCAGTCGAGGGTCATCAGGCGCGCGGCCCGCCGCCGCGCCGTGTCGAGCAGTTCGTCGGCGGCCACGACCTCGTCGAGGAACCCGGCGGCGACGGCGGACTCCGGGCTGAACACCTCGGCCAGGATCACGGCCCGATCGAAGTGGTTGTTGGTCAGCCGTTGACGGCAGATCTCGATCGCGGCCCGCGGCATCGTCATCCCGATCGCGACCTCGTTGGCCGTGATCTTGAAATCGCCACGGCTGCCCAGGCGATGGTCACCGGAGAGCAGCAGGAACGATCCCATCGCGAAGGCGTGGCCGGTGCACGCGACGACAGTCGGCATCGGGAACGAGAGCAGGCGATGGGAGAGATCGAAGCCGGCGCGGAGCAGGGCGGGCGTGTCCGGGCTCGCAGTGCCGAGGATCTTCAGATCGAACCCGGCCGAGAACCGGCCCTCCCGTCCGGCGAGGATCACGCCGGCGTGGTCGGCTTCGGCACGGTCGAGCGCGTCACCGATTTGGGCGAACATGTCGAACGTCAGCGCGTTGGCCTTGCCGTCGTCCATCGTGATCATCGCGACCGAATCGGTCACCTCGTAGCTGACGACCTCGCCCATTGGCTCCCCCGAGTTGCTCATCCAGTGCACCCACTGTGTCACAGCGGGGGCAGCACTTCAGCGGCGAGCCATTCCATCTGTTCGCCGTCGGCCGGCGGCCGTCAGCTCACCGCGGCCCGGCTGAACGTTCTGATTGCAACCACCGTCAGCAGAGCCGCGAAGACAGCGACGACACCGAGGCTCAGCGCAGCCATCGTGGTCGGGTTGTCCATGCCCCAGATGTCGCGCAGCCCAGTGCTGCTGTGGCCGAGCAGGCCGTAGCGCATCACCGCCAGCGTGTGCGTCAGCGGCAGCACCTTGGCGAAGTCGGTGAGGAAGCGGGGGAGCGCGGTGATCGGGAACAACGAGCCGGCGAAGAAGAACGGAACGATCGCGACGGCGGGCAACGAGCCGGTGAACTCCTCCAGCGTCGGGATCTTGTTGGCCAGCGTCTCGGCCACGCCGTACATGCCGATCGCGAGCAGGATCGCCGCTGCCGCGAACCAGCCGGCGCCGCCGACCGACGTGTGCAGATCGGCGCCGCGGGCGACCGCCGCGCCGAGCAGCACGACGATCTGCAGCGCCGTGATCGCCAGTGCGACGACGAGGTTGGCGGCGACGATCAGGGGTCTCGCGATCGGCGCCGCGAGCAAATCGCGCCGGGCCCCGCTCTCGCGGTCGATCATGACTCCGATGCCCGCGAACATGCAGTTCAGCGGGATCAGCAGGCCGGCGGTGCCGAGGGCGGCGAAGCTCATGTAGTCGAGCCCGGGCACCGTCGGGCCGATGTCGGCGAGTGCGGGCGCGATGACGAGCGCGAACAGCACCGGCGTCAGCAACGGCACCATGATCTCGCGCGGTGTGCGTGCGCTGAGCGACAGGCGCCGCCGGATGAGGGTGGTGAGGGCCGCGAGCGAGCCGGTCGTCGGTGCG
>Ga0075365_10000754_pt1 | contig 13136 bp, 7 predicted proteins | sample EndMetdeltDD1765_FD_71387 | JGI IMG/M metagenome (GOLD analysis project Ga0075365, IMG submission 71387) | Populus endosphere microbial communities from Tennessee, USA - Endosphere MetaG P. deltoides DD176-5 | ecosystem: Host-associated > Plants > Roots > Endosphere | place: USA: Tennessee... | reverse complement strand
GATATAGGTATGGAGCATCTGTAATACGCTCGCACCCTTTTCGTAGCTAATGGCGTCAAAAATAGTGCGAATTTCGTCCGGATGATTGATTGCCACTTCGATAGGATGGGTGTTCTCGAGCGCATCAGGCTTGAGCGCCATTTGCTGCTCGTCCACGACAAATTGCGTCCAGACTTGCCAGTCAGGGAATAAGTGGTCGACGGCCAAATAGCTCATCCAACTAGCAAAGCTTTCGTTGAGCCACAGATCATTCCACCAGCGCATGGTCACCAGGTTGCCAAACCATTGGTGGGTGAGCTCGTGTGCCACCACATTCGCGACGTATTGCTTCATACCGAGCGAAGTGTTCTTAGGGTCAACAAGCAGTGCTTGTTCGCGGAAGGTGATACAGCCCCAGTTTTCCATGGCACCGCTGGCAAAGTCGGGCAAGGCGATAAAATCGCACTTCGCGAGCGGATACGGAATGTCAAAATATTCGTTGTAGAATTCGAGTGTTTTAACGGCACAGTCGAGCGCAAATTTGGTGTGTTCGATATTGTCGGGTGTGGCATAGGTGCGAACCACGACGCCATCCTTGGTTTTGGCTTCCAGGTGTTTCATCTCGCCGAACACAAACGCCAGCAGGTAGGTTGACATGCGCGGAGTTGTTTCAAAAATAGTTCGCATGCGCTCTTCGCCCGGTTTCGGTTTCTCGGTTTCATTCGTAAACTGTTCCTTGACGGGCGTGTTGCTCAATACTGCTTTAACGATCGGCGTTTCGAGCATTAAGTCGAACGTGGCTTTGGCTTCTGGCTCATCGATGCACGGAAAAGCTTCACGTGCGTGATGGCTCTCGAACTGCGTAGCAATCAACTTCTGTTCTTGGTCATCCTGTTTGAACAAACACGGGTAAATGCCTTCCATGTTGCGGGTAATCTTGCCCTCAAAATTGACCATGAGGTTGTAGCTGCCAGGATAGAGCATCTCATTGCAGTGCAACCGTACCTCATCGTAACTCTTCTGATTGTTGATACGAGTGACTTGGTATACTTTTTCGCCTTTTTTGTCGGTACGGCGTATATATGCCTCAGAAATCTTGAGGCCCTTCTGGTGAAGCGTAATTCGCTGGCTTGGCCGACCGACCATTTTGCCTGTGATTACCACACTGCCAGTGAAGGTCATCGCCTCCGGGTCAATCTTTAGCTGTAAATCATAATGATCTGGTTGAAATTGGCGATAGAGACGGCGTACTTTTTTACCCATAGTGACTGTATTGTAGCATCCATCTTTGCCTCAAAACCACATTGACAATGCAACTGATCTGGCGTATGCTGTTAAGTATTGGTCGGCCGCAGTTGGTCGGCTTTTTTCGTAAAAGAACTTCAAAATTTGATAGAAAGGACAAACAAAATGGAGATGGATTTCAAACAGCTTGCCATCGCAATCAAGGCGATCGCCGAAGAGAAAAACCTGCCGGAAAAGACAGTGCAGGAGGTGGTAGAGCAGGCGCTCGCTGCCGCATACCGCCGCGACTATGGTGACCGCGAGCAGGAAGTGCGCGTAACCATGAACCTCAACACCGGTGAGGTCGACGCCTACGTTAGCAAAGAAGTCGTTGAAACAGTTGAGCACGCTGCATACGAGATTTCACTGGCCGACGCACAGGTAATGAAGAAGTCCGCCAAGGTCGGCGACATGATAGAAGTACACGAAAAAGTCACCACCTTCGGCCGCGTTGCCGCTCAGACCGCCAAGCAGGTTATCTTGCAGCGTCTGCGCGAAGCCGAGCGCGAAATCGTGCTGAACGAATACGAAGATAAGATCGGCACCGTCATCAACGCCACTGTTGCCCGCGTTGAGAGCAATATTGTCCGCATCGACCTCGGCAAAGCCCAAGGAATCATGCCACGCAGCGAGCAAATCCAAGGGGAGCGCTACTACCCAGGCCAGCGCCTCAAAGTCTTCCTGAAAGACGTCGAGCGCGACTTCCGCGGGCCCCAACTGGTTGTCAGCCGCGGCAACACCCAGTTTATAGAGTGGCTGTTCCGTAATGAAGTACCAGAGATGGAAAGCGGCGCTGTCGAGATCAAAGGCATCGCACGCGAAGCTGGTGTACGCAGCAAGATCGCTGTTGCTAGCAACGTCCCCGGCGTTGATCCGGTCGGCACCTTCGTTGGCGGCCACGGCACACGCGTGAACGCAGTTGTCTCCGAAGTTGGCGAGCAGGAAAAAATCGACATTATTGTCTGGGCTGAAGACCCATCCGAGTACATTACACAGGCGTTGAGCCCAACCAAAGTTACTAGCGTTGAGTTAGACGAAAAGGTCAAGAAGGCCCGCGTATTGGTTCCCGAAGACCAGCTCAGCATCGCCATCGGCAAAAGCGGGCAAAACGTACGCCTCGCCAGCAAACTGACGGGTTTCGAGCTTGATATCGAAGCCGAAAAGGCCCTGCCCGAAAACGAGGCGACAAGTGCTGTCGAGACTACTAAACCAGTTGTCCAAAAGCTCAAGAAAAAATCAGAACTCGAGAGCAACTTGCTCGACGCCATCGAAGAGCACGGAGAGTAATATTCGAATACGAGGCTACGCCAGATACTGAATTCCGGGACGATGCATTTGCTCGAGAAGTTGCTCAGGCAGCCATTAGTCTGCGCAAGGCGGGCGGATTAGCTATCGACCATAGGCTTCAGTCGGACTGCAACTTCGGCGAAACTACAGCGCGTTGTATGGAAATCGGCTTAGGACCCAACGAATATGATTGTAGTGGCTTCATCATCTCGGCAATATCACTGGTGGTGGGCAGAGAGGCGAACGGCTGGCGAAGTGACCTGCGCCATATTCGTCAGATGTATGCGACTGGTCATGAACTGCTGCAGTTCCAGCCACGGATCGGCGACATACTCATCCTTGGTCGGTCATATGATTTTGATTGTGGTAAGAAGTTAGTACCTGCGCATGGCGGGGTGATTACAGAAAGTGGCCGCGCTGAGCTGGCGTTTTTGCATGCACAAGCTAGTATTGGGCGAGTTATAAGGAATCGTTTAGCTAGTGACAGCCCTGACAGACTTGGCAAAGTCATGGGAGTGATACGTCCGGAGCAGTTGTAATTAGCACTCTTGACGTGTGAGTGCCAGCTCGCTATTATAATTATAGGAGCGAGGAGCTCCCCATAAATCAAAGCAGGCATAGCTCGCGACCACATAAAGTCTGTTGTCCAGGAAATCGCCAGCACTGCTTTATAATATTAGAAAAGGTGGAAAATAGTATGATGCCAAATTCACCCGAATTCCAAGATTTTTTGAATCATTTGACCAATAACGCGCTTGCAAGCCTCAAGCACGCTGACGCGATTGCCCGTAGTTTCGGCAGCGCATACATTGGCACTGAGCATTTGCTGCTCGGCGTGCTGGCGCAAGAGTCAAGCATGGGCGCCAAGATCCTCGAAGGTGCTGGTGTTACTTTGGACCGCGCGCGCACCGCGCTCAACTTGACGCCGAAAAGTCTTGTTATAAATATGGGCGCCAAAGGCCTCAGCGAAACCGCAAAGCTGACGCTGCGCATGGCTTACGACACAGCGCAAGATTATAGTCAGGAATTTTGTGGCACCGAGCACATTTTATACAGCATTTTGGGTCAGAAAAACGCCCGCGCTACCACACTACTACATGACATGAATGTCGACGTAGAGGCGCTGACTTCGGAGCTTGAAAACTTTCTGAACCAACAGCACTACGAAGGCGAATCAAACACTGAGAGCGGCACGACCCGCACAAACAAAAAGACGCGCAAGGGCGCGCTGGACTTTTACGGGACCGATATTACGGCCCAGGCACGAAATGGCAAACTTGACCCAGTCGTCGGGCGTGAGCCACAAATCCGCCGCGTCATCACTATTCTGAACCGCCGAACCAAGAACAATCCGGTGCTGATCGGCGAGCCTGGCGTGGGCAAGACCGCCATTGTTGAGGGTTTAGCGCAGCGCATTGTTGCCGAAGACGTGCCGGACAGTTTGCTGGACAAACGAATCGTTATGCTTGATCTCGCAGGTATGATTGCGGGTACCAAATACCGTGGCGAATTTGAGGAGCGACTCAAGAAAGTAATGGCCGAACTCGAAAAAGACACCAAGACAGTGGTCTTTATCGACGAATTACACTTGATAGTTGGCGCAGGCGCCGCCGAAGGTGCTATGGACGCCGGCAACATTCTGAAGCCTGCACTCGCTCGCGGGAAAATCCAGGTGATCGGCGCCACAACCACGGCCGAATATACCAAGCACATCGAAAAAGATGCAGCACTTGAGCGTCGCTTCCAGCCAGTCCAGGTACCCGAAACGACGCCGGCCGAAACTTTGGCCATTCTCAAAGGCCTCCGCAAACATTACGAGAAATTCCATGGCGTGACAGTAAGTGACGAAGTACTTGAGGACACCGTGACCTTCGCAAAGCGCTATATCAACGACCGTTTCATGCCCGACAAGGCTATCGACCTGCTGGACGAGACATCGGCGCACCTTCGCGTAGAAAAAGGTAAAACCTCGCCTGAAGTACGCAAACTCCAGAAGGAGCAGAAGCTCGTCAATGTCCGTATCGAAGAAGCAGTAGACGCCGAGGACTACGAAAAAGCCGCACAGTTCAAGACGCGGGCATCGCAGATCCGGGAAGAATTAGCCAAGCTAGAGGCGGGTGGCAAACACGCCAAGCGCCTGACCGTTACCAGTGATGACGTCGCGCAAGTTGTCTCACGTATGAGCGGCGTGCCGGCGACGAAAGTTATTCGTTCCGAGGCAAAATACCTGCTGAACCTCGAGAAGACTATTGGCAAATACGTCATCGGCCAGCCAGAGGCTGTGGAGGCAGTAGCACGTGCAATTCGTCGCAATCGCTCAGGCATTAGTACGGAGCGCCGTCCGGTCGGCTCATTCATCTTCCTGGGGCCGACAGGCGTCGGCAAGACCGAGCTTGCTCGTGTGCTAGCTCAGGAGTTTTATGGCTCCGAAGATGCGCTGGTCAAAATCGACATGAGCGAATTTAGCGAGCACCACAACGTGGCAAGACTAGTCGGCGCGCCTGCCGGCTATGTCGGCTATGATGAAGGCGGCCAGCTGACTGACAAAATCCGCCGTCAGCCATACAGCCTGGTATTGTTTGACGAAATTGAAAAGGCACATCCAGACACCTTTAATATGCTCCTTCAGATCCTGGAAGATGGCCACCTGACTGACGCCAAAGGCCGCAAGATCGACTTCACTAACACGACGATCATCATGACGAGCAATATCGGTGCCGACAAACTACAGAAGGAAGCGGACTTTGGCTTTCAGGCGGTGCGCACTAGTGAACTAGATGACCTCGATGCCTTGCACGAAAAAAACCGGGAGCGCGTACTTGAGGAACTCAAGAAAATGATGCGTCCGGAGCTGCTCAACCGCATCGACAAGACCATCGTATTCCGCGCACTCACCAAAAAAGACATTTACCGCATCATTGATCTGCAAATTAACGAGCTCCGCGACCGTTTGCGCAAGCAAGGCCTGGGTATCCAGGTCACGCCACAGACCAAGCAGTATCTCCTTGACCACGGCTACGACGCCAAAAATGGTGTTAGGCCCCTGCGTCGTCTCATCCAAGATACGATAGAGGACCAGATCGCAACTTCACTACTTGGCGAGCAATACCAGCGTGGCGAAATCATTCGTATCAGCTCCAAGAACGGCGAACTCGCCTACTCAGCAGTTAGTGAGTAGATTAGTCCTTCCCGTGTATACTTAAAAGGACATGTCCGACAAAAAAGTAATTCCGACCTGGCTGCGCAGAGCAAGCTATGTAGCGGTCGTGTTGCTGGCTTTGGCAATTTTACTGCAAAGCCAGGCTATGGCCGACTGGTGGAAGCTCCGTAACTACAAACCGTCGGACGAAATTGCCAAGCTAGTCGAGGACACCACCATGTCCCGCTACGCCAGTCGGCTGTTCTATGTAAACCATGCTGAGATCATCGAGAAAAAAGACTTTGTAAAAGTCTGTCCGTCTAGCGAAGAGAAAACCATCGTCCTCGGCTGCTACAAAAGCGGCGAAAACGGTATCCATATCCTAGCCGTCACCGACAAGCGCCTCGAGGGCGTGGAGGAGGTAACGGCTGCCCACGAAATGTTGCACGCCGCCTACGAGCGCTTGCGTGAACAAGATCGTGAACACCTCAACGGCTTACTACAAAAGTTCTACCAGAACGACCTAAAAGATCAGCGCATCAAAGATGTCCTGAAAAGTTACCAAAAATCCGAGCCTGGCCAAGAGCTCAATGAGATGCATTCAATCTTCGGTACGGAAATCGCTGCATTACCCGAAGAGCTCGAGACATACTACAAGAATTATTTTGCGGACCGCTCCAAGGTAACTGGTTATGCTGCGCGGTATCAGGCCGAATTTACAAGCCGGCAAACGCAGATCAAAAAAGACGATGCCCAGCTATCCGCTTGGAAACAGCAAATCACAACCAATGAGGCACAGCTAGACAGTCGTCGGCAAATGCTGGAGCAAGAACAGGCCGATATGGAAGCCGCGAGGGCGGCAGGCAAAACTGATACCTATAACGCGCTTGTGCCGCACTACAATGCCGAGGTAGGTGCTTACAATATGCTACTAGCGCATACAAGAAGGCTGATTGTTCAGTACAACCGGCTTGTCAACGAACGTAATGCTATTGCAGTAGAAACGACGCAGTTGCAAAAGGCGCTCAGCGGCTCGCTATCACCAATAGAGCAGTAATGGTACACTACATTTAGAAGGGGAGTATATGGCAAAAAAGCCGTCAGTTCGGTTCGCGTGCACTAATTGTGGAGCTATGACGGCTGCTTGGGCAGGCCGGTGTCCCCAATGTGGTGAATGGAACACACTCCAAGAAGAAGTTGTTACATCCGTCGGGACAGGTGGCGCGGCTGCCCGCACTTCGCAGGGTGTTGCACTACAGCCTGAGTCGGTGGAGTCGGTCGTCGCCCACAAGCAGCAGCGTCTGACTACTGGTATTTCCGATGCTGATACCGTGCTAGGAGGCGGTTTGGTCCCAGGCAGCGTCAACCTACTTGCTGGCCAGCCAGGTATCGGCAAAAGCACGCTCCTGCTGCAGCTGACCTACAATGTCGCAAGCGAGCAGTCTGTGCTCTACGTGAGTGCCGAAGAGTCGGCGCATCAGGTAGGTTTGCGGGCCGAGCGCCTCGGCGCGAAACGCGGCAATTTGCAGTTGGTGACAAGTACTTCGACGGACGATATCGTCGCCACTATTCTTACAGGTAAATTTCAGCTCGTTGTAGTTGACTCTATACAAACAGTTGCCTGCGCTGGCGTAGCATCCGCACCAGGCACCGTTTCGCAGATTACGAATAGCACAAATTTGCTTATGAATGCCGCAAAGCAAACGGGTACGGCGCTCATAATAGTTGGACATGTTACCAAAGAGGGTAACATTGCCGGACCTAAAGTCTTGGAACATGTCGTCGATGTTGTGCTGCAGCTGGAGGGCGATCGCTACGGTGGTTTCAAAGTACTCCGTGCCGTCAAAAACCGGTTTGGCTCTACCAACGAGGCCGGTATTTTCGAGATGGTTGAAGAAGGACTCAAGCCCGTCTCTAACCCCTCGGCAGCACTTCTTGCAGAGCGCCAAGTGAGCGACGGCTCGGTAGTTCTGGCAACCCTTGAAGGCACGCGCCCGCTTCTGGTGGAGGTCCAGGCGCTGGTCAACCGTACTAGCTATGGTTACCCGAAACGCACGGCCAGCGGCATCGACCTGAACCGCTTGAATTTGCTTGTTGCTGTTCTCGAAAAACGTACGAAATTGCAGCTTGGCGAGCAAGATATATACATCAATGTCGTGGGCGGTATCCGGGTCAACGAGCCTGCTGCCGACCTAGCCATATGTTTGGCTATTGGTTCAGCCGCAAAGGGCCTACAGCTCAAGAGTAATGCCGTGGTATTTGGAGAGGTAGGTTTGTCCGGCGAAGTCCGTCATGTACCATTTGCCGAAAAGCGTATACTTGAGGCCAAAAAGCTGGGCTTCGACGCCGCTATCGGCCCGCAGCAACGATCCGGCAAAAAGCCGGTTGGCCTCCACGGTGTGAGTGATGTCCGTTCCGCCCTCAACCAGTTCCTCGAAAAAGAATAAGAGAATTCTACACAACCAAAAAGCAGCCGCTTTTCGCACGGCTGCTTTTAGTTGCTGGCCTTAAGTCTGACTAGTCAAATGGATCAAAGGGGTCGTCATCACCACTATCACCACCATTTCCGTTCCCTCCGGATTTGTTGGATGCTGAGGTCGAGTCGCTGCCTTGGTACAGCACGCTATCAGTAGCTTGTGCCGAGATGCTTGATGTACCGCTCTTCTTGCCGGGCGTGAAGTTGTAGGTAAAGCTCTGGAGGCCACCTTGCGTGACGTTGAAGGTCCGTACGACATTACCGTTGATGGTCAGATCGACCTTGCCCCGGAAGTTCTTGCTAGTAAGCGGGTGGGTACCTTGTGAGACAGTTACGGTGATCGCACAGCCATCGCCGCACATGATAGGACCTGTTGAATTGCCGTTTGACGAATCTATGCGTGCCAGGGTTACGCTAACCGTCGGCTTGCGGTCACTACACTTGTGTACATCATCGTTAGCGCTCGTATTATAGCCGCTTGAACCGCTTCCGCCGCCATCGACAAACTGGTCGACCGAGAAGCTGCTGGCATTACTGTTGCCTGCGAAAAGCTTGGCCAGTACTGGCGTACAGCTGGTTGCTAACTTCTTAGAGACTTTGTCAATAGTGTATGACGTGTTGCCGGTCTTTTGCTGGTACCACGATGGGTAGAGGTCACTGCTCGGGCTTGGTTCGACAGAGCCTACGCCGACATGAGTGCGTACGACATATGCGGACGCAGTCTTGACTCCCGAGGGTTTTTCCCAGTTGGTTGCTGGCGTTTTCACTGTGTCATGTGCGCCTTCCATCCAACCGCGTGTTAGGGGCGTGGTCATGAGTTCCATCCCTCCGGACCGAAGTTCTACATTGCGAGAATGGTGTCCGACCCAGCTAACCACGGCGTACTTTGTAGACCAGGCGGCCATCAATCCGTCAAAGTTGTTGTTGGTCGTACCCGTCTTGATCGCAAACTTCCATCCTTTGTAGTTATGGAACTTGTACCCATAAGGCAAGTAGCTTGCGTTCGGGTCGCTTAGCATGTCGTTGACAATATAGGCAGCATCCTTCGAGATGACTTGCTTAGCCTTCGGTTGGGTCCACTTGTAGAGCGGCTTGCCCGAAGCATTATCAATCTCAAGAATGTATGTCCGAGGAATGTAGTTGCCGAGCCGAGAAAGCGTTGCGAGACCGTTTACATGTTCATCAAGGTGCAAGTAGGCGCCGTCACCGATGGCCGCGGATGGATAGCACGGCCCGGGCTTTGTTAGTCCTTCGTCAGCGAAACACTGATAGCCATTTTGATTGCCCATCATTTCGTTGGCCATTTTTATGGTCTTGTCCACACCGACTTGAACCATAGCTTTGATAGCTGGCACGTTACGAGAACCTGCCAGAGAATAGCGGAGCGTCAAAGGACCAGGATATTTAAAGTCGTAGTCCCAGATACAGTTTGCCTCTTTATCGAACTTCGGAATGCGCTTGTTAGTACAGTAGTAGCCAGCCTTAGTCTCAGGATCTACTACAGGACCCTGTGTGTCGTACAGAACTGAACCGGCTCCGACATTTTTGCTGTAGTTAATGAGCGCAGCGTAATCATAAGGCTTAAAGCTCGATCCCGGCGGAATGTTGTGCTGGGCGTAGTTGATCTTGCCGTAATCTTCATTGTTGTAGTCAACGCCACCGACCAATGCGACCATTTGGCCAGTCTTTACGTCTTCGGCAGCCATTGCTTCCTGGTCTCCGCCCGAAGACTGTACGTTTGGCAAGTTATCTCGGACTTTGTCTTCTGCAAGCCGTTGCAGCTTGAGGTCCAGGGTGGTGGTGACTTTCCATCCGCCACGGTGAACCGTTTCGGAACCGAACTTCTGCTCAAGCTCTTGCTTGGCGGCCAGTACGAAATAGGGCGCTTTAATATTCTGATCCTTTGGCTGCAACTTACGGACCTGTGCCAAGATATCGACTTTTTTGGCGGCCTCTGCTTTTTCGCGAGAAACCATACCTTGCTTTACCATTTGGTCAAGGACATAGTGCTGCCGGTCGAGCAAGTCCTGGGCCCCGAAGTAGTCAACGCTAGCGGCCGGATTGTACTTAGGGCTGCTGTATGGGGAGTAATATGGCGGATCCTGCGGGATAGATGCCAACATCGCAGCCTGCGCTAATGTCAGCTTGGCGGCCGAAGTATGGAAGTAATCCTTGGCTGCTGCCTCTACTCCGTTCTGAATGTTGCCATACGGTGCAATGTTGAGGTATCCGGTCAAGATGTCGTCCTTGGAGTATTCCCGCTCCAGCTCGACGGCCAAAATGACTTCCTTAACCTTACGTGTAATTGAACGGTCGGCGGTCCAGCCTTCGTTAAGCTTCACTAGCTGTTGGGTGATCGTCGAGCCACCCTGAAGACCGCCACTCCTATTAAATACATTGTTAACTGCCGCGCGGACAATACCGCGGACATTAAATGCGCCTTCGTGATAAAACTCCTTGTCCTCGATCGCAATCGTGGCTTGCTTCATATATTCGGAAATTTCTTCACCCTTCACTGGAATACGCTTTAGCGCGTCATAATCTTGCAAGAGCAATGTCTTGCCGCTGCGGTCGTAATAACTGATGCTGCCAGGCTGGTTGTTGCCAGAGACGTCCTTGATGTCAGGAAGGTCCTTGCGGAAATAAGCAAATAGGCCGACCAATAGCAAAAAACCGATAATCATACCGATACCGGCGATCTTCAGCATCATGATGGCGCCTTCGCGGCTGAACCAGTACTTTATGACACGCTTTGGATGCATGCGGTACGCAAGTCGCTTCCAGCGGTTCTTGGGCAATGTACTGAGGTAGGCTGCGCGCTTACGGGCGCGAGCATCCTTTTTAGCTCGTCGTCGTTCTGAGAATGAGCGGTTCATCTGGAGACTTTTACCGCTTTTTGTTGTGAACACAGTTTTGGTTTGACGCGGACGTCGTGGACCCTGGGCAGGATTCATGCTTGTTCTGTTCCTCTCATGCTTGATACCTTGCCCATCATTATAGCAAACAAAATTGGCGAAAGCGCCACAGATTTTTGACATTTTTTCGGCAAAGCTGCAGGTTTGCGGTGGACAGCTGCTAAGATATACTGAAAGTATAAAAGAGAAAATATATGACATTATCCGAAGAGCTAACGTGGCGTGGCTTTGCCAACCAGACTACGTTCAAAGACGTAACAGCGCTTGACGGCGAACCGATTACCTTTTACTGGGGAGTCGACCCGAGCGCCGATTCGATGACAGTCGGCAACCTGGCGATTGCTATGATGGTCAAGCACTTTATTCGAGCCGGACACAAAGCAGTGCTTTTGGTTGGGGGGGCGACCGGTCTCATTGGCGACCCTGACGGCAAGAGTGAGGAGCGGACACTTAAGTCACTTGAAGAGATTGCCGGCAACAAGACCAAAATCACCGAGCAATACCAAACCATTTTCGGTGGCCAGAGCTTTGATCTCGTAGACAATTACGACTGGTTCAAGGACATGGGCTACCTGGAGTTTTTGCGCGATGTTGGTAAGCATGTACCTTTACGACAAATGCTATCGCGTGATTTTGTCCAGGCGCGACTAGGCGAGGGTGGCGCGGGTATCAGTTACGCCGAGTTCAGCTACTCACTGATACAGGGCTATGATTTTTTGCATTTGCACCGAGAAATGGGTGTGAGCCTGCAAGTTTGTGGCGCTGACCAATGGGGAAATTGCATTGCGGGCGTTGAGCTTGTTCGCCGCATTACCGGTAACGAGGCACATATCTGGTCCGCACCACTTGTCATTAATAAGACAACCGGCAAAAAGTTCGGCAAGACCGAGGGCGGTGCCGTATGGCTCGATCCCACAAAGACATCGCCGGCCGAATACTATCAGTTCTGGGTCAATAGTGATGACGCAGGCGTAGAAGAGTACCTCAAAATTTACACGATGCTATCCAAGGACGATATCGAGCATGTCATGGCTGAATTCACCCAGGACAAGTCAGGGCGTGCCGCACAGAAACTGCTAGCCTTCGAAGCTACTAAACTTGTACATGGTGAACAGGCTGCCGAGGCCGCAAGAATACAGGCCGAAAGCCTAAAATATAGAACATTTACTGTGAATATAAGCGACAAACTAACCATACAGGATGCGGCCGATATAGGTATTGCGGCTCCCTTTTTCACGGTTAAGTCCGGTGCCAGCATTATCGAGACCTTGCACGCATCCGGTCTGGCCACCTCCAAATCCGAAGCCCGCCAACTGCTCGCTGATAACGGCGTGTACGTCAACGATCAGCAAGTTTCCAGGGAATTTTTCGAAGACTCCGATTTCCAGGACGGCAAGCTTGCACTTCGCCGCGGCAAAAAACTACAGAATACAAAAATAATAGTGCTAGAGAAATAAGTGCTACAATTAAGGCCGTTATGACAAAACAATCTACAAAGAAATCAACCAAATCCAAAGCAAAAGCTGCTAAAAAGCCAGTAACAAAGCCAAAGACGGTAGCCAAAAGGCCAGAAGCCAAGAAAGCCACCGGCATTACGGCTAAGTCGACGCTCCGCCGCGCCGACCAATACAACGACCCCAAGCACAACTATCTGCACTATTGGCAAGGCCGCGACTACGAGGACGCAGCTGAACGCATGGCATTTAAGCGCCTGCTCAAGGGCAAACATTTCAAACACGCTGTCGATGTTGGCGGTGGATACGGCCGGCTCTGCATTTTCTTGGAAAACTACGCCGACAAAGTGACATTGGCTGAGCCAAGCCAGCAGCAACTCGACATCGCTAGAGACTTTCTAAAAGGCCACAAGAACATCGACCGCAAACTCCTGCAGGCCGCCGACCTCAAGTTTCCGGATAAGTCGGTCGACCTCGTAACCATCGTACGTATCTTGCACCACATTCCAGATCCCGTCGCTGAGTTCAAGGAAATCGCACGCGTATTGAGCGATGACGGCTACTTCATCATGGAATTCGCCAACTATACACACTTCCGCAAC
>Ga0075365_10000753_pt1 | contig 13137 bp, 9 predicted proteins | sample EndMetdeltDD1765_FD_71387 | JGI IMG/M metagenome (GOLD analysis project Ga0075365, IMG submission 71387) | Populus endosphere microbial communities from Tennessee, USA - Endosphere MetaG P. deltoides DD176-5 | ecosystem: Host-associated > Plants > Roots > Endosphere | place: USA: Tennessee... | reverse complement strand
CCACCGCCTGGCCGTGGCCGAGTCGATGGAGCGCGACGAGCTGCGCCAGGACCACCCCGACCCGGCGGCGGTCCTGCTCGAGGCGGTCGGCCCCGGCCAGCGGCTGTGGATGCGCCGCCGCCCCGACCCGGACTACCTGACCCTGCGGGTCGGGGTCGCCGACCGCCCCTCGGCGCTGGCGGTCCGCGACAAGTCGCTGAAGGAGACCGACGCCCCCCGCGAGGCCAACGTGCTCTCCGACGTCCCCGTCTCCATCTCCATGCGCGCCATCCCGGTCGTCGGCGCCTGCGGCGACCAGGCCGGCGTCGACGCCGTCGCCCGGTGGTTCCTGGGCCAGGCGGCGGTCCTGCACTCGCCGACCGACCTGCGTCTCTACGTCCTGACCACCGCCGAGCGCGAGGACCAGTGGGGCTGGTTGCGCTGGCTGCCGCACTGCCGCCTCGACGGTGAGCCGGTCGGGGCCCTGATCGGCACCGACCAGGACTCCGTGTCCCGCCGGGTCGGCGAGCTCGGCCAGCTGCTCGCGCAGCGCACCCAGGACGGGGGCCCCTCCGCCTCGGTCCAGAACAAGCTGCCACCCGCACCCGACGTGGTCGTCGTCCTCGACGGCGCGCGGCGGCTCCGGACCCTGCCCGGCATCGTCAGCCTGCTGCGCGACGGCCCGGCCGTGGGCATCCACCTGCTCTGCCTCGACGAGGACCAGCGCTCGCTGCCCGAGGAGTGCGGCGCCGTCCTCGAGCTGCGCGACGGCGTCGTCGAGCTGCGCCGTACCGGCAGCGAGGCGGTGGCCCGGATCCGGCCCGACCTCGTGGAGCCCGGCTGGGGCGAGCTCGTCGGCCGGGCCCTGGCCCCGGTCCGCGACACCACGCCCAGCGTCGAGATGTCGGGGCTGCCGTCCTCGGCCCGGCTGCTGGAGTGCATCGGCCTGGAGGACCCCACCCCCGACCTGGTCGCACGCCGCTGGGGCCCCGAGGCCCGCACCGACGTGGTCATCGGCGTCGGCTTCGACGGCCCGTTCCGCCTCGACATCCGCAAGGACGGCCCGCACGCCCTCATCGCCGGTACGACGGGCTCCGGCAAGTCCGAGCTGCTGCAGACCATCGTGGCGTCGCTGGCGGTGGCCAACAGCCCCGAGCAGCTGACCTTCGTGCTGGTCGACTACAAGGGCGGCTCGGCGTTCAAGGACTGCGCGCAGCTGCCGCACACGGTCGGCATGGTGACCGACCTCGACACCCACCTGGTCAGCCGGGCCCTCACCTCGCTGGGCGCGGAGCTGCGCCGCCGCGAGCACCTGCTCGCCGAGCCCGGCGCCAAGGACCTCGAGGACTACTGGGCCATGCAGCGGCGCGACCCGACGCTGCCGGTCATCCCGCGCCTGGCCATCGTGATCGACGAGTTCGCCAGCCTGAAGGCCGAGCTGCCGGACTTCGTGACCGGCCTGGTCACGATCGCCCAGCGCGGCCGGTCGCTCGGCATCCACCTGGTGCTCGCGACCCAGCGGCCCTCCGGCGTCATCTCCAACGACATCCGGGCCAACACCAACCTGCGCATCGCGCTCCGCGTCACCGACGAGTCGGAGTCCCGCGACGTGATCGACGGCTCCGAGTCGGCGACCATCGGCCCCGACCAGCCGGGCCGCGGCTACGCCCGTCTCGGTCACTCCTCCCTGCTGCCCTTCCAGTCGGGCCGGGTCGGGGGCGCCCGGCCCCGCACCGGGGCCAGCGAGGTCGTCGAGAAGGCGGCCCCGATGGCCTGGCCGATCGGCTGGGCCGTGGTCGGCCACCCCGCGCCGGCCCGCCCGAAGGCCGCCGGCAGCGACACCGACGAGGGCGACACCGACCTCTCGGTGCTGGTGGAGGCGGTCAACGGCGCGGCCGCGCAGCTGAAGATCCCGCACCAGCACTCGCCGTGGCTGCCGGAGCTGCCCGCCCCGGTCCGGCTCGACGAGCTGCGCGCGATGGCCGAGGAGCCGGCCGACCGGGTGACCGGCTGGTCGACGCCGTGGGTCCTCGAGGACCACCCCGCCGACCAGGCGCAGCGCAGCCGCGAGTTCGCCCTCGGCTCCTCCGGCCACCTGTACGTCGTCGGCGGCGCCCGCTCGGGACGCTCGACGGCGCTGCGCACGATCGCGGCGGGCCTGGCCGAGGTGACCACGTCTCGCGACCTGCACCTCTACGGCCTCGACTGCGGCAACGGGGCGCTGCTGCCCCTGACCGCGCTCCCCCACACCGGCGCCGTGGTCCAGCGCACCGAGGTCGAGCGAGCCGGCCGGCTGCTCGACCGGCTCGGCGACGAGGTGAAGCGGCGCCAGGACGTCCTGGGCCGCTCCGGCTTCGCCGACATCGACGAGCAGCGGGCGGCCGCTGCGCCGGACGAGCGGCTCCCGTACGTCGTCCTGCTGCTCGACCGCTGGGAGGGCTTCGTCTCGGACCTGGCCGAGGTCGACATGGGCCGGCTCAACGACCGCGTCTTCTCGCTGCTGCGCGAGGGGGCGAGCGTCGGCATCCAGCTCGTGGTCGCGGGCGACCGCTCGCTGCTGAGCGGCCGGGTCGCCGCACTGGTCGAGCACAAGCTGATGCTGCGCCTGCCCGACCGCTCCGACTACTCCAGCGCCGGGCTACGACCCAAGGAGGTCCCGGAGAACCTCGCCGACGGACGGGGTCTGTGGGCCGAGTCGGGGATCGAGGCCCAGATCGCCGTCCTCACCGACGACGTCTCGGGTGCGGCGCAGAGCGCGTTCGTCCGCGACCTCGGTACGACGCTGGCCGCCCGCGAGGGGGCCCTGCCGCCGGCCCCCGCCGACCTGCGCCCGGTCCGGCTGGCCGCCCTGCCCAGCGAGATCGACGCCGAGCAGACCCTGGCGGCGCACGCGGCCTCGGTCCCGGCGGGCTACGTCCCGCTGGGTGTCGGGGGCGACGCCCTCGAGCTGCTGACGATCGAGGCCGCGAGCTCGCCCGCGCTCGTGGTCGGTCCCCCGCGCAGCGGCCGCACCGCCACGCTGCGCTTCCTGGCCCGCTGGGCCGAGGCCACCGGCCGTGACGTGCTCGGCTTCACCCCGATGGCGAACGGGCTGTCCGCGCTCCTGGGCGAGCGGGCGGTCGTGGGCACCGACGCCGAGCCGACCGCGGTCGTGGAGCGGCTGCGCGGGCTCACCGACGGCTCGGTGGTGCTGGTCGACGACGCCGAGGCCCTGCGCGAGGGCCCGCTCGCGCCGGTCCTGCTGGCCGTCGTCCGGCAGGCCCGCGAGCGCGGCTTCACGGTCGTGGTCGCCGGTGGGATCAGCGAGCTGGGTTCGGGCTTCTCCGGCTGGGTCACCGAGGCCCGCAAGGGCCGCAAGGGCCTGCTGCTCTCCCCCCAGGAGGCCCTGCAGGCCGACATCTTCGGCGGCCGGGTGGCGCGGACCTCCCTGGTGGCCCGGGTGCAGCCCGGACGCGGTGTGCTGTTCCCCGGCAACGGGGACCAGGTGGGCGTCCAGGTGCCGCTGCTCGGCTGAGCGGGGCACCGCAGACGCGACGAGGCCCGGCCCCCTGATCAGGGGGCCGGGCCTCGTGCGGTCAGTGACCCGAGGATGCGCGTCACCGCGCCCAGGTCACTTGATGGTGTAGGCGGCGTCGATCTCAGCGAACGCGCCGGACGCCTTGGTCAGGTAGGTGCCCATCTCCTCGAGGAGACCGACGCTCTTCATGTTGGCGGTGTTCCACTCTTCGTAGGTGCCGTTGAACGAGTCACCAGCGACCGACTTGAAGCCACCGCTCTCGCGGAGGTTGTCGACCTGACCCTTGGCCGTGACCAGGATCTGCTCGACCTGGTTCTTGATGTCGGCCAGGTTCTTCGCCTGGGCCTCGATGTCGCCGTGGGATACGGAAATCTTGCCGTCGGACATGCGTTGCTCCTCGAGATGATGTAGTGCCTGGACACCCCCGTTCTGCCCCCTCGCAGGGGGGCCAAACATCCGCCTCCCCGGACAGTTCCAGGCGCCGGTCCACCGGTTTGTCGCCCGCTCGGGAGGGGTAGGCGACGGGGACGTGTACGCCGCCGACGCGGGCGATCGTCGGCTGTGTCCACCGGCTCATCAGCTCACGAGCACCGTCGGTGCCACCCTCGACGCCCTGGTGCCCGCCGCCGTGCTCCCGCGGGTGGCCGAGGGCCCCTGTCCCTGACGATCAGCCGATGCGGTCGATCACCAGCGGCGCCGGCGTGTACGACGTGCCCGCGGGCGCGACGTCGTACCCGCCGTCGAGCGCAGCGAGCGCGCGGTCGAAGCGCTCGGGCTCGTCGGTGCACAGCGTCAGCAGCGGCTCGCCCGCGGTGACCGGGTCGCCGGGCCGCGCGTGCCAGCGGACGCCGGCCGCGGCCTGGACCGGGTCCTCCTTGCGGGCCCGGCCGGCCCCGAGGCGCCAGGCGGCCAGGCCGACCGCCATCGCGTCGAGGCGGGTGAGCACGCCGCTGGCCGGCGCGGTGACCACGTGCGTCTCGCGGGCGGTGGGCAGGGTCGCGTCGGGGTCGCCGCCCTGGGCCCGGATCATGGCCTTCCAGGCGTCCATCGCGGAGCCGTCGGCGAGCTTCGCCGCCGGGTCGACGTCGGTCACGCCCGCCCCCACGAGCATCTCGCGGGCCAGCGCCAGGGTCAGCTCGACGACGTCGGCGGGGCCGCCGCCGGCGAGGACCTCGACCGACTCCTCGACCTCGAGGGCGTTGCCGGCGGTGAGGCCGAGCGGGGTGGACATGTCGGTGAGCAGTGCGACGGTGTGCACGCCGGCGTCCTGGCCGAGCGCGACCATGGTCTCGGCGAGCTCGCGGGCGCGGGCCTCGTCCTTCATGAACGCCCCGGTGCCGACCTTGACGTCGAGCACGAGCGCCCCGGTGCCCTCGGCGATCTTCTTGCTCATGATCGAGGAGGCGATCAGCGGGATCGCCTCGACGGTGCCGGTGACGTCGCGCAGCGCGTAGAGCTTCTTGTCGGCGGGGGCCAGGCCGTCGCCGGCGGCGCAGATGACCGCGCCGACCCCCTCCAGCTGGGCGAACAGCTCCTCGTTGCCCAGCGCGGCCCGCCAGCCGGGGATCGCCTCGAGCTTGTCGAGGGTGCCGCCGGTGTGGCCGAGCCCGCGGCCCGACAGCTGGGGCACCGCCACGCCGCAGGCCGCCACCAGGGGCGCGAGGGGCAGGGTGATCTTGTCGCCGACGCCGCCGGTCGAGTGCTTGTCGGCGGTGGGCCGGGACAGGCCGGAGAAGTCCATCCGCTCACCGGAGGCGATCATCGCGGCGGTCCAGCGGGAGATCTCGGCCCGGTCCATGCCGTTGAGCAGGATGGCCATCGCGAGCGCCGACATCTGCTCGTCGGCGACCTCGCCCCGGGTGTAGGCGTCGACCACCCAGTCGATCTGGGTCTCGGAGAGCCGGCCGCCGTCCCGCTTCGCGAGGATGACCTCGACCGCGTCGTGAGGAGTCACCGCGTCAGGCTAGCGGTGCAGGTCCTCGGGCCCGAACGCCTGGGGCAGCACCTGGTCCATCGCCAGCACGCCCCGGGGCGTCTCGACGAGCAGCGCCGCTCCCCCGTGCTCCCACAGCAGCTGGCGGCACCGGCCACAGGGCATGATCACCTCGCCGGAGCCGTTCACGCAGGTGAAGTGGGTCAGCCGGCCGCCGCCCCCGGCGATCAGCGAGGACACCAGGCCGCACTCGGCGCACAGCGTCACGCCGTAGCCGGCGTTCTCGACGTTGCACCCGACGACCACCCGGCCGTCGTCGACCCGGGCGGCCGCGCCCACCGGGAAGTCGCTGTACGGCGCGTAGGCGCGCCCCGCGACCTCGATCGCGGCTCGCCGCAGCTCGCCCCACAGTCCGTCCGACTCGCTCATCCACCCCTCCTTCACGTGGGAGGAGCCTCCCACAGCCGCAGGAAAACCTGTCCGAAGGTCCCAAGTCGATAACCCTTTCGTCACCGAGGCCTCGACTTGCCCCACGGACTGCCGTCTCGCACTACGGTGACCGCTCGTCGCCCCCGGAGGCGGGGCACGGACTTGGAGGCAGAAGTGAAGAAGATGAGGAAGGCCGTCCTCGGCAGCGTCGCGGTGCTCGCGGCGTCCACCGTCCTGGTGGCATGCGGCGACGCCCCGGAGGAGTCGAGCAGCGAGGGCGGCGAGTCGACGAGCGACTTCCTTCCCTGCATCGTCTCCGACGCCGGCGGCTTCGACGACAAGTCGTTCAACCAGCTCGGCTACGAGGGCGTCGAGCGTGCCGCCGAGGAGATCGGCAGCGAGTTCACCGACGTCGAGTCCAACAGCGACGCCGACTACGCCCCCAACCTCGAGGGCCTGGTCGCCGAGGGCTGCGACATGATCGTCGCCGTCGGCTTCGCCCTCTCCGCGGCCACCGTCGAGTCCGCTACCGCGAACCCCGACCTCGAGTACGCCCTGATCGACGACTCCGCGGACGTCGACTTCGACGGCGAGAAGGACGCGGACAACGTCAAGCCGCTCCTCTACAACACCGCCGAGGCGGCGTTCATGGCCGGCTACGCGGCCGCCGACTTCTCCAAGACCGGCGTCGTGGGCACCTACGGCGGCGAGCCGTTCCCGACGGTCACGATCTTCATGGACGGCTTCAAGCAGGGCGTCGAGTACTACAACGAGCAGAAGGGCACCGACGTCAAGGTCGTGGGCTGGGACGGCGAGAACGGCACCTTCACCGGTGGCTTCCTGCCCAACGAGAAGGCCACGAACGCTGCGGCGCAGCTGCTCGACCAGAACGCCGACGTGCTGCTGCCCGTCGGTGGCCCGATCTACGAAGGCGCCCTGACGGCCATCGCCGACTCCGGCGCCGACGCGGTCATGATCGGCACCGACGCGGACGTCTTCGAGTCCGACCCGCGCACCCAGGACCTCATCCTGACCTCGATCCTCAAGGGCATGGACATCTCGACGTACGAGACCATCGTCGCGGCCGCCGACGGCGACTTCGACGGCGAGCCGTACATCGGCACCCTCGACAACGACGGCGTGGGCCTGGCCCCGTTCCACAACTTCGAGGGCGAGGTCTCCGACACCGTCCAGGGCGAGCTCGACGAGATCAAGGCGGGCATCATCGACGGCTCCATCACCGTCGAGTCCTACCTGAACCAGTGACACCGGGCGGAGGGAGGTCGACCCATCGGTCGGCCTCCCTCCGCTTTTTCGTGTCCCCCCGGATCCCCGGCCCGACGTCCTCCTAGGATCGCCCTCATGCAACTGGCCCTGCGCAACGTGACCAAGCGCTTCGGCAGCCTCGTCGCGAACGACCGCATCACCCTGACCGTCGAGCAGGGGGAGATCCACTGCCTGCTCGGGGAGAACGGTGCCGGCAAGTCCACCCTGATGAACGTGCTCTACGGCCTCTACCAGGCCGACGAGGGCGAGATCGTGCTCGACGGCGAGGTGCAGAGCTTCTCCGGACCGGCGGACGCCATCGAGGCGGGCATCGGGATGGTGCACCAGCACTTCATGCTGGTGCCGGTCTTCACGGTCGCCGAGAACGTCATGCTCGGCAACGAGGCCACCGGTTTCGCCGGCTCCCTCGACATCGACGCCGCTCGCGAGCGGGTGCGTGAGATCTCCGCGCGGTTCGGCTTCCACGTCGACCCCGACGCCGTGGTCGAGGACCTGCCGGTGGGCGTCCAGCAGCGCGTCGAGATCATCAAGGTGCTCGCCCGCGACGCCAAGATCCTGGTCTTCGACGAGCCCACCGCGGTGCTCACCCCGCAGGAGACCGACGAGCTGATGCAGATCATGCGCCAGCTGCGCGAGTCCGGTGCCGCCATCGTCTTCATCACCCACAAGCTGCGCGAGGTCCGCGAGGTCGCGGACCGGATCACGGTCATCCGGCGGGGCCGGGTCGTCGGCGAGGCCGAGCCCACGGCGAGCAACGCCGAGCTGGCCGCCCTGATGGTCGGGCGCCCCGTCGAGCTGACGGTGCGCAAGGAGCCGCCGCGGCTCGGGGACGACGCGCTCGTCGTCACCGGTCTGACCGTGGCCGACGCCTCCGGCCTGGTGCACGTCGACGACGTCAGCTTCACCATCCGGTCGGGCGAGGTGCTGGCCGTGGCCGGCGTGCAGGGCAACGGGCAGACCGAGCTCACCGAGGCCCTGCTCGGCCTCCAGGACCACGTGCTCGGCTCGGTCCGCCTCGACGGACGGGAGCTCGTCGGGCGCAGCGTGCGCAAGATCCTCGACGCCGGCGTGGGCTTCGTGCCCGAGGACCGCCAGGTCGACGGCCTGGTCGGGGCCTTCTCGATCGCCGAGAACCTGATGCTCGACCGGAGCTTCGGCCCCCCGTTCGTCCGCGGTGGATCGCTGCGGATGGGGCATCGCGACGAGTTCGCGCGCCAGAAGCTCGCCGAGTACGACGTCCGCGCCCCCGACATCACCACCCCCGCCGGCAACCTGTCGGGCGGCAACCAGCAGAAGGTGGTGGTCGCCCGCGAGCTCTCCCGCGACCTGCGCCTGCTGGTGGCGGCCCAGCCGACCCGCGGTGTCGACGTCGGCTCCATCGAGTTCATCCACCAGCAGATCGTCGCGACCCGCGACACCGGCGTCCCGGTGCTCGTCGTCTCCACCGAGCTGGACGAGATCGTGGCGCTGGCCGACCGCATCATGGTCCTCTACCGCGGCCAGGTGGTCGGGATCGTGCCGGCCGACACCCCCCGAGAGGTGCTCGGCCTGATGATGACCGGAGAACGACCGGCAGGAGCCGTCGCATGACCCACCCCGACGACGAGACCACGGCCGTCGAGGCCCAGGCCTCCCCTCCCCCGGAGGAGGAGGCGCCCCGTGCGCCCGAGAACGGTCCGTGGCACCACGTCCTGCGCTCGATCACCACCGGCAACGCCGCGGTGGCCGTCCTCTCGGTGCTGCTGGCGATGATCGTCGGATCGATCCTCATCATCGCCACCGACGAGGAGGTGCGCACGGCCGCGGGCTACATCACCGCCCGGCCGGGCGACTTCTTCAGCGCCGCCTGGGAGGCCATCTCCGGCGCCTACAGCGCGCTCTTCCGGGGCTCGGTCTACAACAGCAACGGGGCCGACTTCCAGGCCTCCATCCGGCCGCTGACCGAGACCCTGAAGTTCGCGGGCCCGCTGATCGCGGCCGGTCTCGGGGTGGGCCTGGCCTTCCGGGCCGGTCTGTTCAACATCGGCGGTCGCGGCCAGATGCTGGTCGCCGGTGCCGCCGCCGGCTGGGTCGGCACCGAGCTCGACCTCCCGTTCCCGCTGCAGCTGGTGGTCGCGGTCGTCGCCGGCATGATCGGCGGAGCCCTGTGGGCCGGAGTCGCGGGGCTGCTGAAGGCCCGCACCGGGGCGCACGAGGTGATCGTCACGATCATGCTGAACTACGTCGGCTTCTACCTCGTCTTCTACGCGCTCTCCACCCAGGGCCTCCTGCAGGCGCCCGGCTCCATCAACCCCAAGTCGCTGCCGATGGACGAGAACGCCACCCTCCCCAAGCTGCTCGGTGACCGCTTCAACCTGCACCTCGGCTTCCTGCTGGCCCTGATCGCCGTCGCCGTCGTGTGGTGGCTGCTCAACCGCTCGGCCCTGGGCTACCGCTTCCGCGCGGTCGGCGAGAACCCACACGCCGCCCGCACCGCCGGCATCGACGTCGGCCGGACCTACGTCGTCGCGATGCTGATCGCCGGCGGCCTGGTCGGCCTCGCCGCCAGCAACCAGGTCCTCGGCACCACCACCAGCGGCGTGACGGTCGACCTCGACGCCGGGATCGGCTTCGACGCCATCACCGTCGCCCTGCTCGGCCGCTCGAACCCGGTCGGCATCCTCTTCGCCGGCATCCTCTTCGGCGCCTTCAAGGCCGGGGGCTTCTCCATGCAGGCCTCCGAGGGGATCCCGGTCGACATCGTGCTGGTCATCCAGTCCCTGATCGTGCTCTTCATCGCGGCGCCTCCGCTCGTCCGGGCGCTCTTCCGCCTGCCCGTGAAGGAGGCCAAGTGAGCACCACCGTCCCCACCGAGCCCGTGCCCGGCGTGACCGACGAGGCCCATGTCCTGAAGGTCGTCAGCCCCAAGACGCCGGTCATCCTCGCCGTGCTGACCCTCGCCCTCGCGGCCGCCGTCGGCTTCGGCGGTCAGGACGGTGACACGACGTTCCGGCTGGCGACGCGCAACGACGCGTTCGAGCTGCCGGAGATCACCGTCCCCTCCAGCCCCACCGCCTGGGTGATGGTGCTGGTCATGGCGCTCATCACCGCCGAGTCCGGGCGCCGGATGCTGGCCCGGCGCACCACGCCCGTGTGGCTGGTCGCCGCCTACGGCGTGGTCGGCATGGTCGGCTTCCTGGCCTGGGCGGCCGCGGGTGGCTCGCTGCCGGTCGTCGGCCTGCTGGCCGGCGCGCTGACCCTCGCCGTACCCCTGGTCTTCGGCGCGCTGGGCGGAGTGCTGGGCGAGCGGGTGGGCGTGACCAACATCGCCATCGACGGCCAGCTCCTGGCGGGCGCGTTCGCCGCGGCGATGGTCGGCTCGATCGCCGGCTCGGCCTGGGTCGGCGTGCTCGGCGCCATGCTCGCCGGCGTGCTGGTCGCGCTGGTGCTGGGCGTCTTCGCGATCTCCTACTTCGTCGACCAGGTCATCGTCGGGGTCGTCCTCAACGTGCTGATCATCGGCCTGACGAGCTTCATGTACTCCCAGGTGCTGGTGCCGAACACCGAGGCCCTCAACAGCCCGCCGCGGCTCGGGCCGGTGGCGATCCCGCTGCTCGGCGACATCCCCCTGCTGGGCCCGATCTTCTTCCGCCAGTCCCCCATCGTCTACGCCCTGTACGTCGCCGTCGTGGCCGTGACCTGGGCGCTCTACCGCACCCGCTGGGGTCTGCGGGTCCGCGCCGTCGGCGAGCACCCCAAGGCCGCCGACACCGTCGGCATCAACGTGGTGCGCACCCGCTACCGCACCCTGCTCGTCGCGGGGGCGATCGCCGGTGCGGGTGGCGCCTTCTACACCCTGGTCTCGGTCCAGGCCTTCAACCGCGAGATGACGGGCGGGGCCGGCTACATCGCGCTGGCCGCGGTCATCTTCGGCAAGTGGGACCCGATCAAGGCCACCCTCGCCGCGCTGCTCTTCGGCTTCGCCTCCAACCTGCAGGGGGTCCTCTCGGTCCTCGGCTCCCCGGTGCCGAGCGAGTTCATGCTGATGCTGCCGTACGTCGTGACGATCTTCGCGGTCGCCGGACTGGTCGGCCGTTCCCGGGCTCCCGCAGCGGTCGGGCTTCCCTACCGGAAGTCCTGAGGACGTACGACGGGGGCGTGACCGCGATGGTCACGCCCCCGTCGTCGTACCGGAGAGGAACGGGTGCTCAGGTGTCCGAGCTGCACTCACCGTCGCGCGCGCTGGCCTCGAAGGTGGTGACGACCCAGACGTCGGAGGCCACCTGCGCCACCAGCGACTCCAGGTCGTAGGCCGGCGGCGGGCTCTCGACGGCGCGGCCCTGGGCGTCGACCTCGGCGGTCCCGTTGTCGACGCACGCGTTCAGGGTGGCCACCCGGCGTCCCTGGTTGCCCCCGATCGCGACCTTCCGCACCTCGAGCCAGGAGTCGCCGACCGCGGTGTGACCGCTCTCGGTGAGTTGGGAGAGGTAGCTCTGCACCCCTTGCAGGGCCTCACCGGAGGCCACCGCGCTGAGCGCCTGGAGGTCGAGCTGCGCGGTGCTGAAGGTCCGCGCACGCTCCTGGAGGTAGGCGACGAAGGCGTCCGCGGCCGCACGCTTCTTGCCGGAGGCCGGCAGCTGGCCCACGTGCACCTCCGACTCCGAGGAGATCGTCTCCCCCAGCTCGGGAGGGCCACTGGCGGTCGGTCCTGCCGACTCCTCCGGCGCGGAGGCGTCGCTCGAGGGCGCAGCGCTGGAGGCGTCGTCGAGGCGCGGTTCGCTCGGTTCCGCCTCCTGCTGGCAGGCCGCCGTGGCCAGGAGCAGCACGGAGGTCGCCAGGACGGCGGACCCGCGTCGCACGGTCGAGCGGGATCGGTCAGTCGACATCGGTGACCAGGGTCTGCGACTCCACGACGGGCACGTTCGTGGTGGCGGAGGTGGTCAGCGCCTCCAGGTTGCCACCGGTCGGACCGTTGCGGTCCGTGCCCTGCCAGGTGCCGGTCCAGGTGGTCTGCGCGGTCACGGGCCAGCCGGCGCGGTTGGCACGGTCGAAGGGGAAGGTGCAGGCGTCGCCCTCGGCGGCGCCGCTCGCCCACTCCGTCTTGGACTCCTCGACCGAGCAGGTCGTCGCGCCCGCCGGCGAGGTCACCTGCACGCCCGTGGTCTCGGCGTCGAGCGTCGCCTGGACCGGGGTGCCCGGGATCGAGATCTCCAGGTGGATCGCACCGTCCTGGGCGAGCGCGCCGTCGACGTTCTGCACCCAGAACCAGGTCGGCATGTTGACGAGCGCCGCTCCGCCGAGGTCGACCGCCTTCGGGTTGCGGTCGAGGTCGGGGGCCTCGACCTCGGCCGAGGCGGCGTCCCACACCTCCTGCACCACGTCGTCGACGTCCACGGCCGGGGGCGGCGGCGGGGTGCCGGTCGGGAACGCCTGGTAGGAGACCGGGATCGCCTGGCTACCGCCGATCACCCAGCCCGGAGGCCCGTTGCCGCCGCTGGGGGTGAAGCCCTCCTCCGCGCAGTTGACGCCCGAGGCGCTCTCCAGCTGGTACCACGTCCAGTCCGGGCCCGCGTGCGCGGCGAGGTAGCCCGGCGACGGGTGCGAGAGCAGGGCCGGGAGGAAGGTGATCGTGGTGTTGTCGCGGTTGCCCTCGAGGTACTGAGCCATCGCGTCGGGGTCGGACGGATCGATGTCGAAGTAGCCGTAGTTCTCCGGGTTGAACGGCACCCACCAGCACACCGGCGGGACCGACACGGAGATGCTGCCGCCCGAGACCGGGTCGCCCTTGCCACCCGTCACGACCACCGTCACGGCCTGCAGGTTGAAGCCGTCTCCGGTGGTCCCGCCGTACTGGTCGGCCTGCGCGGGCGGTGCCGCCGCGACGCCCAGGGCCAGGACGGCTGCCGTCATCAGGATCCGCTTCACGTTGGTGGTCCCTCTCGGTGTCGACCGTGCTCGTACGCGTGACCACGGCCCGACGGCCCCGGTCTGGACCAGGTCATGCCCGCCGGAC
>Ga0075365_10000751_pt1 | contig 13154 bp, 11 predicted proteins | sample EndMetdeltDD1765_FD_71387 | JGI IMG/M metagenome (GOLD analysis project Ga0075365, IMG submission 71387) | Populus endosphere microbial communities from Tennessee, USA - Endosphere MetaG P. deltoides DD176-5 | ecosystem: Host-associated > Plants > Roots > Endosphere | place: USA: Tennessee... | reverse complement strand
GGAGGAAACTAGGTAGTATGCCACCGGTGTATTCCAGAGAAATAGTGTATATCAATGATCGCCTGGAACGCGATATGGCAATTACTCAGGCCGAGCATAATCGTATGCGTTCGCTTGGCAACCGAGCTTTATCAGCTTAGAACATGGGCCCAGCCATATTGGGACCGTCAAGGCTTGCATGACTTTCCATACGCAATTCCCTCTGAGCAAGAACTTGAACGGCTTGAAGCTATAGATTCGAACCGCTATTAGACACGAGACCAGAGCGGGCCGTTTGGCGTGTCGCGTACGGTAATACCCTGCGCTGTTAACTGGTCACGAAGTTCATCTGATCTGGTCCAGTCTTTTGCATCTCGTGCTGCCTGACGCTCAGCGATCAGGTTTTTTTGTGTATCGGTGATGTTTGGCCGTGCAGCTAGTTGTAGGCCAAACAGGCGATCTGCAATATTGAGTATATGCTGAATGGTATCTCTGTTAATGCCATGGGCTTCGGATTGATTTGCAAGACCAGAGAGCCAACCGAGTGCTACTGAAGTGTTGAGATCATTCTCGATTGCTTCCTGAATATTTTTGAGTGCAGCCGCATATGTTTCGCCTACAGCATTCTGTTGATCGGCGTTGGGCTGGTGCTTGAGGTCGGCCCAGGCACGCAGGTTGGTGAGCAGGTTTTGCGCCGCTTCCATACCTTCCCATGTGAAGTTCACTGCATTTCGATAGTGAGATTGCAAGATTTTAATGCGAAACGCCAAGGGATCGTAGCCTTTTTCGATGACGTCTCCGAGCGTATAAAAGTTTTGCGCCGATTTGGACATTTTTTTGCCGTTAACCAGAATGTGATCGTTATGAGCAAAAATCTGTGCCATGACAGGACTGTTGGTTAAAGCTGTGCTTTGAGCGATCTCGTTTTCGTGATGTGGGAAAATTAAATCGATACCGCCAGTATGAATGTCGAATGGCTGATCGAGTGTGGCGTGGCTCATGACTGAACATTCGATATGCCAACCAGGACGACCAGTTAGATCCTGGCCATCTAATTCAAATTTCCATGCTGGTTCGCCTGGCTTTTGTGTTTTCCAAAGTGCAAAGTCATGGACTGACTCTTTATCATACTCGTCATTTTGGATACGTGCCTCAGAAGTATTTGCCTGCGTCAGTTCAAGTAGTTGGCCATAGGTTTTGCCGCTTTTACGATATGCTTCAATCGAGAAGTAGACGCCATCATCAGCAATGTAGGCAAAGCCTGCCGCATGCAAATTGCCAATAAGCTTTCGCATGCCGCTAATGTGCTCTGTGGCGCGGGTAAACGTTATTGCAGGGACATCGTTTCCGATACGCTGCATATCCTCACGGAAGATCTTGATGTACTTATCTGTTAGTAGGCCAAGCGCAACGCGAGCATCTGCTTCTGGAAACTGTTCGTGTGAACGACGAATAGTCTTGTCATCGACGTCGGTATAGTTCATGACGTGCCGCGTATCAAAGCCGCTAAACTGCACTGCCCGCCGCAGTGAGTCTGCAAAGACGTAGGCACTTAGGTTGCCGATGTGTGCGTGGTCGTAAACTGTTGGGCCGCACGAATAAATTCGGACTGTTTTGTCTTTGAGCGGAGTGAGCGCCTCGAGCTTACGCGTTAGTGTGTTGTAGAGTTTCATGAGTTTGTTCCTGTTCAAGATTATCAAGTAATTGCGTGGCATAGGCAATACACTCTGATTTAATCTCGTTGAACGGACGTCCTGAGGTACTCATCTTAAAACCACTCGAGTACTCGTGGCCCCCACCTCCAAAATGTTCTGCCAGCTTACCAGCAATAGGTGCTCCATAATTAGCGCGAATTTTAGCAGTAATGTGGCCATCGCTGTACTCTTTGAACGAAATAGCAATGGCGGTATTGGTTGTGAGGCGCATGTCTTCCATGACAAGCATCGATGGATTGTAGTGCGGGCTGTATTCCTGAATTTCTTCCCATGGAATGGTAATAGTGGAGACACGATCGTCAGAAAAGTATTCGATCCGCTGCAATAATTGCCCCTTATAGCGGGTCAGCTCAATGCTTTTGCGCATCATGTCACGGCGCTTGGTTTCAAGCTCGGGGATATTAACGCCCGCTTCTACAAGTTCAGCAACAATATGAATGCTACGGCTGCTTGTTGCGGGTGTCATGAGGCCAAGACTATCTGCCATTATTGCGGTCATCAGGGCGCTGCCCGCCTCGAGATTGAGCGGCCAGTTTAGTTGTTGGGCCAGTTCGTAGATAACCTCGCCGGTTGCCACGGCTGGGTGATTGCAGATAATTGTAGCGAACGCTACGCTGGCCTCAACATTGTGGTGATCAATGACAATGCACGGCTTGCTGGCCAGCCACATGCCCTGCCCGGTTTTGGTCAGGTTTTCGAGTAAGCTACCGGAACTGGTATCGACGATAATGCTCAGGTCAAATCGGGGCGGAAGCTCTTTGCTAACCCGATCCCAGCCCGGCAAATAACTGAGGTACCCGGGAACGTCGGCTCCACAGTACAAATAGGGTTGCTTGCCCATATCACCAATGATATGTTCGAGCGCCAGGGCGCTACCCAAACTGTCACCATCTGGATTATCAGCCTGAATAATAACAATGCGTTCGGCATCGCCAATCAAGGTTTTGATTTTTTCGGTTTCAGGATAGGTCATTGAGGTCATTATAGCGTACTATCTGTTATTTTGCCTCTTTTCTGGCGAGGCATCGCATTGAAACACGAGCAGGTTGACTTGTTGCGCAAAACACGGCTATATCAATATATGAATAACTATCCATCATCCCCCAACGAGTACCGGAGAGTTCCTTCTAAAAAAGTAGCTATGGCAGCATCTGGCCTCCTTTTGGCTGTTGCGTGTCAGGCACAGCCAGAGTCGCCACCCGAAGCGCCCTATTGCACGATGTCAGCTGCTATTCCTCCTGCAAAAACAATACCAGCAACCTATGCAGATGGTATCAAACAGATACTGAGCAGTTTAGCGGGCGCGCCCAAAGAGCACGTGGCGCCTGGACGATCCACAACGAAAGCCGGTCTGTATGTTAGTAACTTCAAGCTGACGGTTAATGGTACCGCTGAATCACCACGTGACAAAGATGTCCACGTGAGCGTCGAGTCTACGGCGCCACAGCCAACCTTTGACACCATGAGGGCTATCTCAACATATGTGTTGGGTAGAACCGTTGATGATCGGCGATTTACCTACTCCGAACAAAACATATATCATTCTGATGCTGGCTGGACATTTACCACCGAACACCTGACGAGCTATAAGAACCTCGAAAACCTTGAGACCGCTTGGTTTACTGCGCAGCCAAATGGGTATACGTGCGCATATGTCGAGAAAAAGACGCTCGGCCATGAGAGCACTTCATCACCGCATGTCGTACGCAATACCAAAGACGCTGAGGCCATTGGGAATGTAACGGTGGCCTCATTATTGCGCAATGCCGGTGCTATTGAACATGAAACACCGGGATTCCTGGACAACCAGACATTGCCAGCTGTTTCGGCTGAATTTTGGAGTGACATGAACGTTACCGACCCACCACTTGGGCCGGTCCAGCCAGTACGGTAAATCTTGTAGAGATTAGCAGTATATTATATAATTTATATACGTTTCCCTGGAACAGATAAGTAAGGAATGGCCATGGCCCCGTCGTTGAACAGCGCCGACTTTGGTGGACCCTCTCTGAGGGTAGCACTTACTGATAATCCGGTTGATTCGGCCAAGCTGAGCCGTGCAGAGCAAAACGCAATCATCAAGCTGGTGGGTGAGCTCCCCGCTGACTACATCAAGCGCCTGAAGCCCTTCCAGTTGGCAATGACGATCCAACGAGCTGTGGGCGTTCTGCGAACCGCTGCGATGAAGACCAACAAGTCTATCGAAAAGAACCCGAGTAACTTCCGAGCTCCCGTCAACATGATGACGTTGGGCGATAGCTCCAGGGCTATCATCGAACATCTCAACAGCCTGCCGAAGCCGAGCGAAGAACCTGCAGCCGACGGCTGTCCTCCGACTTCCTGATCAACCCAGGGCGACTTCCGGGATTCCGGAATACCGTAGGTGGGCGATGGGCTTCTGTGAAATGACCACTGCGTGTCACAATCATCAAGCTCCGTCCACCTACTCGCCTACCTTGCTTAATTAGCTTAATCATTATATTATATGTACACTAACACTCATTGAGGAGGGTTTTATGAGTGAGTTGCATATAGATACAGAAAATCTATTGAAAATTCTTGGCATGTCCGAAGTGCCGATGGCTCTAGTGATCGAGGGTGGTGTTCAGAATTTGAAGATGACTAACTTCAAGATGGATGGAATGGGTATTGATATTGGTTCTTCTAGGGGCGTCACTATGAGCGATATCCGCGAATTGGGCAAGCTACGCATGGTAGATGGGTCAAATATAGAACTTGATCAAATAACATTTCAACGAGCTTTCTCAGACTTAACAGTACAGGCGCGAAATGAAGTGATTGAGGCACTTCAAGCTCCGAGGCAGCATGATGGTACTCTTAGAAATTTCTTCTTGAAAGTTATGGAAGGGCTCTCTGTCGAAGGGGTGAAGACTATCGTTCTTCACATCGCAGCACAAACACCTCACATTATTCACTTAATCAAAGATAACTAGGTTACAGCGCCTGGCGACCTTCGAGCGCCCGACCTAGGGTGATCTGGTCGGCATACTCGAGATCGACACCAATTGGTAGGCCGCGAGCCAGTCGAGTGACCGTGACCGGCCGATCACCGATTTGCTGTTGAATATAGAGCGCTGTCGATTCGCCCTCAACGCTGGCATTTGTGGCGAGGATGATTTCTTCAACCTGATCCTCATCAATCCGGCTGATAAGCTCAGCGATGTGTAGCTGCTCGGGCCCAATCCCGTCAATTGGTGAAACCAGGCCACCGAGTACGTGATAGGTGCCATGGAACTGACCGATTTTTTCGAGTGCAACGATATCAAATGGCTCAGCTACAACTGCAACGACAGTCCGATCGCGTCGTGGATCGGTGTAAAGATTGGATAGCTCTTGGTCTGCCGGAACCAGTGCAAACGTTTTTTTGCAGTAGCCAATTCCTTCGTGTAAATGTTGCAAGGCATCGGCCAGTGACTTTGATTTGCTGGTATCGGTGCGCATCAAATAATACGCATATCGCTCGGCGGTGCGTGGACCAACACCCGGCAGTTTGCCGAGCGCATCAATAACATCAGTCAGGGCTGGCGGTAGGATTTGCATGGGTCTATCAAAAACTAGAGGCCAAGGTCGCCAAGAGCACCCATCATTGGCTGCATCTTTTCGGCGGCAACTTTTTGGCTTTCGCTGATTGCTTCTTTGACTGCCTCTTCGACCCAACGTTCCAACTCGCGGATGTCGTCAAGATCAACGTAATCAGGATCAATGTGAATCTTCTTGATCTTCTGTTCGCCGGTAATCTCAACCTTTACTGCACCGTCACCTTTTTCGACAACGATGACTTGTTTCTGAAGCTCCTTTTGGATCTTCTTAACGCGCATCAGCATTTTGGCTTGATCAAATTTGCTCATAATAATCTCCTTTTCGTATCTATTGTAACAGATGTGGCGCCGATGTTAATTGTTTGCGTCCCGCGGAACCGTAAAAACCTCTTGTGTGACAGATGCCTGCGGCCAAGCAATAAAGTAGCTGCGCATATTGTACACGCATGTCATCGCTACAATGACACTAAAACAGGCTATGCCTACGGTGCGCGCCAGAGGATTACGCGGGAATACTTGCAGCCAGAGCTGTATAAGATAATTAGCGCCAGCGGCGACCACAATATACGCAAAGGGCGCCAGAACAATGATTGGGATCTTGCCATCGGCCAGCGCAATAATAACTGATCCCACCAAACTCAGCACGATAAAGAACTTTACGCGCGCCAGTTTGTAATGTTTGCAGAAAATGTATGTTCCTAGAAGGAACATAACGATACTAAAGATGCTGAGCATCGGCAGACGACCGAGCCATAGCTCGGGATCGGCTTGGCTACGATAAAAGAATGCAAGCGGCACATCAACGAGATTGTGTAGAAAATGGAGCGGTTGGTTCCAGTCCTGGGGAAGAGCCAGCCAGGTTTTGCCAAGTGCTGGTGTTTTATAGAACTTATAGAGCAAGGGCGCGATAATCACCAAGAAGCCGATACTCCCAAGCGTTACAGAACCCAGATGCTTTTTGAAGGCGCTGTCGATGTGTTTCCACTGCAGGAAGAGGCCGGCCGCCACAAGCCAAACCATGCCGGGTGTATAGAGGAGTGCGGCGCTAATCAGCAGACCCAAAACAACCGCCAAACCAGCCTTTCGCTCGCGCAGCCACACGCCTAATGCTACGAGGGTAACAATGCCCATAAAGACACTATCCGGGGTGCCAAGTCGGGCAACGTGCAGGAAAATACTCGACGTACCAAATAAGAGCGTGCCAATAACGGCTGTCCGCGTGCCAAACCAGCGGTACAGCAGCACGGCGAACATAATGATCATAAACCAGGCAATAGTAATGCTGGTAAGCCGAGTTGCCATGAGTTTGTCGGGGGCAATGTAACTTAGCGCATGCACAATAATATGATACGGAGCGTTAAAGGGATTTTCCCATACCGATGCCAGACTCATGCTTGCCTGATAGGTTTGTTGTTCGGTTACGCTGTAGCCATCAGTAAGTGAACCCAGTTTCCACACAAGCAATCCTGCGATGAGCGTGAAGGTTGCCGTATAGCCGCTCAGAGCTTGCCAGTGGCGCATCCAAAAGCGACGGAGTTGAACAATTGTTTTTTGCATTGCTCTTATTATATAGCATCTGGTGCAGTATGGTTCTTATTTTGCCATTCAAACGCAACAGCATTGCCAATGATCCTTTTGACCACTGGCTCGTCAACCAACAAAAGATAGGCGCGAATGCGCAGTAGCGACGCTTCATCCAACACACTCCCGTGCGGTGGTCGTGGAATGTGCAGGTTACGAAGTGCAGCTACAATCTGTTCGTGTGCTTTTCCCCATACAGCAGGACCAGCCTTTGTTGCTGTTTTAATTTTTCGTTCCGTATAGCTGGCGTCAGGCTCGCCTTGTACGTTCGCCATGTAAAAGTGATCAACGACAATATCTGTTACGAAGCTTGGCGGGACTTGCAACAAGGTACCTACGGAGACGGCCGAATCAATATGCACGGTTTGTTTAAATCGCGCCAGGAACACCGCTGCATTTTCCTGTGTCATGCACAAAAACGTCTTTTGATCTTTTGATCGCTGCAAAAGTGGTATGTTAAATTCTTGGGCCTTTTGCACTATTTGTGCAGATGTCACGGTATATTCTCGGAGCTCGCGGGTAAGGCTCACTGCAGTTGCAAGTTTTTCGGATTCATCCCATGGCTGTAGTTTGCCCTCGATGAGTGGCCCTGCTGGTTGCTGTACTTCTTTTGGTACTTCTACGGCCGGCCGCTTTGCGGCTGATCGTGGCGGTTTGCGGACCGTCCGTGACGGCGACGCGCCAGGGGCTGTTTGTTTTGTCGTCTCACTACTGGGTTGCTTTGGTGGTTCAGCAATCCGGACCGCGATATCCTCGGGAGCCCCGAGCTTGTTAGATAACAGGTGCTGAACGAAGAGCTCTTTATCGCGCTGTTCGGCAACTCGAGCGGCAGATGCACTCGGTGGAATATGGTCATCGCTTTCTACAACTTCGGTTGCATTGGCCAGCTTATTGAGTCGTTGCTGCTCTGCTCGACTTACAAAATAGTTAAAATTGGTCTTTGTCCGAAAGCGTCGAGGTTGTATAGCAAGCGCGGTGAGTATCGAAATACGCTGGTTGTGGCCCATTTTGCGAAGGCGGGGTGAACGATCAAACACCTTGGCGATGGCAACAAATTCCTGGTCTTTTGGCAGTTCTTCGGCAGACCAGTGCCACTGAAACTGCTGCTCATACTTACGAGGGAAACATACCAGGCCACTTTTTGCAGCACCATTCTTAACGTCTGAACGCTTTCGTTTTGTTGCTTGAATACCCCGGCGCTCAAACCACTCAACTGTACGGGTTGGATCAGTGCCATACTTTCGACAGAGTTCAACGACACTTATCTCGTCATCCCGGATTTCCTGAGCGGTCTCCGCCCATTCTTTCTGTAGCCGAAGGTACACAGCGTGACTGTAGTGGGGACGCCGCCGGGCGTCAATAGTATCCCGGGGAAATTTTGACTCACTTTCGTCATCGACAACACGACTAGTTACCCATTTTTTTGATGCGCCCAGGAGATCCATAAGCTGCTGGGTATGATACGTTTGCGGCTTGGCTACCTCTTCTTCGATAAATGTTCGTACTTTTTCTTCTGGAATGTATGTGACGCGCTGCTCACCTTCGTCGAAGCTAATGAGCTTGATTCGATTGCGACGCAACAGGCCGGCAAGTACAATCTGGTCGATTTCATAGCTTTCGGCAAGCGGTGCTAGCGGTCCAAAGCCGTGCTCGCGTACGTCCTTACTGCCTCGATAGAGCGCAGTACGATGACGGGAGTGAATTTCGGCTCGGTCAATAAAGTGTCGAAGTTCACTTAGAACAGCAACGTCATCCAATGACCTGACATCCTGTGGGCTTAGCTTGCCGAGGGGTGTTCCAGCATCTTTGGCCGGCTGATGGGGTGCCAGTATATAGGGTTCTCGTTTTGTAGCTGTCTTCGGTGCAATAATTGCTCCTTGTGCCTCTGGTTCTCCGAAGACGTCGTAAGGACTTTTCTGATCACGGTCTTCGTAGTCGTAATGGATGACTATGGTTGGCAGGTCGCTGATGCGTGCACCTCGCCCGAGTCGTTGGATGATTGCCCGTAGCGAGCGCGTTGGGCATAACAGAATTATGGCGTTCAGGCATGCCGGATCCCAGGCTGTTTCTCCCATTTTCGTCGTTGTAATGACGTCTATTTCTCCTCTGTCAAATGCTGCAAAGATCTCGTTATTTTCTTGTCTTTGCTGGAACGTGCCAATAGCATGGGCTCTTGCTGAACGCGGTAGCCCTGTTGCTCGATCAAAAATAGTTTTGCCGTTAATCTCTCTGGCGAGGTCAATGGCATGCTTGCTGCCACCACCCCGAAACGCAAAAATAGTGGTTCGTATATTATGACCCGCAAGCAACAGTGCCAGTTGGCGTGTCTGATCTGTTAAGAACTCATCTTCTGCCAGATGCGCGTAAGAACTGGGCATGTATTCGCCGCCTTTTGTAATAGAGTGCACGACCTCATTTGTTTTATAGCGGTAAAGAATAAATGAATTGAGAATTCCCCGTTCCTCGACACCTTCCCGCAGACTTATATTATGAATAAGCTCAGGCCATAGCTCATAAACGTTGCGATTATCTTCAAGCTCGGGAGATCCGGTCAGTGCGATGTTGATCTTGCCTTTCATAATGTATTCCAGCGCCTCTTTTGTCCGAGGGCCAAGCGCTTCCTGGCACTCATCGGCAAAAATAACGTCAAAGTCGTCAAATGCTTCAGGGTGTCGTTTGTACCAATGGCGAAGTGCCGAATAGGTCATGCCTACCACCGGATCGTTGGCGAAGGGACGGCCTTTTTGCACCATTGTCGTTGGCAATTCGGGTGCCACCTTTGCGAAGCCACGTAACGCCTCATCCTTGCCCATGGTCTGCCCAAGCCCCTTGATATCGTGGGTAAGGTAGAGTACCCGAACCGGAGGCTGGTCATCAACAAGGTACTCACCGACGCCAAACATTATTGAAGCTTGGGCGGCAAAGATGCTTTTGCCAGCTCCTGGCGCATGGGTGAGCGCCCCACGCTTGGTAAGACCGGTCTCGTCATCAGATGGGTTGGCTGTCATTAGAAAGTCGTAGAGGCCATCCATGCCATCAATCTGATGTGCTCGCAGAAGCGTGGTGTCCAGGCTGGCATAGGCAGTCTCAAAGTTTTCAAGTACGAGCTGCCGTCGATACAATTTGCGTGCAATCTCTGAGTCGGGGGTTTGGATCTCTCCCTCCCCAATAAGACTAAGATAGCCTAAGCCAGAAAGAGTGCTTGGTGAAATTTCGGCGGTTTCGGTGACCGGAGGCTTCTCCTCCTCGATCGGTTCCGGCTCGTAATTTCCGCGCTCTGCCACCATGTACGTCTGCTACTCGGCAAATGGATGTGCCCGTTTAGTGTCAAGCGAGCGAATGCGCTGCTTGTCACGCTCAAAGTAAAGTTCAATGCCACCAGTCGCGCCATTACGATGTTTCTTGATCAGGATGTCCATGATGCTTTTGCGTTCGGTTTCGGGGTTGTAATAGTCCTCACGATAAATAAAGGCCACCACGTCGGCGTCCTGCTCGATAGAGCCCGACTCGCGAAGGTCGGCCAGCTGCGGGATCTGTGGTTTGCGGTTTTCGACTGAACGACTCAGCTGTGATAATGCAATCAGCGGCACGTTTAGTTCACGAGCAATAGCCTTCAGACCACGAGAAATTTCTGAAATTTCGTTAACACGGTTATCGCCACTGCTAAACTTGCTACCACCACTCATAAGCTGTAGATAGTCGACAATAATAAGTCCAAGCGGTTGTTTATGAGCTTCGCGACGGGCCTTAGTGCGGAGGTCGCTGACTGTCAGACCAGGCGTATCGTCGATAAATACTTTTGCTTCTGAAAGTGTGCCCATGGCTTGCCCTAGTTTTTCAAAGTCAGCGTCGGTTAGATTGCCGGTGCGGAGAGCCCAAGCGTCAACGCCTGACTCCATGGCAAGCAAGCGGTCAACCAACTGCTCTTTGCTCATTTCCAGACTAAAAATAAGCACCGGTTCTTTGGCCTGTACGGCAACGTTGTGCGCAAGACTCAGTGAAAACGCAGTCTTTCCCATTGACGGTCGGGCTGCCAAAATAAAGAGGTCAGAACGCTGGAGGCCGGCAAGAATGGCGTCCATATCACGGAAACCGGTCGGAATACCGCGAATTTTGTTTTTGTCCTTATGCAGATCATCGAAACGCTCAAAGCTTTCCGCCAAAACATCCTCAATGCTGGCAATACTTTGCTTTACATGTTGCTGGCTGACTTCAAAAAGATTAGCTTCGGCCTCTTCGATAAGTTCTTTAATTGCCTTCGATTCGTCATAACCTAGAGTGGTGAGATTTTGGCTGGTCTTGATAAGACGTCGACGTACTGCCTTTTGAGCAACAATTTCGGCGTATTGTTCGACGTGCGCTGCTGTTGGCACGAAGTTTGTCAACTCGGTAAGGTAGTTTGTGCCGCCGATCATTTCCAGGAAGCCATTGCCCTTTAGCTGGTCGGCAAGCGTTAAGACGTCAATAGGACTTCGTTTTTCGTAGAGCTGAGAGATAGCTTCATAAATTCGCTGGTGGCGAGCATCGTAAAAGTCGGTAACGGCAGTTGTGTCGGCGATTTTCACTAGTGCGTCAGCGTCAATAAGAATAGCACCCAATAAACTTGCTTCAGCCTCAATATTCTGAGGTGCTTGGTGGTGTGTTGATCTTCCCTCGTCCATTGCTATGATTCTAGCAGTTCTCCGCCACCAAAAATATTGCTTATGGTACTAATTGGTCGCGAGGCTGCTTCTTTTTCGGCTTGTTGTACATAATAGTCGGCGTCTTCTGACGGCGGCTCACTGACGCTTTTACTTGAAACAGTGTGCGATATCTCACCATCAACCGGTGCTACTGGTTTGGGCTTGCCCTCGCCAAGGGTGCAGACGATTTGAATCGATTCACCAGTCAAGGCGCTAATCGCATCAGCTATAATTTGCTTATTCTTACTATCGTTTGTTCTTTTTTGATAAAACGCTAGACCGAATTCGAGTGTAACAACGCCAGGGGTAAACCGCGGCTCGGCTGTTTTGATAATACTGTAGAGCGTGCTGTACTTTTTGCGGATACTGTCGAGAACCTGTGGCCAGATGGTCGCGTCAACAGTGACATCACTGGTTGGTACTGGTTCGTCTGAGGTGTCAGTGCTCACAGTGTCGTCTTCGATGGGCGGCGGCGTTGGCTCTTTTTTGGGAGTCACGGGAGTTTCTTGCGGAGGGGTTGTCTCGACAGCGGCTTTTTGGGCGGCGGGCTCAACAAGTGTCGTAGATTTGCTTGTCATGGCGGCGGCCGTAACCTTTGTTTTGGGGCGCTCAATCGGTGCTTGTGGTGCCTGCTGGATGGGGGCTGAAGCTGTGGGTGTGACAATTGTTTGGGCGGTGCCATCGAGAGCCGTTTCGAGCAGAATAACTTCAAGAAATGTTCGAGGATCACTCGAAGCAGGTACGGTAATGAGCTTTTTCAAGAGATCAAAGAGCTGCGCATGTACAAGTAGTGGCTTTTTGTCGAGGATACTTTGGCGCAATACGGCGCTTATCTGCTTGGCGACGCGTGCTGGATCGCTTCCTTGCTCGTAGAGTGTTTGCAGAGTTGTTGCTGCTCCAGGCGCGTCGTGAGCGGCTACGAAGCCGACGATAGTTTGTATGAGTTCGGCTGGTGCAATACCCAAAATTGATTCGACATCAGCTCTGGTGACGTGCTTGCCGATGTTACGTGTCTGATCCAGGAGACTGATGCTATCACGAAAACTGCCTTCGCCGTGGGCGGCGATAAGTTGCAGAGCATCCTTGTCAATTTTGATCTTCTCGGCTTTGGCCATCTGGGCCAGATGGTCGGTCACTTTATCAAGATCAACTGGCTTAAAGGCAAAGTGCTGAGTGCGGCTTACAATTGTTTCGGGCAATTTGTGTACTTCAGTGGTGGCCAAGATGAAAATGATGTGCGCTGGCGGTTCCTCGAGTGTTTTAAGAAGTGCGTTAAATGCTTCGCGTGTTAGCATGTGCACTTCGTCGATGATGTACACCTTATATTTGGCGCTTGTGGGTGTGATGTGCACCTTGTCGCGGAGGTCGCGGATCTCGTCAATGCGACGGTTGCTGGCGGCGTCAATTTCGATGATGTCGAGATGTATGCTCTCGTCATCGTAAGGTAAGCCGTTGATCTCATGAGCTAAAATACGCGCAATGCTGGTCTTTCCGACACCGCGTGGCCCGGTAAAGAGATAGGCATGACTAACTGCACCACTCTTAATTGCATTTGTAAGTGCCTGAGTGATGTGTTCCTGTCCGACAATCTCGGACAGTTTTCTAGAACGGTACGTTCGATATAATGCCTGCCCCAT
>Ga0075365_10000750_pt1 | contig 13162 bp, 14 predicted proteins | sample EndMetdeltDD1765_FD_71387 | JGI IMG/M metagenome (GOLD analysis project Ga0075365, IMG submission 71387) | Populus endosphere microbial communities from Tennessee, USA - Endosphere MetaG P. deltoides DD176-5 | ecosystem: Host-associated > Plants > Roots > Endosphere | place: USA: Tennessee... | reverse complement strand
CAAGTCGCCCTCGCCTCGGGCATAGCGACCCCGGTTGGCGCCAGATGCAAGGCCCGTCCGCAGTTGCATGGGCGACAGCAGACCCTCGGCCGCCTGCTCGCCAGATGCCGCGGCGCCGCGCTCGATGTCCCGCATGTTGCCGTATTGGCGGCGAGCGGCGGCCCATGCGCCGACATCGGCGGGGTTTGTCGCTTGGATCGACCGCTCCATGGCTGCGTCCAGGGCATTTCGCATCTCGCGGAGAACATTCGAGAAATGCCCATCGGCTTGACGCATGGAATTGGACTGCGTCGTCAATCGTGATCGCGTCCGCTGATAGATTTCGCCCGGCAGTGCGGCGAGACCGCCCGGAGGGTGCGCGGCGGCATTGGTCAAGTCTTGGATGTAGTTCGCGACGATCTCACGCTGCTGCACCGGAAGCGTGCGGCCGTAGTCCGTGGCGATCCGATGGATTTCGTTCACGAACGGCTGGTCAAAAATCAGCGTATTGCGAGCGGACAGGTCATTGAACTCGCCCGCGATCCGATCCCTTGCGGCAGTCATCCGCTCCGGATTAGCCAGAATGGGCTCGTCAGGCGCCGCACGAACAACTTCGCCCGTGCGCCCCATGGCCGCCTCAGTGAACTGCTCGGCCGAGCGCTCCTGCGCTCTTGCGGCCTGCCCGCCCGCGCCCGGATAGTCCCCCAGCGCGCTTTCGGCATAGCGCAGCGCAGGACGCCCGGTGATCTGGCCGGCGGTCGGCTGAATGCCCTCCTGCGTCAGCGTGTCGACGAGCGCTTGCCGGCGGGCGGAGATCGGGAGCGGCGTTACGACACGAGCCGCGGCGCTGGGGGCAAGTGCACCGGCACCTGCGCCGAGTAGCCGGGCCAATTCCTCATACTTCGAGCCTTTCGTTGCCTGCCCGGCCGCCTCCGATCCCACTCCGCCGGTGGTCGCGGTCAGGATTTTCGCGCCGATACTTCCGGGCCCGAGATAGCTCAGCGGCGATCCAAGGAACTCGCCCGCGGTTTTTGCGTATTCTCCATACTTCGTCTCGGGCTCGTGCTGCGGAATTGCGGCCTCAACCTTGGCCGTCGCGCGGTCGATCGTGTCGGGGGCGTAGAGGCCCTGGAGCGCCTCCCGAGCGCCTTTGATCTGGCTGGACACGCCTTCGGGCAACACATGCTCGGCGATCCATGCGAGTGCGCGCGTCGGCAGTTCAGGCAGGTCGCGGAGCGCGCGCGGTGTGTTCACGAGGGACTTGGCGGCGCCAGACGCAGCAGACTGGACGATGTCCGCCGGGACGGATGTCGCCTGATGCGCCGCCCGGAGTTCGTCATCCGTCATTTCCGAAAGCGGCTTGGCAACTGGCGTTGCGGCAGGTGTGGCAGAATTGCCACGCGCCAGCGCCAGAAGATCCGCATCGGAAAGGGCGGTCAGATCGGTCACGGCTTGAGGCCCCTCCGCTTCATCTCGGCCTCGATCGCAGAACGGTCAGGCTGGCCAGCAGCGGCCGGGGCGGCAGCAGGCTCCTTGCGCTGCTTCTGGAACTCGCGATATCCCTCCATGGGGTCGGGCAACTGCCGTAGCATCTTCTCGGCATCCGGCCGGCTGATCTCTCCGGTCAGTGCTTTCGCTCCAATCTCTGCCGCGCGCACCTTGTTCTGGTAGAGGCCATCAAGCGTGGTCTTCATGATCGCATTGCCTTCTGGGGTGTTCCCGAGCGAAGGCAGCGACTTGACGAAGTTCTTCAACTCGTAATCGGACTGGGCGCCCGATCCCTTCACGCGCAGCGACGGCGCAACCCGATTGACGATGGCCTCGTATGCCTGGATATCGCTCAGGCCCTCGACCTTGATTCCCAGCGCATCCGCATAGGGTCCAAGCGCCGCCTTCACCTCGGCCCCCTTGCCGGTGCCGATGTTCTTGCCGAGATCCACCAGCGTGTTCATGTCGGACAGCATTTGCTTGGCGTTCGGCCCATCGGCAGCTAGTTCATTGAACCGCTCGGCCTGCTGCTTGGCGCCAATCTTCTGGAATTCGCTCTCTCCCCTCTGGTCAATCGTGAGAGTTTGCGCCCCGGCCTTCTTCAGCCCAGTCTTCCAGTCGTAGAACGACGGCGGGGCGCGGCCGGCAGCGCGATCCTGCTGGACGGACAGATTGTATTCCTTGATCTCGTCGGTGTTTCCGCTCTCCCCGAGAGTCTTGGCGAGCAAGGTCTGCCCCATGGCCTGCGTGCCGGGGTTGGAGAGCAGCGCAGCGATCTGCCGGCGCTTCTCCATGGGCATGTCGGCGAGTAGGCCGGTGCTGGCCGTGGGAGGCGGAGGTGCCGCCGGGATCACGGGCACGGGCGCGGACGGGGCGAGCGCGGACGGCTGGCCTCCGGGGCGCGGCTCGTAGAGTCCCGCGGCCTCCGCCTCGCTGTCGCCCCACACCTTTGGCGTCGGCATCACCTCGGGCCGGCTCAGGGCCGCGGCGACCCCAGCGCGGCCGGCAGGAGGGGGCGCCAGCAATGACCGATTGTAATCGCTGTTCGGGTCATCCATCGCGGCAGGAGTGACCGGCAAGGCAAGTCGCCCGGCCGGTGCAACCGGAGAGCGCATTTCTGGTGCTGAGCTAACTGGGGATGGCGATGCCGTGCCCATGGGCGGGGCAGGCGGGGACTCCACAGGTGCCGCGGCGGCCGGCGACGACCCGCCACCGAACAGCGAGGCGACCCGATCGATCGGGCTCTGATACTGCGGCACATACGGGGTTTGGTTCGGCAGCCCGAGCGCCTGCAGCATGGCGTTATTACTGTCGTAGCGGGACTTGCGCTCGTTTTCCTCCGACTGGGCGAACATATTGCCGCCGATCGCGCCCTTCGCAAGCTCGTCTAGGCCCTGCGCCCAATGATGGACCGGCTTCTCCTTCGAGAAGTCGAACAGCTGCTGCGCGATCTGCATGCGCCGGGCAATCGCCTCGGGTGTATAGGTGCCGCTGTCAACCATAGGAAGACCCCATTCCCATGATCGGCAGGTGGGCGGCGCCGAGCGCCATCATCCCGCCCGGCCGGCGTGGCGGAGTGGCAGCCATCGGGAACTGGCCACCGCCCTGTACTGGGAGTGCCGCCACCTGCGGAACGACGGGCGCGGCATGTTGGGGCATCGCCGTGGCCGGCTGCGGTCCTTGGGTGGGTGGCGCGGCATCGAGTGCCCCGCTGATGCGCTGGATGGCATCCATGCGCTTGGCCTGCTCGGGCGACGGGCGCGCCGCCTTGAGCAGGTCCATGATCGACGAGCCAACGGCGCCGGCATCGCCTCCGGACGGCTGCATTCCGATCGCGAGAAGGTCAAGCGGATCCATTGAGCGCCTCCGCCACAGCCGTATAGTTCACGGCGTCAATCCCCGGCATGACTTCCGCCGTGGCATCCGGCGCGACCTTCTTGACCTCGTCCGCCATCAGGCCAAGCTGCATCAGTCCACCGCCGAACTCGGGCTTATAGCGGAACTTGTACAGGTTCAGCCCATTGTCGAGCTTCCCGACCTTCTCGATGTCGGTTTTCGCCTTGCGGCTGGACATCATCCAGCCCCCGAGCGCGGTCTTGCCGAGCCCGAACAGGCCAGACATCATGTTCTGCTGATTCTGAAGCTGTGCGTTATATCCGACGTTCTGCTGGTTGAGGCTCTGCCCCACAGCGCCGATGTAGTCGGTCGGAGCCACGCCCGGCTGAGGCGTATTCGTGAAGTTCGGCTGCGAGACCTGAGAACCGCTCATCAGCGCCGTGATCTCGTTGATGGGTTGATTGCGCTCGGTCAACCCCTCCTGGATCGCTTGGCCGCGGCCCTGCAGGAGAAGCTGATTATAGGCGTCGTTCTTGTTCTGCCCGAATTGGGTCTGCGCATTGTTCCACGCCTCCGAGCCGGGCCGGATGCCCTTGTTGATCAGCTGCGTTTCGAGGGCCGATTGCTCCTGCTGGAACCTCGGGTCGAGCCGCTTGCTGCCAAGGTCGTATAGCCGGGCCTCAGTCGACTCGTTACCGAGCGTCACCGGCTGGTTGAGCAGATTGCCGATCTTGGCGGACTGGCTGACGCCGATGTTGCCCAGGTTCTGCTGCGTCTGATTCGTCAGATCAGCAAGGGCCTGTTCCTGCGGAGAATACGCTTGCGTGGCCTCGAACCGAGGCGTGCCGTCGTCCCACTTGCCGATTTGACGATAGGTGAGCGTGCCTTGCGGCGTGACCTGATTTGTCGCGTTAAGACCATACTGGGCTACAGCCGTGTCTTTGTTCATCTGCGCCTGAGCTTGCGCAGTCTTCACTGGATCTGGCGCGGCCGGGGCTGACGGGGCTTGCATTATAGCCTCCACCGCTTGCGGAATTCGGGCATGTCATCCCGCGTGAGAGAATAGGCAATGCCATCCATTGCGCCGTAGAGCCGGCGGGCGGTGCCTTCGTGGTGGAATCCGAGTTTCGGGGCCAGCCTGCGGACGCGCTTGTTGTCCTTCCGCGTGTGCACTTGGAGGCGGGCGCAACGCAGCTGCCGGAACACATACTCGTCGACTGCTCGCCAGGCGCCGCGGGTCATGCACCCAGCGCCGGCCACGCTCATTTCGATGGCATCGCCAGTGTAGCCGGTGAACACGAACCCGCCGCGGAGGTGCCCAGTCCCATCCACAAGGCCGAACGCAGTGAACGGCGCCTGAAACGGCTTCCCGAGGATCGAAGCGACCCAGTCCGCAACCGCCTGATCGTGGCCCAAAATGAGATGCATCAGACGATCGACCCCACTTCGTACGTGATGTCGAAGGCGTTCACCTGCAGCGCGATCTCAGGCGTGGTCACCTCGCCCCATGTCCCAAAGCCCCACAGACTAACGCCCCACACAGCTGCTAGGCCCGTGCTGCCGCTCGACACATCCACCGCCATGCGGATGGAGGCGCAGTAGCCGAGCCCCGCCACGGTGGTCCAGTTGGCCTGCACCGACGTTTCAGTGGGCCACACGTCGACATCCCACAACGCCTCGTCCCAGAGTGCCGCAGAAGTGGCAATTGTGGTCGGCGTCGAGATCGGTGCATCGGTGCGGAAGTCAACATTCAGCGCCAAGCCCGGATTGACTTGGCCGTCCGTCGTCAGCTGCGGCCGGCACATGGTCCAGCGCTTCTGCCGGCCACGCTGGCCGAAGTAGTTGAATGCCGTGCGCAATTCGCCATGCAGTACCGCGCCGTGATCCGTGCCCGACGTGTCGGCCTCGTAGACCACGCCGTCATTTCCACCGAAGTAGAGCGTATCGTTAAGCAGTTCCCAGCATGAGCCATTCATGCCCAAGAATCGACACCAAGCCCCGCTCAGCGTGTTCATGACGTACTGGTATTGCGTCTCGTTCTCGACCACCGGAACGTTTAGGATCGCCCGAGTGCCCTTGGGATAGCTGATCAGCTGCCAGCCGAAGTGGTCGCCCCAATCCCGTGCGGATTGGTTCATCACACGCTGGATGCGCTCGGTCAGCGCCACCTTCTGCACCGCGGCGCGCTCGAAGATCATGGCGCGGGAGAGCGGCACCACACCGTCAATCGAGATGATGGCGATATCGGCACCCACGCGCGTCAGGCACCGCTGCCCGATCGGGGCGCCCATGTCGAACACGCCGACGAGGACGAAGTCGACGGCCGGGTCCACGCCACGATAGATCGCCACCTGGCCGCGCGAGGACAGAAACACGGCATAGTCGTCAGGGCCATCGCCGGCATCGATCGACCATGTTCCCATCGAGCGCAGGTGTCCGCCCTCAGTGAACAGACCCCCGAGCGGGAACTTCGTCGCCGCACCTTGAATCGAATCGACCGGCAGGTAATAGGCGTCCGATGAGTCCTGCGCCACGAACCAGATGCGATTCTTGTGCGCGTTCACGTCGATCGCCGCCGCCGACATCCCTGTAATGGTTGCTACAGCCCACACCGCACCATCGTAATACTGTGGATCATCCGCTCCATTGACCGCGTAGAGGAACAGTCCGCCCGTGGTCGCGAAGTTGATGTACTGGAACCGCGCGTTGGTGAGGCCGGTGACCTGTACGGTGGAGGTGCCGCCGGTCACGTCGAAAATGCTGTCATCCGACGCGGCGAACAGGCGACGGGTGGCCACGCCCTCGTAGGCCATCAGGGTCTCGACCGGCAGCGTGGTCGCCGTATCGGCGTGCCGGATGAAGCCGCGACGAAGCTCCACGAAGTCAGGCTGTGGGAAGAAGTTGTCGAGTTGGGTCGCCCTCTTTGGCGACATCGCGGCGATCGGCGACACGGCATCCCAACCCTCGATGGGCGCCGGCACCGATGCGCCAGTCGCCACCATAGGCACAGCAATCTGTACCCGGCCCGGCACCTGGAGCCCCGATCCGCTCTGGTATGCCAGCTTCCTCATACCGGCACATTGCCCTGCGTGATGTTGAACGAGTTGGTGTAGCCATCGGCGAGGATGGCGACATGCGTTGAACCGGTCTTGATGCCGACGATGATCGTCTCACCGGTCACAGGGATGACCATGGAGTTCGTCTGCGCCGCAGTGACGGCTCCGGAAGCACCAAAGCGCACCCAGATGAGATTGCACGTGCCTGCCATGCGCTTCAGCCGCAGCGCCGGGTTGGTCCCGAGCGTCGCGGTCGGCAGCGCCAGCGTCGCCGACACGTTCGTTACCGCCTGGACCACGCTGTCGGTGTTGGGCACGAAAAGGGTCATCCCGGGAAGAACCCATCCTGCACGTTTGCGCTAGTAATCAGCAAGGGGAACCGCCTTCGGTTCAAAGACAAGTCAGGCATACCACCGTCACGGGCTCTTTCTCTATTTACGAAATCGACGTACTCTGCTTGCATTGCTGCATAGTCAAAACCTTTGACGGCGAAGAACCTCCACTTTACTCCAAGTATCAGCATATCCTCGTCGAACAACGGAACGTCAGTGTCGGCGGTAAACCGGTTCTTCGTCGTGCCGTCCACGGCCTCGACCCAGCCGTTGCTCACATACTCGAACACGAGCGCGGCGGGGACGGTGGTTGCTGCCGGCGGAGGCCAGAGGCGGAATGCGGTCGGCTTCTTGCCGATTTGCCGCCAGCGCCGCCGCGGGCCGGTCGTGACGATGCCCGAGCGCTGCCACTGGTCGAACTGCGGCGACTGCGGCCCCACTAGCATCCAATGGTTCGTGCGGTCCCACCACGTGTGCGGGATGTAGCGGTCGAAGTTGCTGACGATGTTGTACGTGTCGCGCGCGAAGGTCAGCGTGACGCCGGTATCCGTAGCGGTGGCCTCCATCTCGCAATCGACCGTGGTCGCGGTCACGGTGCCGGTGACGCGCTGCGCCTGCGGCATGCCGGTGCCCGAGACCGAGAACGCCCCGGAGACGATGCCCGTCGTGCTCGACACGTTGGTGATCGTGGTCGACCCGGTCGTAACGTCACCGGTCACCGTGATCGGCGTTTCGAGGTTGATGACCTGCTCACCCTGAAGGCTCGTCCAATCCTTCGACTTGAACACCTCGATGCCGTCGCGATTGACCAGCGCCAACAGCTGCTTGATCTGCAAATCGGCCGAACCCACGACAGAGGCCGGGGCGACAAGCCCAAGCTCGTTGCACGCGGTTTGGACGATCGTCAGCAGGTCCATGGGATCAGGCCGGGGCGACAGTGCCGATGGCAAACCAGCCGGTGGACGAATAGCGCATGAAGACGCCGCAGAGCTGGACCACGATGGCGATCGGGGTATCTGCCGCGGCTCCATTGAACGTGCCGCTGGTCGGCGGATAGACCTTGGCTGTACCGCCCGTCACGGCGATGACGTAGGGGACCATCAATTCGGCGGTGGAGGGCAGACGCACGCCATCCGAGCCGCTTCCGGTCACCACGATTGAACGCTGCTCCTTGAGCAGGACGGTCGCATTCGCCGTGGTCGTGCCAGCCGCAGTCACGGCTGCCTGCGACGGGTAGCCCTCGCGGCTCGAATACTCCGCCGGCATACCGACGCCCATGAGGTCCTTGGCGAGCATTATGCGATCTCCTTTCGGGCTTCCCGAGCGGCAAGCTCGGCGTTGGTTGGGCGGCCGGGACCGCGGCGGGGGAGCTCGTCAGCCTTGGCCTGCGCATCGGCGAGGGCGGCCTCCAGAGCGGCGATCTTGTCATCTTTGGCACGGCTGGCGAGTTCCAGCGCGTCGAGCCGATCGGCCATGCCGTGAAAGCTCTTGCCCTTCTCGGCCTCCTGCAGCCACGCCTGCGCCTTCATCTTGTACTGGCGACCGCCCAGTCCGATCTCTTGAATGCCGGTGTCGCTGAGGCCAGCCAGCTGCTCGACCACGAAGACGCCTGCGCGGCGGAAGTTCTCGACGATCGCGGGCTCGGACGGGAACAGGAGCGACAGCGGAGCGCCCTCCACCTCCTGCTTCTGCCCACGCTGGAACGCCGCGTACTGCCGCGGAAAGCGCTCGATGTCGACCGGCCGCGCTGGCTGGTTGTACTCGCTCAGCCGCGAGTCGCCAGGCTGGATGATCTTCACGAACACCACGTCCCGGAACACCGGATAGCCGGATTCTTTCGACCGGGCCTGGTCGACGACCGCCTTGGTGTGGAACTCGGCGAAAATGCGCTCGTCGGAACCGGGCGCGTCATAGCTCATCATTGCGTCGGGCATTGCAGGCTTTCCTTGTTCGTCTGTTGAAGTCGCGAAAGAACCGGCTTGGCGTGGACCGAACTGCCCATGATGGCCGCCCAAGGCTGGGCTTGAACGAGAGCCATCATTTCGATGCGCCATTCGTTGGCGAACTCGCATCCGCCAGTCTCGGGCCACATCGGAACGCCCTGCGTAAAGTGAACGAGGCGCGCTTTCGGATTGGGGGCATCGTAGCCGACAAGATGGTTCCACGCGGCCGGCAGCTCACCGATCCGCTCAGCCCAGCCGAGCCCAAGCGGATTCTGCCGCTCGTTATCGATAAATTCCGGTGTCAGTCGCTGGCAAAGCTCGTTGTCGAATACCATGACGGACGACCATTCGAACTTCATCTTGTTCTTGACCACGGATACGTCGCAAGCACTTGGAGCCGCCTTGAACAACTCGGCAATGTCGCCGCGGACCATCATGTCGGCGTCAAGGAACACGGACTTCCCCTTGAAACCGCAAAGATAGGGGCAGATGAAGCGCGAATAGGTAAACGGCGTCAGCCCTCGCCGCTTCATCGGCAGCGTCGGAAGGACCAGAGGCGTAATCGACACAGGCTGGCTGGCATGCCGCATGATCGAAGCATGCAGGACGTGATAGGAAACCGCCTGCCGGTCATCGTAGCCTACGAAAACCCTCAGCATTGCATCCCCGCTTGCCTGCACATCTCCTGCAGGAGTCCGTCGCCGAACATACGAAACTTGGCGCCCTCCCAAAGGCGAAGATCGTCCATGAACTGCCGGGCGTAATCCACAAGGGAGGGATTGGTTTTGAACCAGCGATCACCGCAGCGGACGTTCAGGAGGGCCTTCGGGTTCTGGTCGGCATGCGAGCCCGCATACTGTCCACCTTCAGCCGCGCCTTCCGCATAGGAACTGTCCATGGCGTGAACGTCGAAACTCCGGTATCCGCGCGCATAGAGTAGAGAGATCGACCGCAGCCCGACACTGCCGCCTCCGATCAAAAGCCACGCTTCCGGCTCGATTGACCATACGAAATCTGCCGAGACTTGGCCGTTATGCAGGTGCCAAAGCGACAGGTCGTAGCCGGCAAGCTTACGCACATAGGAGGGGTCGACACATGACGCCAGCCAGTAGCTCACGTCCTTATGCGGCGCACCCATTTGATCCGCATTCCGCGCGCGAGGATCGCAGTCGATCATTGCACGCGGGATGATGCCGCGGTCGATCAGGAACTGGTGAGCGGCCCCCACGCAGTAGACATCCTGCAATCCCTTGAGCAGAGGCCACGTATTCTGGAGCGATGGACCGTAGCAGACCAGCGAGGCCGTCCGATCGTGCGGGGGCACACCGTCCTGGACGCGCCTTGATACCTTCGCGCAATTGCGCCGCACGTTCTCGTTCCTCCGGACGTCGTCCATTGCGGAGATTGAGATGATTTTGCCCAACTCCGGGATCAGAAGCGCCTCGCCAAAGCACGAGGTTTCGGCCTCATTCCAATCGTATATGGAGAACTTCTCGGACAGCTTCTTCTTCCACCATGCCGCGGAGTGGAAAGACAGGTGGGGGTTGCGCCCATCAGGTAGCACATGGTTATGCGCCAACTTGGTGCTGATGCAGAAAAACAAAGTGCGCTTGGTGACGCTTCGAAGGTGCTCCAAAACGCTATCCAGTAGCTCTGGCTCGATATGCTCAAGAACATCGGTGCAGACTACCAGATCCGCCGGTTCGGCAATGGTTTTGCCTTCGACGGCCGGGTCGTATTCCTTAACGTCCCAGTTGAATAGTGCCTTTTTCAGGGTTCCCTTGCCGCATCCATAGTCAAGGATGGATTCGCAATGGTTGTTCTTGGCAACATTGACCACTCGCGAGGCCCATTTATAGCCTCCCACGCCGAACTTGGGGCTTCTATGAAGCTCCCTATTCTGCTCGCGGTAGTTATCGGTAATCAGCAAGACGCCACCCTTCTCTCAAGGTACACTGGGTTGCTTTTACGCGCCGGTCCCTTACACGTCCAGATCGGGGCGTCGCGATCGAAGTTGTAGCAGACGAAGTCTTGCGTCAACTTCAGCACATCAAATCGGCTCCCCATCTCCTGGTAGACCTGCCACACGGTCGCCTGATCGTCCCCCCACCGGTTAGACTGCGATAACAGCTTTTCCCGCACACGCTCGGCAAACGGCTTTGCCCTCATGTTCCAGTATGATGCCGTTAGGAGAACCTGGAGGTTTTCCAGCCAAGGCGCGATCCATGGCCGCAAAAACAGCGCCATGTCGCAGTCAAACTTGATGGGCTTGTTAATGATGGAATCGATGTCCAGAATCAGCACATCTTCCCTATCAAGCATCTCTGGCAAGCGAAGCAGGCGCAGCCAGCAGCTGAATATACGATCTTCGTCGTAATCCAGCTTCTCGCGCCACTCCGGGAAGTCTTCGGCCATGTCGACCTTGACCCTGTGCCCGCACTTCTCAGCAGAACGGATAAACGCCTCCCCGTGCTCGGAGAAGTACCCCTGACACGAGGAGGCGTATATCAACATCACGCGCCAGCCAGCGGCTTGCGGACCGAGATGGAGTTCCCGACCACCAGCGTCGCTGACGCCGTCGAGCCCGACGCCGTGACCACGCAGGTGATTCCGGAGACCTGGTAGTGCGAGACCGTGTTCGTCGCGCCAGTCAGAGCGCCCGCGGTATCGAGCGAGTACAGCGGCACCGAAATGCCGGCCGATGCCACCAGCGCGGTGAACGTTCCGGACAGGATGAACCAGCCGGCCTGGCCAGTCGTGAGCGAGGTGGCGCCCTGATAGAAGCCGATTTGCATGGCCAGACCTTCAGGCACCGCGGTAGCCGCACCTGCTCCGCCGATCGCCGTCGCGCGGAAGGTGGAGTTGATCGCGCAACAGGTATACTGCGCGATGGTCGTGGTCGTATCCGCGAAAATCCATCGCGAGCCGTCCGTGCCGAGTTCGATCGTGCCGAGCTTGAACGGATAGTTCGGGTTGGACGGGTCATTCGTTGTCGAGATCGCGGCGGTCTGGTCGTACTTCGTGTACGTCTGGTAGAAGTTGGTGCCGATCTTCGTCAGAGGAAGCGCAGCCATTGTCAGGCCCCTTTCGTGGGAGCGGTGAGCGCCCGTTCCGGCTCCCAGCCGTACCGAAGGCGCGAATGAAGACGGTCGTAGGGAATGCCCACTTCAGCCGCCCATTGGGTGACGTTCATGGTCTTGCCGAAGGCCGTAAGCATCCGGTTATGGCGCGTATTGTTCTGCTGGTCCTTCATCGTCGCCCAACGGCAGTTGGATTTCGAGTAAGGCCCATTGTTGTCCTTGCGGTCGATGGTATAGCCCTCGGGGGGCTCTCCCATGTCCGCAAGGAAGACATCGAAATCGGCCCATGAAGGATCGACCTTGATGCCTCTCGCGCCATAATTCTTGTAGGCATGGCATTTCGGGTTTTCGCAGCGCTGGCGCATATCCTTCCAGACGCCGTAAACCCGCGACCTCGCCTTTCCGTGCTTGAAGATCCTTTCGGCATTCAGGCATCCGCACGACTTGACTTTGCCCTTGGCCAAGTCTTGGCCGTAGGCGGTGACGGCTCGGCCGCAATCGCAGCGGCAGAACCAGCGCGCATTGGTATCCGTGTCGCTGGCATTGGGTGCCCGGGCGGTCACCACGAGGCGCTCGTAACGCTGCCCCATCCGATCGATAAGTCGCATGCTCAGTTCTCCCTTGATTCGGAGAACCGACCATGCCACACTCTCGGTCAGTTGGTTAAGCATTTTCTTGCGACTACGTAGTCAAAACGCCCTGAAGGAAGGCATTCGAGAGTGTCATATTCCCAGCCCAGCCCTGTAGCTCAACCATCGCATCTTGGTTTACTGAGAACCGGCGCGGCTCGATCGGGCTCATGTTGCGGTCGGGATGGGGCCGCAGATAGATGTAGTTCGTGTTGAGGAAGTAGAAGTGCACGCCACTCGGCACGCCGCCGGTGACGAATGCATCAGCCGCGCCCCAGTTTGCGCCGTCGCCGGTGACGCCCTGGAATCCGCCGTCGAGCACGACATCGCTGTCCATGAACTTGACGCTCATGTAGCCGGCCTTGGCCACGTCGGTGTCGGTCGACGTGATGCGCTGGATGGCGTGGAGCGACTCGTTGTAGGCCCGCCAGGCAGTGTCGCTGGCAAGGATCAGGTCAGGCCGATCCTGCTGGCGGATCAACTGCGTGTAGAGCGCCAGCATGTAGCTATAGACGTTGGCCGACGTGAGAGCGGCGCCGCCGTTGGTGAGGGCGCTGTACGTGATGTTGCGCCAGAAGTTCCAGGTGCCGCGATCGATGCCGCCGATGATGCCCGATGTGGGCGTGGAGGCGATCAGGTACTGGAGGCCGCCGATCTGGTTGGCCAGCGTGCCGTCGCTGTACACGTCGTAGGCGAGGCCGTTCATGAACGTCTTCTCGGCGTTCTTGATGCGGCTTTCGAGCAGATCGATGACCTGCGACGGCCCGCTGTTCTGCAGCTGCTCCAGTCCGCTGATGGACACGGCGACGGCCGCCTGGC
>Ga0075365_10000749_pt1 | contig 13171 bp, 10 predicted proteins | sample EndMetdeltDD1765_FD_71387 | JGI IMG/M metagenome (GOLD analysis project Ga0075365, IMG submission 71387) | Populus endosphere microbial communities from Tennessee, USA - Endosphere MetaG P. deltoides DD176-5 | ecosystem: Host-associated > Plants > Roots > Endosphere | place: USA: Tennessee... | reverse complement strand
GATATAATCATATCGATTATGAGCATATTGCTCAGGCATTGCCGAAAGGTGACCGCTATATCGTCCCTGCGTGGTATGCCGAAAAAACTTCACCAAAATTGTTTGGTTCCAGAAGAGAGACTGTGGTTTTTTCTGGAAGAGGTGGATCTGACACTTCCGGAGCAGAAGTTGCGTTTGGAATTGGTGCAGTACTCTATGAAGCTTGGAAAGACGTTGATGGCATTTGTTCAGCAAATCCAAAAATTGTTCCCGATGCACATCTTATCGACGTTATGTCTGAGCAAGCATTACGAGAATTTGGCAATAAAGGTGCCAAAGTATTTCATCCTGATGCCGTTGGAAAAGTTCCCGTTAGTGTTCGAAATATTTTTCATCCTGAGCATCAGGGCACATTAATCCTTTCCGAGAGGAATGAATCTGACGTCACCGATGGTATCATTGGTGTTGCCAGTAAGCATGATTTCGTTGCGATAACGATTGAACAGCCAGGGAGTAATTATCATTCTGGGATTGGCGGTGCGGTTTTAGGAGCATTTGATAGTATGGATGCTTCTTTTGATCATGTCCAAACAGGGCAAGATACGATGACTGTGCTCGTTCATAGAGATCAAATTAAGGGGAAAGAAGAAGAGTTGAAAAGACGCATTCTGAAAGGAAAAGGGCTTCATCATTCATCGATTAGGGAAAGAGGTGATATCGGATTGGTTACCGTGGTGGGTGAAGGAATTGCTGAAAATGGTGAGCGGACAGCCATAACACATACCATCTTTACCGCACTTAAAGAGAATCATATTCGTACTGCCGGATTAGGTGCTCCTGTTGATGGAATCAGTGTCTACGTCGCAGTTAATAACTCTGATATTGAGAAAACGGTACAAGTACTTCATGATGCAATTTTCCCGAGCAGTTGAGAGATATAAATGATTTATGTTACAATCATTTTGAACGAAGAATATAGAAAACTATCTTTTGAATAGACTTTGCTATGACAATAACAGATGGTAAGAATTAACCAACACTTTCTTAAATTGCATAATTATTTTCTTTTCACTGAGATTGCTCAGCGAGCTGAACGTTTCCTGCAAAAGCATCCAGATGTCACTCTTTTCAAATTAGGAATAGGAGATACCACCGAACCACTTCCCCAAAGCGTCATTACCGGACTTAAACGTGGCGTCGAAAAATTAAGTAATAAAAAAACTTATGTAGGCTATGGTGATGAACGAGGTGAAATTGCTTTGCGTAAGGGATTTGTTTCTTGGTATCAAGAACATGGTGTTTCGTTGGATGCTGATGAAATTTTTATCTCTGATGGAGCAAAAACTGACCTCGCTAACATCCCGTCACTTTTTCATCAACGATGCATTATCGCTGTGCAAGATCCTGTCTACCCGATGTACGTCGATAGCAATGTTATTTACGGGAGGACAGGGAAATACAAAAATGGCAGATATAAAAAAGTTGTTTATATGCCTTGTGTGAAAGAAAATAATTTTGTTCCGTCATTACCTAAAACGCGTGTCGATTTGATTTATCTCTGCATGCCCAATAACCCTACGGGGTCTATCATGACAAAGAAACAATTAGCGGAATTTGTTGCCTATGCTAAGCAACATAAAGCAATTATCATTTTTGATACAGCCTATGCAGCATTTGTACAAGACCCCAAGCTTCCTCGAAGTATTTATGAGATTCCTGGTGCGAAACAATGTGCAATTGAAATTAATAGTTTCTCCAAGTCCGCTGGGTTTACGGGTGTCAGAATGGGCTGGACAGTTGTGCCAAAAGATTTGCGGGTCGAAGATGCTATTCCTGGAGAGGTAAATGCGCTTTGGAAAAGGCGTCAGGCGACGATGTTTAATGGTGTTTCGCATATAACCCAAGAAGGCGCCTTGGGTTTGTTGACCAAACAAGGCCAAAAAGAATGTCATGATATTACACAATATTATCTTGAAAATGCTCGCCTCATACGAGCAACATTGACCCAATTAGGATTTGAAGTGTTTGGTGGAGAAAATGCACCCTATCTTTGGGTAGAGACACCAAAAGGCCTTTCTTCCTGGGAATTTTTTGATCTCTTGTTAGAAAAAGCACATATTGTGGTAACACCGGGAGTTGGATTTGGCCCTCATGGAGAAGGCTATGTGAGATTCTCATCTTTTGGTCATCGAGAGACGATTCAAGAAGCCGTTAAAAGCTTACAAAAAGCTTCTCTCTTGCAAAAGATTTAAGTGCATGTTAGACTTAATCTTACTTTATGACATCTAATGTAGTTATTACAAACGCAGTAAGCAAGAAGCACCTCTCGTAAGAGGGGCTCCTTTTTGCAGCAACAAGAAGACCACCCCTCGATGAGGGGTTTTTTTGTGGAGAAAATTATGAAAAACAACTTTACTATTACGAACAACAAATTATTTATCGGCGGTATGAGTGCGAGAGAGCTCATTGGAAGATTCGGTTCACCCGTGTATGTCTATGATGCTGATATTATCAAACGACAGTATGCTTCACTGCGCGACACGATTACGTATCCAAATTTAAGTATTCATTATGCATGCAAAGCCAATTCAAATCTCGAGATCCTTAAACTCTTGCGAGCAGAAGGTGCTCATATTGAAACAGTAAGTCATGGAGAAGTAGATCTTGCATTAGCAGCAGGTTTTACACAAAAAGAAATTATCTATAGCTGCGGAAATATTTCTTTTGAAGAGCAAAAAGAATTAATGAGCCAAAACATTGCTATGAATCTTGATTCGTTGACGCAAGTAAGACGGTTTGGCGAAATTAATCCTGGTGGAAAAATTTCTTTTCGAATTAATCAAGGCATCGGAGCAGGTTTTCATAAACACACCATTACCGGAGGACCCGAAAGTAAATTTGGCATTGATATCACCCAAATCCCTGAAGTAAAAAAACTTGCCAAACAATACAACTTAACAATTGCAGGAATCCATCAGCATATCGGTTCAAATATTCTTGATGAGAATATTTTTATGCAGGCAATAGAGAAATTATTAGAAACAGCGAAACTTTTTCCAGATCTTGAAGTAATCGATTTTGGTGGAGGATTTGGTGTGCCATACAAACCAGGAGAAAAAGCATTGGACATGATATCGCTTGGGCAGAAGATTACCAAAGCGCTTACGCAGTTTATGAAAGCATATGGAAGGGAATTACATGTCCGATTTGAACCAGGACGCTATCTTGTTGCAGAATCCGGTGTATTCTTAACCACAGTTACTGAGATTAAAGAGACGCCTTACAAAACATTTGTCGGACTTAATGCCGGCTTTAATCAACTCATTCGTCCTGCCATGTATGGTGCCTATCAAGAGATTGTTAATGCGAGTGATATGACGGGGGCGACATCTCTTGTATCTGTAGTTGGCAACATTTGTGAATCATCCGACTTCTTTGCAAAAGATCGTACGATATCCAAATTCTCAGAAGGTGACATTGCGGCAATTTTGGATAGTGGTGCCTATGGCTATTCCATGAGTTCAAATTTTAACGCACGTACACAACCTGCGGAAGTCTTGATTGAAGATGGCAAACCACGAGTGATCCGAAAAACAAACGGTCTACCTACTAAGAAACTCCTCTTTTCTGAGGGACTGTCTATTTAAAACTTTCTTTAAGAAAATGAGGTATAATACAAGCTATGTTCTGGGCTGATCATGTACTAAAAAGTAGAAAAGGAAAAGAATGGCTGAATGATGCCTGGACGCCGTCTGGTATTGTTCACATGGGAGGATTGAAAGGTCCGGTGATTCATGATGTCTTATATAAGGTACTTAAAGAACAGAAAAAAGAGGTAACCTATTCTTTTGGTTTTGATGATTTTGATCCAATTGACGGTCTTCCTCCAGCTCTTCAAGAATCCTATCAACAATATATGGGTGTTCCAACCTTTATGGTTCCCTCTCCTGATGGGAAGGGCACGTTTGCAGATTTTTATGGGAATAAAATGAAAGCAATGTTTAAAGCATTAGGCGTTCAAGCAAACGTTTATCTTGCTTCAGAGAATTACAAAAAGGGTGTGTATAACGAAGGGATTAGAATGATGTTAGATAACGTTACGAAAGTGAGAAATGTCTATGAAGAGATGTATAAACATCCCGTAAAAGAAAATTGGTATCCATTACAGGTGATTTGCTCTCAATGTAATAAGTTAGGGACAACAAAAGTAACAGATTGGGATGGGAAAGAAGTAACGTTCACTTGTGAACCGACCCTGGTGAAATGGGCTGCGGGATGTTCGTATAAGGGGAAAATTTCTCCGTTTGATGGCAATGCAAAAATGCCTTGGAAACCTGAGTGGTCAGTTAAATGGTATGCGTTTAACGTAACTATTGAATGGTCTGGCAAAGATCATATGTCGGCAGGTGGATCATTTGAAGTAGCGGCAAATATCTTAAAAAAAGTATTTAAAAAAGAACCCCCAATGGCAATGCCCTATGAATTTTTCTTGTGGAATGGCAAGAAAATGTCCTCATCAAAAGGGCTTGGATTAACAGGAGAAGAACTTTTGGAAGTATTGCCGCCGCAAGTTGCTCGATTTCTCATGATCAAAACAGAACCGAATAAGGCGGTTGAGTTTAATCCTAAAGGTACCGATATTATTCCTAAGTTATTCGATGACTATCAAAAAGCAGCGGAGGCATACTTTACTAAAGGAGATGAAGATCTTGCTCGTGTATTTGAGCTTTCCCAGATTGGGGCAATAACAAAAACACCAACGATTCGTTTCTCAGTTCTTGCTCAATTGGTGCAAATGCCTAATATGAAACACAAGATACAGGAAGAAGGCTTGGAAGAATGGGCACCCTATGCACGCGTTTGGGTTGAAAAATATGCTCCTGATTCTGCTCGATTCTTAGTACAAAAAGACGTTCCTGAATCGGCGCTTCAGCTTTCAGATAAGCAGAAAGAACTCTTGCAAGAAATTAGTCAAAAACTTACTGGTAAAAGTGACGCTGAATCTTTCCAAACAGAGATCTATGAAATTGGGAAATCGTTAGGATTAAACGGCAAAGAAACTTTTAGTGCTATCTATCAATCACTTATCGGCAAGGATCATGGACCTAAGGCAGCCTGGCTTATTTTGTCGTTGGAGAAAGATTTTGTAAAGAATCGATTCGAGGAAGTCAGAAAATTGTCAGAAAAACAGAATAAATAAGTGGTATAATTATTTTTTTAGTATGGAAAAGAAGCTACTTATCGCGAGCCGCAACCCTGCAAAGCTGACCGAGCTGAAATTTCTCCTGTCTGATTTACCTGTCACCTTAGTCACGCTTGAAGATCTTGGTATTACTGAGGATGTTGAGGAAGATGGACAAACCTATATTGAAAACTCCCAGAAGAAAGCATTATTTTATGCACAACAAACAGGATTGCCTGCAGTTGGAGATGATGGTGGCATTGAAATCGTAGCCTTAAACAATCAACCAGGGATTCATTCTCGTCGATGGCTTGGATATGATGCAACTGATGAGGAACTGATTGCCCATATGCAAAAAGTCTCAGCTCAACTTCCTGATGATAATCGAGATGCGTACTTTAAAACAGTTATCTCTTTTGCTCTTCCATCAGGCCATGTATGGAGCGTCAAAGGTGAAATAAAAGGTCTCATTACCAAAGAGCCTTCGCTCAAGAAGCTAGAAGGATTTCCTTATCGATCATTTTTCTTCATACCAGAAATCAATAAACATTTTTTTGAAAATGAGCTGACAGAAGAAGAAATGAAAAAGTACAATCATCGTCGACGTGCATTTGATAAATTGAGACCGTTGCTTATTGAACAGCTTGCTCTCGTGTAATTTCCCCTCAATAGAATTGTCATAGCTTTGTGCTCTATGCTATAGTTACAATATCCGTGAAGAAAATAATTTTTGTTGTCATTCCAGCGCTTCTGCTTGGGCTATTCTTTTTCTTTCTTTTTCAGCAGATCGTCAAAAGTCGTAGCCAACGAGGTGCTCTCCAAGTGACTTCAGCTCCTGAAAGTAAAGTTTATTTAAATGATACCTATCTTGGGCAAACTCCCTTATGTAAATGCGAAGCATCCGATATGCTTCAGACGGGGGACTATACTATTAAACTTGTCCCGATTGATAAGAATTTGTCTGAATTTCAAGAGAAGGTGACTATCTCTGAAGCCGTGCTCACCGTTGTTGATCGAAAATTTGGAAAGAATTCGTTGTCAGAAGGCAGTATTATTTCGCTTGCATCTCTCCCCGACAAGAAAAAAGTAGAGCTTTTAGTCGCATCTTTCCCCCGAGGAGCAACCGTTTTGCTCGATAATAATCAAATTGGCTCGACTCCACTGCTTTCAAAAAATGCGACAGAATCTGATCATGTGCTGAAGGTACGAAAAAATGGCTATAAGGAAAAAACGGTTCGAATACGAACGCCTTTGGGTTATAAATTAACGGTGGCAATCTATTTAGGGATCGATCCTGATGCTTCTCCTGAACCAGAAACTCCTCCAGCGAATGCTCCCACCTCTGCAACGTCACCAACGCCGTCACCAAGTAGTGCAAAAGTAGTTATCCTTGATACTCCCACCGGTTTTCTCCGGGTTCGTGAAAGTAACTCAGTTGGAGGAACGGAGGTAGGCCGTGTTGGACCAGGTGAAAAATATCCTTTGGTGAGTGAGCAGAGTGGATGGTTTGAAATAAAGTTAACGAATGGAAAGACAGGTTGGATTAGTAGTGACTACTCACAAAAAGAAGAATAATGGGTTATCCGATAAAGTAGATAAGCATAACCGTAAGAAGCACCCAAATAACCACAGATGTTAACAATGGTCTATCTGAGAAGAGCACTCTCTCTGGACTTTCTCCTTCATGATTCTCATAAATTCGTTGGAGATAACGCATTAATCCATAGACGACAGGAATAATCGTTAACATGAGCCATTTTTTCTGTAATGACGGCCCTAAAATCCCATCAGGAAGCAGCGTAGATGATCCTTTTGTGTTGACGAGGAAAGTAAAAAGGGCATAGGAAATAAAGGTTGATGTGGCAAAGATTGAAAGATACACATCAAGCAGTTTTTCTGTGTAATGAGAAAGTGTTTTCCGAGTAGTGTTAATGTGCACTTTTGCTTGTGACAGTAAGGTAAGCTCCGATCTTCTTTTACCAATCGCAAGAAAGAGTGACAATGAAATCGTCGTCAGCACCAGCCATGCAGAAATATGTGAGCTACTGACGATTTCTCCTGCATATACTCGCAAGATATATCCGGCTGCAAGGGTAAGGATATCCACAATTTCGATATGTTTGAGAAACATAGAATAAGAGAAATGAAGTAAGAAATAGATCCCGGTAATCGCAAAGAAAGCGGGGCTAATCAAGTAGCTCGCACTTAACGAACCTACAGTGAGAATAATAACGATGATGATTGCGAGTTTGATTGAAACATCCTTATTGGCAAGGGGTCGAAATCGTTTAAATGGATGAAGTCGATCTTTTTTTACGTCAAAGATATCGTTAATGACATAGATAGCACTGGAGATTGCACAAAAAACCAAGAAGCCAAAAAAGAGCTGCTGCATGGTTCCGAGGTCAAAAAGTTTTCCACTAAATAAAACGGCTGCGTAGATGGCAAAGTTTTTTATCCATTGCCGCGGCCGAAGTAGCCGAAATATATTACGGGGCAATCCTGTCATTTGTATTTTTGGTACTCGCATGTAAGAAAAATAATGTTCCTCCTGTTATAACGATTACCATAATAATAGCAAAAATCTTACTCCTACTTTCAAGGAATAATGAAACCAACCCCAATATAGCAGAGATGCACCAATAAAACAATGCAATTTGTCTTTGATTGAGGCCAACCTTGAGAAGTAAATGATGAAGATGTTTTTTGTCACCTTTAAACGGGGATTTCTTGTTCAGAATTCTTCGGATGATAATAAAAACCGCATCCACTGTGGGGACACCCATAACAAGAATGGCTGTTGCTAGTTTGGCTCCCGACAAAATAGATGCGACACCAAGCAACAAATAAAGTGACGTTGCTCCATACCCAGGGAAAATCTTTGCAGGATAGAAATTATACACAAGAAATCCTAAGGCACTTCCTGCAATAATAAAAGAAAGTTTGGCATCAATTGCATCTGGACCTCCTGAGCTAAGGCGTAAACTTAACAGGCCAATAACGATTGCCGAGATAGCGACAATGCCTGGCATTTGCCCATCAACCCCTTTACTCCAGTTCAACATATTCATTACCCAGACGAGCCATAAAACTGAAATAACGTCAGATAAAAGTATATGGAATGGTAAAAAGGGAAGCGCAAAAGAGATCGCATCTAAGTGCATAATGCCACCCAAAGGATTAGTAATATATTTGATGCTGACTCCACTTGCTACAACAAGGATTGCTGTCCCAATGTTTACGCCAAAACGAAGATAGGGAGAAACATCCTTTGATTGTGCATTCAATTTATCATCAATCACGCCAATCACCAATGCTAGAAATGATGCCAAAAAGATAGCAATTGTTGTGGGGGTGATGGGAAGGAAGAAGAAACTTGCGATAAAAGCGCCTAAGAAAAGAGGAATGCCTCCTCCTCGTGGAATAGTTTTGGTATGAATAATTGCTGGATGCTTATGCCGTTTTGGATCATCGACTAATCCAAACTTTTTAAGATAAGGAAGGAGCAGTGGTGTTGCCAGAAGGGTTATGAGGAAGCTTACTGCCAAAGGAAGAATACTGATGTTGTTGATAAAGCCGTTCATTACAATACTAAATAGACCGTTCGTATGATAAAAATTGTTGACAGGACGATTAAGAGTAAGGTGGTAATTGCGAGAATACGCGACAGAAGTGGCATCTTTTCATACATGCGGGCTAAGATAATGGAATTAAGCACAAAGAAGGAGAGGGAAATCAAAACGGGTAAAAAGATTTCAATTTTTGCTCCAAGCCGTTCTTCACCCCAACTTACTTGATTAAAAAGAGGGAGATATGGCGGAAGTGCTTGGTAAGAAAAAGCAAGGATAATCAATTCAAACACCAACAAAAAAAAGGCAGCATACAGTGCCCATTTAATGATTTTATCCGTCCGAATATGTTTAATGATATCTTTCATAAATAATTGCTTGTTGGAAAGTAAACGGATTGTGATACCACGCAAGATGGAACGGCATCTTTGGTGCTTCTTCGAGAATAATAATATATTTCGGTTTTACCTCGTCAAGTTTTTGTTGCATTTCCTCAATGCCATTTTTATTCTGTGTTATATGATAGGCGACAGTATATTTGCTTGGAGGGAGTTTGTCTGCCAAGGCATAAATTTGAGCACTATCTCCCCAGATAAATATTTGATCTGAAGGCGTTGTATGTTTTCGAATAAATGAAGCGAGCTCATAATCGCGGGGTGTTTTACGGTCGAAAAATGATTGATACGAAGTAACGTCTTTTTTTGCTGTAAGGAATAACAGCACGTTTTGATAATAGCTAACAGTTTTGCGAAGTGGATAGAAATGAAAGGTGGTATTAATGAGCATGAAGACAAGCAAGATTATCCCTCCAAGCATCGTCCTCTGTTGAGGCGTACGCATGGTAAATAAAAGACCAACGAGAAGACAAATACTTGGTAAAGAAACAAGCACATAATGCGTATAAGGGCGTCCTGAAAAGAAGGTGCTGAAAAGACTAAAGGCAACCCACAGCACAATAAAAATCGTTGCTTTTGAAATCGTTTGTCTTTTTACAAAGAGAATTAGAACAACAATTGCTAATAAAACTAATTTAAGGATAAGCAATCCTTGCGGAATAATAAGTTTATTTCCCCATCCAACATACCCGATGTTTCCGAAGAAGGTGGCGCGGATAAAGTCAGCGAGAGCATTTTGAGAAACAAAGTAAAGCGTTGTCACGACCAATGGAAGAAAGAATCCAAGCAAGATCATCCCAAAGGTGCGGAAATTAATTTGCTTGAGAGAGCTCACCGAAAGTTTCTTTGGTAAAGTGCTGATTACCAAGAAGATAAAGAATGCTGCAAAATCAAAGAGCGCGACAATCTTAAAAAGAAAGGCAATTCCTAGCAGGAGCCCAGCAAACAACTCGGGTTTCAATTTGTGTTGCTTGAGATTACTGAGTTGATTAATAAAGAGGCCTGCGAGGATAACAGGTAACAGCATAAAGTTTTCCGCATTTGCGATATTTCCTTCAATGAAGGGCGTTGCAAAAAGTATGCTAAATAACACCGTAGTAATGACGCTTGCTAGCAGGTTCTTGTTAAAGAGTTTTTGCGAAAGAAAAAAGAGCGCAATTGCGGCCAAGAGTCCTACAACGAGGGAGGCAAGTCGGACACTAAATTGATCACTATTAAAGAGTGCATAAGTAACATAGAGCAATGGAGGTTTGTTATCCCAAACGTCTCGATATAATACTTCTCCATGATTGATGGCCTTTCCTAAGACTTGGTAAATACCTTCGTCTCCATACCAGACGGGTTCAACAATGGAAGGAAATCTGAGAAGGAAGAAAAATGGAATAATAAAAAGAATAAACCAAAATGCTTTACTCTTCTCCAATCGATAAATAAGATGCAGGAGCCGCTTTGTCATATTTTATACTTTGTCTGTTACTTTATATTCGAGTCTTTTGCCAAACATCAATTGTGTATGTGAGATCAATGCAGGAAGTGCTGAAAGGAAAAATCCTACAATTGGCATCAGGAAGAATTCAAACGGGAAGAGTAGCTTTCGTCGAAGAGGGAGATTCAGATTATCTGGTCGATTCTTGTAATCAAGATAGAGCATTGCAAGCAGTGCGACCAAACAGAGGTTAAGAATAACGCCAGCAAGTTGGGGAAGACTGTAACCCAATGCTGTACGAGAATAGACAGGGTTAATAACTGCCATAACGTTTGCCGCAATCGTAATAATAAACCAGTTAACCGGCCACAGAATATGATCTAAGACCACTTGATACACTAGCGCGGTCTTTCGTACAAAAGGCATGTCTGGTACGGTAAACCACCATTTCATAAAGAGTGGATCATCTGAGACTCCCCATGCCCAACGTCGTTCTTGGTGATATTTATTCGTCAGACTGTTAACGTATCCAACCGAAAGTGCAGCATCCATGGATGTTTTGAGGAAGATTGGCTCAACCCAAATTTGCCCCTTCTTGCGGAAGAAACATTTGAAAAAGATACGATAATCTTCTGGAATAACGTCCACATCCCAAAAGCCAACTTCATGCAGTAATTTAAGTGAAAGCGTATACGTTGATTGCGTGATAAGTCGATCTCCTTGTACCAAAAGAGACGTTCTCCAGAGACTGCCGAAAAATGAAATGATTCGAGTTGGCGCTGGGACATCCCAGATGTTGTTATGAAAGACGATTGCTGATTGCCAGAATTTATTGTACCTTTTGGAATCAGAGAGGAATTTGTACGTGACATATGCAAAATATTCCTTATGAAAGATCGAATCGGCATCAACTGACGAAATAGTCGTGTAGTCCAGATCCAAATGGCCTCTCTCAACAAGAATCTCATACGCTTGTCGTCCTGCGTAAGCTTCATTAGAAGATTTTCCTTTGACTTCTCCTGGGACATCGGGATGATTGGTGGCAAAGATACTGCCAAAGGTATGTTTGTATTCTTTAATTAATATTGCTGCTCTGTCTTTTGCTTCAGGTTCTCGTTCTTCCAATGCCAGGACAATATGGAGTTGTTTAAGTGGCATAGATTGTTTCATCAGCGTATTCAGCGTCACACGTATTTTTTCTGCTGATTCTTTGTAGTTGGGAACGATCAGAATGTGATGGACCTTATCAATATGTTCAAAGTGTTTTGCTTTGTCGTACCAATTTTCTTTTTCAGCCTGTTTGATCATATTGGTTGCTTTAAACGCGGTTACGACAAGCACCATAGATTTATAGAACCAGTAGACATCAAAGAAGAGAATAAAGTAAGCAAGAGTCGTGGGTAAGAAGAGCGAACCCCAGATAGGGAAAAGAATAATTGTCCAGGCGACAAAGCCAGGAAAGAATTCAAGGGCACGTTTTGTTTTTATGGGATAGCGAGTGAATAGTTTGTTAAAAAAATTAATCATACTTTAAGCTTACTGAAAATAGTATATACATTTTTATCTGTCTGTGCTACAAGTTCTTCGAAAGAAATACCCTTCATCTGTGCAATGAATTGGGCCGTAATTATAGCATATCGTGGCTCATTCCTTTTGCCTTGATGTGGCTGAGGAGTAAGATACGGACTATCGGTTTCAATAACCATTTGTTCAATCGGCGCATACCGTACCAACTCACTCAAATCAAGCGGTTCTCCTGGAGCAATTCCTCCATAGGTACTATTGCCATCAAATCCGACAAAGAATCCAAGATTCAATACGGTTTTAAGCGATTCTAAACTCCCAGCCATACAATGAAACATCCCCGGGACGGATTGCAAAAGGTGTTTGTGAGTCTTTAAAATATCCAGAACATCTTTCCGTGCTCTTTCGTCTCGACTATGAATTTGCAGAGGAAGGTGCAACTTATGAGCTAGTTCAAGTTGCTGGATAAAAACTTCTTTTTGCAGTTTTGGGTCGACAATTCCGTTTGATTGATAATTATAATAATCAAGTCCACACTCGCCAATCCCAATGACTTTGGGCTGTTTAGCGATTTGCTCTAATGTTTCTAGCCAATTTGCTTGGAGTTTATCGGCGTGATGTGGATGGATTGCAACAACAGCATATAATTGTTCATACTTTTTTGCGAGGTCGACAGCCCATTGGCTTGAATCAATTTGCGTGCCGGCGTTAATAATTTTCGTTATACCAGCGGACATGGCTTCTTGGATCACGGCGTCCACATCTTTTTCAAATGCATGGAAGTTAAGATGACAGTGACTATCGATCATATACTAGATTATACCAAGTTCTCTCAGCTACAATAGGGAGCAATGATCCCTATTACACTTATCACGATTTTTTTTCTGTTAGCGATTAGTTTTGATATTACTCCTTATCTTCGTGGACCTTCTCCTTATCCTCCGGAATGGCGCTGGGCGTATCTTTTTGTTAATACCCTGGATCGAATATGGCTCCCGGTTCTCGTAATCATGGGGATTATTGCTCTTTTTATCTGGACCGAAAAGAAAAAGGTAACGCATACAAAGACAATGCTTATTTTATTAGTGTCTCTGAG
>Ga0075365_10000748_pt1 | contig 13172 bp, 11 predicted proteins | sample EndMetdeltDD1765_FD_71387 | JGI IMG/M metagenome (GOLD analysis project Ga0075365, IMG submission 71387) | Populus endosphere microbial communities from Tennessee, USA - Endosphere MetaG P. deltoides DD176-5 | ecosystem: Host-associated > Plants > Roots > Endosphere | place: USA: Tennessee... | reverse complement strand
CTGCTGAGCAGCGGCGTCGAGCAGGCGCGCAAGCCGGATGGGTCCGCCGCTTCGCCGCACCCAGCGTTCAAACCGCACCCCATGCAGGGCTGGACACCGGACTTCATCCCGAAGCTCACGGGCGATGTCGTGCAGATGAAGGTCATCGATCGCATCCTGCGCATCCCGGGCGCCGAGGCGATCCGGCTCAGCCAGGAGCTGGCTCAGAAGGAAGGCATCTTCGTCGGCATCACGGCCGGAGCCACGTTCGCCGGTGCCTTGCAGGTGGCCGCTGAGGCACCGAAGGGCGCCAACATTCTTTGCATGCTGCCCGACACCGGCGAGCGCTATCTGAGCACGCCACTGTTCGGCAACGTGCCGGCGGACATGACCGAGGAGGAGCAGAAGATCTCCCGCTCGACGCCGGCCGCCCAATTCCCGGCGTGAGCATTGGTTGGCTCCTCGAAGGATGATCGCGCCATGATCGAGGAGCCGGCCGGCCGCATCGACTACGAGGAAACCGGCGAAGGCCCGACCATCGTGTTCGTTCCGGGCTCGTGCAGCACCGGCGCGGCGTGGCGGCCCGTCATGACGGCGCTGGGCGGCGGCTTTCGATACGTGACGACCAGCCTGCTCGGCTACGGCGGCACGGCAGAGCGGCGCACCGCCTCCGACCCTTCCATCTCACACGAGATCGACATGGCCGAAGCGGTCATCCGTCGCGCTGCCACCCCGGTGCATCTCGTCGGCCATTCGTTCGGCGGCCTGGTGTCGCTCGCCGTCGCCCTGCGTGCCAGGGTGCCGATCGCCAGCCTGACGATCGTGGAAGCACCGGCCGTCGAGCTGCTGCGCGCGCTCGGCGAAACGGAGCACTATCGCGCCTTCCGCGACATGAACGAGGTCTACTTCACCGCCTTCCGCAACGGCGAGGAAAACGCGATTGCGGCCATGATCGACTTCTACGGCGGCACCGGCACGTTCGCCTCCTGGCCGCCGCGCGTACGCGCCTATGCGGTGGAGACGACCGCCGTGAACATCCTGGATTGGGCGAGCGCCTACGGCTTCCCGTTGCGGCCGTCAGCGATTGCGGCCATCGACCTGCCCACCCTGGTGCTGCGGGGCGGGATCAGCCAGCCGGCGGTGCAGCGCGCCAACGAGTTGCTCAGCATCCACTTGAAGGACGCGTCGCTTGTCACCATTGCCGGTGGGGCACACTTCATGATCGCCACGCACGCCGGCGATGTGGCTCGCGCCATTGGAGAGCACGTCAAGCGCGTCGAGAAACTGGGTACCGGGCAGCAGTAAAGGCGATGAGCGGCCCGAGACATGGAAGAGCGCCTGCGCTTCGTCGCCAGCCCTGCTGGAGGGCGAGACGATGACCGACCTGTGCCGCGAGTTCGGCATCTCGCGCAAGATCGGATGCAAGATCTTCGATCGCGGCAAGGAGCACGGCCTCGAGGCCCTCGCCGGCCGATCCACGAGCGGACCTGCGCAATCGCCTCGCGGTCACCCGCTTCGCCCCGGCTCAGTGCGGCATGGATGTCGGCCACCTTCTCCCGCTAGCGGTCAGCCGCCTTGGGAAAAACTCCAGCACGTTCGATGCCGGCTGATGTGCTGACAGGCCAGGAGGCAAGAGGATGCCGCGTGCTGCTGGTGCGGCGCAAGGTGCGCACGATCGACCAGCACCGCACGCCGCGTAAGAAAGTCTCGCGCTAGAAGGTCTCGCCTGTCGTGCCGAGATTGTTGGACGAGGCCGCGCTGATGCTAGCGCCTTAGGCCGTTGGAGATGAAAGTTATCGCCGCGGCAACACCATCTTCGTGCGCCGCGCGCCGGGAGTCCGCCTGAACCTGAATGGCTTTTTCCAGGTCGACAATTTTTACTACTCCAGCCTTGTCCAGTTGCTTGACCAAGCACCGGAAGGCGTCGGAAAGCGCAACGGCTTGGTCGCTACTTGTGATCGTCTGCATTGGGCACCTTTGGCTCAAGATCGCTAGACCTACGATACTACGGATATTGCCACTTCCCCGGCAGAAAGCGCTTTGCCGCCCTGGGTACCCGGCGTCGACCGACCTGCATGATCAGGCCTCGGTAAGAGCCGTCAAAAGTGCTGCAATCTTGATGGTTGCGAAATTGGAGAAGGTGTCTGAAATCGCATAAGGCAGAATGATCCGATCACCATGGCGCATGGCACCGCAGGTGTAGACGACGTTGGGCACATAGCCTGCACGCTCTGTGGGGTCGGGACGCACAAGCGGCTCGCGGGCCCGAGCAAGGACCTTCGCGGGGTCGTTTTTGTCCAGTAGAACCGCTCCGATCGAATACTTCCGCACAGGTCCGACGCCGTGTGTCAACAACAGCCAACCTTCATCCAGCTCGATCGGCGAGCCACAGTTTCCGATCTGAACGAACTCCCAGGGATACGCCGGCTGAAGAAACGCTTGACCACCGTCCCATGTGTAAAGGTCATCGGAGTAGATCAGATAGAGGTTCTCGTTGTCTTGCCGACCAATCATCGCGTAACGACCATTGATCTTCCGAGGGAATAGCCCCATCCCCTTGTTGCGAGCTGCGGTTCCCGTGAGAGGCGTCATACGAAACGATCTGAAGTCCGTCGTCTCGAGCAGCTCGGACCGAATCGCTCTGCCGCTGTAGGCAGTGTAGGTCGCATAGAATGTCTTGCGCCCGTTGTTCTCGAACTCTACGAAACGAGCGTCCTCGATGCCGTTGGCCTGCGCGTCTGTGACTGGAAAGATCACGCGCTCGCTCAGCTCTTCGTCCGGTCGGAAGATGACCTCGACGTCGTCACCGTTGGGTCTGGCCGTGCGGTTCCTGACTCTTGGGACCGATGCGAGGCGCGCCGTCGGGTCGATAGCGACACTCCCGTCGGCTGCGATAGATCCGGACCTGAAGGTCAAAGATGAAATGTGCCCTTCGCCGACGGCACGCAAGCTCAGAATGAACCGGCATCCTCCTTCGGGTGCGTCGGACTGGTCGGGGTGCCGGACGATGCTCGGGTTGAACAAAGCGGAGGCTTCGAACGAGTACTCGTGAAGGAAATACGCACCGACCAGATGGCGCTGTGTTTTCGTTAATACGGCATGCGGCTCCAATGCATCTTCCATCTCGACGGCACGCGCATCGAAGATATCGAGCAAGTTCCTGTGGCGCCCTTCAAAGTTGTCGAGCACGTCCTTCAGCTGCTGTGCCGCTTCGTCCGGCTCGAGCCCCAGCACTCTGCCGACGATATGATTGGCGCGCGTCTTGTCGGTCGGGTTGAGGTCCCGGGGCTCGATCGCCGGTTTGAAAGGCCGCACGACGACCCTGGTAGGGTCGGGGCGCAGATGCAAAGTCTGTCGGTTCAAGAACACGGGTTGAGACAAAGAGGCCCCTTGGATCGTTCGTTGCGCGTTTGGCTGGGTCAAGCGCTGAGAGCCAACTTGTGTGCGACTTCGGCTGGTGACGTCGTCGCACCGACGCGTGCAAACTGACGCATCTCGGCAAGACCGAGAAGATAGGACACCGCCGACTCTGCGCCCCTGTTCTCATTGGGACGATCGCGATGGAGTCCGTCCAGACAACTTCCGGTGGTTGGATCGACAAGCGGTGTCTGGAGGTCGTTGCCTCCGACGAACCAATCGAACGCGCGCATGGCTCCCGCCGTCCACTCCGCGCTGTCGTTCACGCGCCATGCTGCCAGGCAGGCGGAAATCGCCGCGGCTGCCTCCACGGGCTGCTGGTCGAACGCTAGTGGAGTCTTCCGCGCGACGCCGAAGCTTTCGGTGCCAACGGGCCTGAAAGATCCGTCCGGCGTGGTCTGCAGTGCCATAAGCCAACGCAGGGACGTCAGGCCGACCTTGACGAACCGAGGTCTCTTGAGGGCTGCGCCTGTAAGCAGCAGCGCTTGCGGAAGGCGTGCGTTGTCGTAGGCCAGCACATCCTCGAACCAGGGCCAGTCTTTGCTTTTCGTCACATCGAACGCGCACAACAGCCTGTCGGCAAAGAGTTCGCGTAAGCGGCTCGCTGTCAGATCTCCCACCACTACGGCGCAATAAGCGTCCAGTCCCAGCAACGTGAAGGCCCATGCTCGCGGAGATTGGAAATGTTCGGTGGCGGGCAAAGCGGTCTTGAATAGAGCGACTGCCCATTTGCGACGAGATGGATCGGCATCGCCGCGAGCGCATTCGCCCAAGGCCCACAACGCGCGCCCGTGACTATCCTCCGAGCCTTGCGCTTCCAGCCATCGCCGATCGTAGCTCATGAAGTTCCGAAACCGGTGCGTCTCGGGATTCCAGGCGTGCTGTAGGAAGGCCGCAAAGCGCACCGTGAGCGGTTCGGACAACAGCGCTTCGCCGAAGGTCGCGAGCGTGCTCGACAACAACAGGGCGCGAGCGTTGTCGTCGACGCAATAGCCGTGAGCGCGATCCGGTATTGAATGGATGGCATGCTGGAGCAGCCCCGTGCTGTCGCACATTGAGAGGAAATGCCCGACCCGCAGTTCCGGCAGCGCGTGGCTTTCCCGCAAGAAGTCGCTGTGGCCTGCCGGAGCGGTTCGACGCGCCTCGCGCGACAGCTCGAACGTCGCCAGATAGCGTTTGGCTGTTTGCGCCCACGTCATTGATCGGCTGGCCGCGTACGCGCGCTTGCGCATGGCGTGCCGGCGGACATCGTTGCTCAGCAGTGCGGCGATCTCCGTACCGATGGCTTTTGCATCGCCAAACGGAACCAGAATGCCGCGACCATCTTCCAGCAGTTCCCTGGCGTGCCAGTAGGGCGTCGAAACGACGGCTTTTCCCAGTCCGAAGCTGTAGGCCAGCGTGCCGGACGTCATCTGGGCTTCGTTGAGATAAGGGGTCGCATAGACGTCGCACATCGAGATGGAGTCCAGCAGCGTGGCTTGATCGACGAACTGGTTGAAGAAGACGACATGATCTTCCATGCCGAGTTCCAGAACCCTGGCGTTCAAGCTTTCGCGGTAGGCCTCGCCTTGATGGCGAATTAGGTTGGGATGGGTTGCACCGAGAATGACATAGACGGCGTTCGGGCAGGATTCGACGATTGCCGGCATCGCATCGATCACGGTCTCGATGCCTTTGCTCGGCGACAGCAGGCCGAACGTGAGAATGACGGTCCTTCCGTTGAACCCGAACTTTGTCTTGGCGTGATGAGTCTCCAGAAATGGAAAGTCTGGGATGCCGTGCGGGATCACTTCGATTTTTTGTGCCGGCACGTTGTGCACGGATCGGAGAAGCTCGCGGCCCTTCTCCGCCATGACGACCAGCTTAGTCGAGCGGGCAATGATCTTGCTCATGGCGCTGTGTTGAGCCGGCGTTGGCGCCGGAAGCACGGTATGCAGGGTCGTAACGATCGGCATGGTGAGGCCGTTTAGGAGCTCGATGATGTGCGCGCCGGCCTCGCCGCCAAAAATCCCGTACTCGTGCTGAAGGGAAACAACGTCGAATCGCGCGGCGTTCAGTGCATCGGCGGCAGCAGCATAGGCATCGATCGTCTCCTCCTGGATCTGGAAACGCACCGCCGCCGGGTAGTCATAGGCGCCGCCGGGATCGTTCATGGCAGCGACGCAAGTCTCCAGTCCGGGCCGCGCCATCGCTACGGCCCGATGCAAATCATGGGTGAAAGTAGCGATGCCGCAGCGCCGCGGAAGGTGATTGCCGATGAACGCAACGCGACTGAGTGGTTTCATTGAATTGCTTCCATGCGGCCGTTCGCCGAGTCCGCGATTGCTCGTGTGAGGGAAGGCGGCCCCTGAATGTCCTTCTGTTGCCCCGCATCCTTTGCGGCAGGCTGTGTGAGGCGCCGCAGCAAGTTGGGAAGGGGACTGTGAGAGGCATACGCCACGAGGCACGTCAGCCCGATCTTGCCGGTGTGGATATCGACGCGTTCCGAATGCGCGAAAATGGCGTCACCTTTGCCAATGTCGAATGATCCGACAACCGCATCTCCATCCAGTGCCAGGAGCCATGTCTCCCGTTCTGCTTCGAGGCTCAGTATTTTGGCAGGTTCCAAAGCGACCCGCTCGAACACGAAGTGGGGATTGGAAACGAGGAGCGTCCGTTCATCGGTGAGGCGGCTCGGTCGCACCTGGACGTCAGCCCGCCCCGTGTTTGCCACCGCGATCGCGCGCTCAACATGCAGCTCACGCCCGCGGCCGTAGTCAAACAGACGGAACGTTGCGTCGCTGCGCTGCTGGACCTCTGCAATGACAAGACCCGCTCCGATCGCGTGAATTGTTCCTGCCGGAACGGATATGACTTCGTTGGCCGATACAGCCCGCCACACGACAAGGTCCGCGATCGAGCCATCGTCCACGGCCGCCCGCAATTGCTGGGGCGTTACGCGCTGTTTCAGGCCAAGGGCGACTTTGGCTCCAGGAGCAGCGCTCAGGACGTACCAGACCTCCGTTTTTCCATTCGCGAGTCCCATCGACTTTGCATGCACATCATCGGGGTGCACCTGGATGGACAGAGGTTGGCTCGTGAACAGCAACTTGAGCAGGAGCGAGGGAGCTGTCGCGGGTTTGCCCGGCCGTTCGTACCAGACTTCCCCAGTCGACAGGCCGTCATTGGTCGCCCTATTCCAAGGGCTCAGGTCGAGAACACCCCATGGCCTCCGCAGGGACTTTGTGCACGCAAGTTCGATCGCCATGGTGCTCCACCAATGATGCAACCTCCGGAAGGCCGGGATAGATGGACGCCGTCGGCGTCACACCATCACGATAGAGGCGAGCGGGCCGTGTCGGTATCCTCGGAAACTACTCACGCCCTTCCCGAATCGGACACCGCAAAAAACCATCACCGTCCCCGCCAAACCCACAGCACGACCACCGCACCGACAGCGGCCGCGAGGTACAGCATGAGCGGTGACGGCAGGAGGCCGAGCACCACGCCGAGATGAAATCCGATGAACGATCCGGCCACCCCGACAAGTGCGCAGGTCACGTCACTGCGCGTCCCGCCGATATGACGCGCCCACCAGCTCCGGCCGTAGCGATTGAACGCGAGACCGACCGCGATCCCGATCGCGACGATGATAAGTAGATTAGCCAAGGCCGTTGTAATCAATGGCATCAATCTCTCCTGCAGCCCGGCTTAGAGCACGAGCACGTCCAACCAGCGTGCACGTCGCCTCGTGACTGATTTCACGCACACCACGCAAAAGAGCCAGGCGCGAGCTCGACGACAAGCTCGCGCCTCGAGAGTTACTGCTTTACCGGTTCGCTCTTCCTCATGTTCTCGATTTTCTGAGCAGCCTGATCCTTCAGTTCGACGGCCTTGTCAGCGGCCTTCTGGCCCAAGTCCGTCGCCTGTTCCTTCACTCTCTCGAAAGTGGTCTTCTCGGTGGCCTTGAACGCTGGCGCTTGCATCAAGTCCTGTTTGGTGAGCGCGACGGCAACAACGCGCTCGCCGTCCTTGCCAACCTTGAAGGTCAGCGCGCTGAAGGGAACGCCGACACTTTTCTCGCCGATGCTGAGGAACCCACCGACACCGATGACGGCCGTGCTGATCTGACCCTTGCGGTCGAAGGCGAGGTCATTGATATCACCCACCAACTCGCCCGCCGTGTTGTGTACGGCCTGGCCGATGAACACCCTGGCAAGGAACTCGTTGGCCGACTGCTGGGTGACGAACGGCAGATTGGCACCGGATGTGCCGCCAGCCTGCGCCAGGGCTTGGCTGGAGAACGGAGCTGCTGCCAGGGCCAGGGCGCCGGCCAGACTCATGATTTGACGTCTCATTGTAGTATCCTTTGCTTTGTTTGCTTTTTGACGTCCAACTCGAGCGATCTCGTCTGCACCTCCTTCCTGCGAATTGGCGAGAAGGTGCAGCGCGTCGCATCTGTGAACGAGTTGATCCTTAACCCTAGCGGACGAGGAAAGAGCGCAGGTAGCCTCGGAAACTACTCAGCTCGATTGATCGCGCCCTTCGGCACCGGGCGGGTCTTGCTGACTGTCCGCTTCCTCGAGGAGGCCGCTCCCAGTCCGTTCATCCTTCATCAGCCGGAAGTAATGCTCGGCATGCTGGTAATAGTTTTCGGTTTCGATCGCGTCGCCCGTTAAGGCGGCGGCACGCGCCAGCGCCACATATTTCTCATAGCTCGCTTTCGCATTGGCGCCCTTGGCAGGTCGGCGCTGAGCGGCGCTCGATCCCGATCTGTTTGAATGAGGGGCCGAGAACCCCCTGCCGTTTCGTTGGTTCGTGCTCATGTCACCCGTGGCCGTTTCAGCATGGCCAGCAGTGGTCCGATAGCGAACCTAACGTGCTTTCCATCATGATTTGCTGTGCAATTTTCTGACTCCTCTTGTGTGTGCGAGTGCACCGCCCCGCCAGGCTGCAGTCGACTTGCACCGACGGCAAATGCGTTCGCCTGCCCATTCGCTCGGAAACGGTGCTGCGCAAACCAAACACGGCCTGGTCTTTGAGACGATGTCCCGCTCGGCTCCAGGCCTCTTGTGGTCATCTCGCATTCTCTAGTCCCGCGCGCCCGCGAACCTGCGGTCTGCAGATGCGGTTTGGCTGCGGCTCATTGAATTCGCTGCGCAGCGTCTGCAGTTTCCTCAGGCCCGACAGCATGAGCGCGAGGCCGCCCTGCGCCTTCTTGGCCTCGTGTCCGTAGCGGGCCAGAGCGCTGGCGTGGGCACAGTGCTGCTCCACGCGCAATTCGGTGTGGGCAATGATTCTATCGAGCTGCTCTCGCACCATCTCTTCACTGGCTGACATGCTGGTCCACTTCCTTTCGCCCAGAGCGCATATACGGGCGCACATTTGCGAAACTGCTCTGGGCGCACGAACGGTTGGTAATCTGGCACCCTGCCCGGTTGTTCTGTCTTTGCTCGGGTGAGCCGGCAGTCCACACAGCGGCAGGTTGGGATAGGAGCCTAGGGGAGGACGAGCGAGGGTGGGAGACTCGGAACCTACCTACGCGGACCGCCGCCGTTTGGGGCCGCATGAGAGGCCGCACGCCCGCCGTGAGCGCAAATTTGGCCCGATCCTGCTTACAAACAGCGACCTTGCTCCGCGGACGAAGCCAGGCCGCCGGGGCTACGCGCACGAGAACGCGATACTGATCCCATGCAGCCCTGGACATGTGCGCACGAGTAGGAAGTCGCTGCCAAGGTGCGGAATTTGCTTAGTTCGTTAGCGATTTGGGAAGCTCTCGTGCTAAAGTGAACGCCGGCCTAGACGTTGCCCTCTGGGGACCTCGGGTTTCACGAAAGCAAACAATGACAAGGCAAAGGGTGCGACAGGCCGGCCAGGCCCGGCCGCAGCCGAGCGAACGCGTGTCGCAAAAGCATGCGCATACAGATTTGGCGCCGGAGCTGCCATCTGGTGGCCTCACCGTCGGAGTCGTCGGACGTGGTGAAGCGTGCGACGCGTCGCGAGTCGCTCAGATCGAGCACCAGCTCGAAGCCACGCGCGCCGACCTGCAAAATGCAGTTCAAGGCCTGGAGATCGCCACGGCAACGGTCGAGAAACAGCGCGCAACCTCCAATGACCTGCAGAACATCCTCAACAGCACGGACGTGGCGACACTTCTCTTGGATGCCAACCTCAGCATCCGTTTCTTCACGCCGGCCGCCAGTTCGCTGTTCGATCTGATCGCCTCCGACGTCGGCAGGTCGCTAGACGATCTGACGCGGCGGTTCGAAGACGAAGATCTCCTGGAGGATGCACGCGTTGTGCTGGCAAGTTACGCGCCGATCCGGCGCGAGGTGAGGGCGGATGATGGTCACTGGTTCATTCGCGGGATGCTGCCATATCGGAGCGACGAAAGCGGCATCACCGGCTTGGTCATAACATTCACCGGCATTTCCGAGATAAAAGCTGCGGAACGCGAAAATGAGGCTGCGCGCGCCTATCTCGACAGCATCATTGCCACGATCCGCCAGCCGCTGGTCGTCCTCGACGAGGCGCTGCACGTCATCTCGGCGTCGAGCTCATTCCATCGCGTTTTTTCGGTCAAGGCCGAGAAGCTCATCGGCCGGCACCTGCTGGCTGCGGGCGACCATCTCGACGTGCCCGCGCTGCGAGAATTCCTCGCCTCGATTCAGGCCCGAGGCACCACCATCAACGATCATGAGGTCGAGATCGAGCTGCCGGGCGCGGGGCGACGCGCCTTCTCGATGAGTGCGCGGGTGCTGCGAGAGGTACCCTCAGCGAAACGCAAAATCCTGGTTGCGATCGTCGACGTCACTGAGGCGAAACGCGAAGGTAAAGCGCTAGAGGCCGCCAAGTCGGAGGCAGAGCGAGCCAATACCGGCAAGTCTCGCTTTCTTGCTGCTGCCAGCCACGACTTGCGCCAGCCATTGCAAACCATCAGCTTGATCCAGGGCATCCTGGAGAAACGAACCCGGGATGAAGCCACGCTGAAACTCGTACGCCGGCTCGACGAAACGGTCGGCACGATGTCGAGCATGCTCGACAAGCTGCTCGACATCAATCAGCTCGAAGCCGGGATTGTCCGCCCGGAGATCGTCGATTTTCCGATCAACGACCTGCTTGCTGAAATGAGGACGGAATTCGCCTATCACACGGCGACGGGCGGCCTCGGCTGGTGCGTGGTTTCGAGCGGCCTAGCCGTACGCAGCGATCCCCGTCTTCTCGAGCAGATCGTTCGCAATCTGCTGTCGAATGCCGTGAAGTACACCAACCAGGGCAAGCTCCTGCTTGGCTGCCGGCGGCATGGCGACAACCTCCGCATCGAAGTCTGGGATACCGGCCCCGGCATCCCGGCACGAGAGCTTCGGGCGATCTTTGAGGAGTTCCATCAGCTCGATAATCCCGCTCGTGAACGAAGCAAGGGACTTGGTCTCGGCCTGGCCATCGTGCAGCGCCTCGCCAATTTGCTCGGGCACAAGATCGACGTACGCTCTCGCTTGGGCAAGGGTTCGGTCTTCACCGTCGAGGTGCCACTAGGACGGATCGAAGTTGAAAAATCGCGGGTGCATGACCAGGACGAGACGCACAAGAGCGCCCTCTCACACAGGACGATCCTGATCGTCGAAGACGATCCGGCGGTTCTGGAAATGTTACAGGTGCTGTTTGACGACGAGGGTCATCGCACGTTGATCGCGGCCGATGGGCGTGCAGCGTTGGAGTTGACCGCCCAAACAGAAACCAAGCCGGATCTGGTTGTCGCCGACTACAACCTGCCCAATGACCTCAACGGGCTTGAGATGATCTCGGCCCTGCAGGTGCAGCTTCAGCACGCCATCCCAGCCATAATCCTGACGGGGGACATCTCCACTGACAGTCTGCGCAAGATCGCCCGCCATGGCTGCGTGCATCTGAACAAGCCGATGAGAGCACCAGAGCTGATGCGCCTTGCACAGCGTCTCCTGACGGAACCACGCACTGGAGCGCAGGAGAACGTGCTGCCGCGATCGCTCCACACAGAGGAGCGGCGTCAGCCGACGATTTTTGTCGTCGACGACGACATGGCCATCCGCGAGGCAATGCGCGATCTGCTCCAGGAGAACGGGTACGCGGTGGAGATATTCGCCGACGGACCGGCCTTCTTCGAAGCCTATCGTCCCGGATCGAAAGGATGCGTTCTCGTCGATGCACTGATGCCCGGAATGAGTGGCATCGAGCTGATCGAACGCCTCGAGAGCGAGGGCCACGAGCTGCCCGCCATCGTCATCACCGGCAATGGTGCCGTGCCGATGGCCGTTCAAGCGATGAAGGCTGGAGCCGTAGATTTCATTGAGAAGCCTGTCGGCCACAAAGAGGTTCTTGCCAGCGTCCAGCGCGCGCTCGATCAGACTCAAGATACGGTGGCGGTTTCCGCGTCGCGGGAGGCGGCCTTGACGCGTGTCGCCAGCTTGACGGCGCGTCAAAGGCAGATCCTGGCACTCGTGCTAGCCGGCCATCCAAGCAAGAACATCGCCGCCGATCTCGGCATCAGCCAGAGAACGGTCGACAATCACCGTGCAGCCATCATGCGAAAGACCGGCTCGAAGTCCCTTCCCGCACTTGTCCGCACGGCGCTCGCCGCAGCCTGACCGGAGGGGAGAGTTCAGAGCTTGTAGAGAGCCGCGGCGCAAGCATCCACGACGTTCCTGTTCTGCTCCATGCCGATTTCGGCCCATTTACCTTCCCGGATAAGCTGCTCGCGTTCCCACGTCCGATCGATCGCCTTCAGCTGCGTGAGTTTGCCCTTCGCATCGGAAGCTGCCTGGAAATTGGCCACGCAGATCGGCGTAAGGACTTTGACGAGCGCAGCGTTCACCTGGTCTTGTGCCAACGCCTGCGCGGAACGACTGGTTTCCCATCCACCAAACTTCATTCCCACGATCGCACAAAGCACTGCGCCTATGGCTGCACCCCAAAGGCCGTACGTCCATTTCTGGTCCATGAGCTTCATCTCCGTCGCTATCACAATGCTCTGGCATTGGCGTACGAGTTGGCTGCTGTTGCCAAGATACGGAAAATACCTAAGAGAGGAGCCTCGTCGCTGGGCTCCCAGTGCAAAAGAGAAGGCCCCGGATCTGTAATCCGGGGCCCTCGACGATCAGTGCTGCTCAAACCATTTTGAATTGGCCGGCAGCGCTGCGACTGGCGCGTGCGCGACGTCCGTCAAGCAAGATGGGGCTACATGCCGCCCATGCCACCATGATTATGCTCGGCGTGGCCGGCTTCTTTTTTCGATGCCTCGGCAATGCCCGCTTCCGTGGTGATCATGAGCCCGGCGATGGAGGCGGCGTCCTGCAAGGCGATGCGCACCACCTTTGCGGGGTCGATGATGCCTTTCTCGATCAAGTCGCCATACTGGTCGGCTTGCGCGTCGTAGCCGAACGAGCCGGACCGCTCATCCATCACCTTGCCGACCACGATTGAACCTTCCACGCCGGCATTCTCGGCGATCTGGCGGATCGGGGACTGCAGGGCCTTGCGGACAATGTTGATGCCGGCGTCCTGGTCGTCATTGTCGCCCTTGACCGTGATCGCCTTCGAGGCCTTCAGCAGCATCACGCCGCCGCCGGGGACAATGCCTTCCTCGACCGCCGCCCGGGTGGCGTTGAGTGCGTCATCCACGCGGTCCTTGCGCTCCTTCACCTCCACCTCGGTGGCGCCGCCGACCTTGATGATGGCAACGCCGCCGGCGAGTTTCGCCAGCCGCTCCTGCAGCTTTTCCTTGTCGTAGTCGGAGGTGGTCTCCTCGATCTGCGCCTTGA
>Ga0075365_10000747_pt1 | contig 13180 bp, 13 predicted proteins | sample EndMetdeltDD1765_FD_71387 | JGI IMG/M metagenome (GOLD analysis project Ga0075365, IMG submission 71387) | Populus endosphere microbial communities from Tennessee, USA - Endosphere MetaG P. deltoides DD176-5 | ecosystem: Host-associated > Plants > Roots > Endosphere | place: USA: Tennessee... | reverse complement strand
CCCGACGACTACCGCGCGCAGCAGTCGATCCGCACCTTCTTCAACACCGCGCACCCCGAGCGCCACTACGTGAAGACCGCGCTGTCGATCCAGAACATGGGCTTCAAGCGGGGACTCTCGCCGCGCTACATGGGCGCCACCCCCGCGATCAACGACTGGGTGCACGGGCTCGTCGAGAACGACCCGACCCTGAAGGGCTGCGGCTTCACGGTGCTGCGCGAGCGCGCCGCGGTCGGCTACACCGGCGATGCGTTCCACGCGCTCCAGGTGCGCTCGCCGTACCAGAAGATGGTGGCGGCGCTGTGGCGCGAGAGCCCGGTCCCGCTGCTCTCGCGCGACGAGCGGCTGGCCTCGATGACCTCGCTGCTGCACCGCGACGCCTCCGGTGCCGCCCTGGCGACCGCGATGATCGCGGCGTCCGGCCTGGAGCCCGCGTCGTGGGTGCGCTCCTACCTGCACGCCTACGTCCGCCCGGTCGTGCACTGCCTGCTGGCCCACGAGCTGGCCTTCATGCCGCACGGCGAGAACCTGGTGCTGGTGCTGCGCGACCACGTCCCCGTCCGGGCGATGATGAAGGACGTCGGCGAGGAGGTCGCCGTCATGGACGACCGGCCGCTGCCGGCGGAGGTCGAGCGGATCCGGGCCGCCGTACCCCAGGACATCCGGGCGCTGGCCCTGCACACCGACGTCTTCGACGGCTTCCTGCGCCATCTCGCGGCGATCCTCGACATCGACGGGGTGCTGCCCGAGGCCGACTTCTGGGACCTCGTGCGCGAGTGCGTCGAGCAGCACGCCGCCGAGCACCCCGACCTGGCCCCGAAGGTCGCCGCCTACGACCTGCAGCGTCCGGAGTTCCGGCACAGCTGCCTGAACCGGCTGCAGCTGCTCAACACCCTGGAGATGGTCGACATCGCCGACCAGGCCTCCTCGCTGCAGTACGCCGGGACGCTGGTCAACCCGATCGCGGCGACCGGCTGAGCCGGGCGGCCACCCGCGCCCCGCGTCAGTCCTCGGGCAGCGCGGCGAAGGCGGCCTTCACGTCGCGGTACCACCCGAGCGACCTCTTCGGGTGCCGCCACCGGCTCTTCATGGCGTCGCGGGCCTCCTGGTGGGTGGCGTCGCCGGCCTTCTCCGCCTCCTTCAGGTGCCGGTCCTGGGCGTTGATGACGTCGTCGGCGCTCGCGCCGCGGTGCGCGAGCTCGCAGGGGCCGCCGAGCTCGCGGCAGGTCATGGTCTTCATGGGTCTCTCCTCGCTGGTCGTGCTGGTCATGGTCCTGACGCCCGGGACGGGCCGGGTGTGACCGCGCCGGGAGGACGGACCCGGGCTCGACGCCGTCGTTCGCGCCCGGCGCCGCGAGGACGGCGCCTACCGGCGCAGCGGGGGCACGCTCGCGGCCTGAGCCCGGATCCCGTCGACGACGATCGCGAGCCCGACGGCGAAGTCGGAGGTGTCGCGCGGCGCGTCGGCGATGGCTCCGGCGCTGCCCGCCTGGAGGTGGGTCTGCTCGTCGCACACGTGGCCGAACACGAAGTGCAGCAGGGTGCGGGCCGCGACCGGGACCAGGTCGACGGGCAGGTCCCCCGCCTCCAGGGCGACCACCAGGGCGTCGTACGGCGCGGTCGCGCCGAGCCCGAAGGCGTGCGCCGTGGTGACCAGCTCGGCGCCGTCGCGGTAGGCCAGCATCGCGTCGCGCAGCCCGGTGCAGACCGCGACCACCTGCGCGTCCCAGCGCCCGTCGGCGGGCGGCCGGGCGCCGCGCGCCAGCACCTCGTCGGCGACGGCGGCGAGGAGCAGCTGCTTGTTGGCGAAGTGGTGGTAGAGCGCGCTCGGCTGCACCCCCAGCTCGGCACCGAGGCGACGCATCGAGAGGTCGGCGAGGCCGTAGGCGTCGAGCACCTCGATCGCCCGGTCGACCACGTCGGCACGGCTGTTGCGCATCCCACACCCCTTCGTGACGGCATTGACGGGCTCCGGGCCCGACCCTAACCTGAACGCCGTTCACCTGACCACCGTTCAGGTCAGCTCCCGATCAGCCCGAAGGACCCTCGATGACCATGACCGACGACACCACCGCACCCGCCGCGACCCGCCCCCGGCTCTCCGCGACCGACCTCGCGCTGGTCGCCGCGTTCGCCGCGCTGATCGCCGCGTGCACCCTCATCGGCGGCATCCCCGTCGGCGGCGCCGGGGTCGAGATCACCCTGCAGACCTTCGGCATCGCACTCACCGGCGCCCTGCTCGGCGCCCTGCGCGGCACCCTGGCCGTCGCCGTCTACCTGGCCCTCGGCGCGGCCGGGCTGCCCGTCTTCTCCGGGCACTCCTCGGGTCTCGGCGTCTTCACCGGGCTGACCGCCGGCTACCTGTGGTCGTTCCTGGCGGTCGCGTTCCTCACCGGCCTGCTGGTGCGCCACGCCGCCCGCGGCCGCCGTACGTCGGCGCTGGTGGTCTTCGGGTGCTGCCTGCCCGGCGTCGGCGTGAACCACCTCCTCGGCATCGCCGGCATGGCCGCCTTCTCCGACGTCCCGTTCACGACGGCCGCCGGCTGGGACGCCCCGTTCTGGGTCGGCGACATCCTGAAGGTCGCCGTGGTCGGCCTGGTCGCCGCCGAGGTGCACCGGGCGTTCCCGCAGCTGCTCGGCCGCCGCCGCTGAGCGTGCCCACCCTCACCCTCGACGGCGCCGGCGTCACCGTCCCCACGGTCGGCGGCGACCGTGTCGTCCTGGCCCCGACCACGCTCACGCTCACCGAGCACCGCATCGGCGTGGTCGGTGCCAACGGCTCGGGCAAGTCCACCCTGGCCCGGCTGCTCAACGGCCTGGTCACGCCGAGCGTCGGCCGGGTGCTCGTCGACGGCGTCGACGTGGCCCGCCGGGGCGCGGAGGTACGCCGCCGCGTCGGCTTCTCCTTCACCGACCCGGCGGCCCAGCTGGTGATGCCGACCTGCGTCGAGGACGTCGAGCTGTCCCTGCGCCGCCACGAGCGCGACGGCGCCCGGCGGCGCGAGCGGGCGCTCGCGGTGCTGGCGCGCTACGGCCTGGCCGACCACGCCCACGACAGCGTGCACAGCCTCTCCGGCGGCCAGAAGCAGCTGCTCGCGCTGGCCGGCGTCCTGGCCTCCGAGCCCGCCGTGCTCGTGGCCGACGAGCCGACCACTCTGCTCGACCTGGCCAACACCCGCCGGGTCGGCGACCTGCTCCTCGGCCTCGACCAGCAGCTGGTGCTCGTCACCCACGACCTCGACCTGGCCCGCCGCTGCGACCGGGTGCTGGTGGTCGCCGACGGCGCCGTGATCGTCGACGGGCCGCCCGACGAGGCCGTCGAGCGCTACGTCCGCTCGGCGCTGCCATGAGCTCGCTGCTGCTGCTCGGCGTCCACCAGCCCGGGCACACCGTGCTGCACCGGCTGCCGGTGGGCGTGAAGATGACCGCGCTGGCGGCGTACAGCCTGACGGTCGTGCTGGTCCGCAGCGCGACCTGGTCGTGGGGGTTCCTCGCCCTCGCGCTGGCCGCCGCCCTCCTCGGCCGGGTCCGGCTCCGCACCCTGGCCCGCGCCGCCCGCTCGGTGCTGGTCGTGGCGCTGGTGGTGGCCGCGCTGCAGGGCTGGCTCTACGGGCTGCCGAAGGCGGTCGAGACGTTCGTCGACCTGCTCGCCCTGGCCCTGGCCGCGGTCGTGCTCACCGCGACCACCGCCGTGAACGCGATCCTCGACGCGATCGTGCGCTGGCTCGGGCCGTTGCGCCGCGTCGGCGCCAACCCCGAACGGGTCGCCCTCACCTTCAGCCTCGCGCTCCAGGCGCTGCCCGGCACCCTCGCCCTCGCCCTCGAGACCCGTGACGCCGCCCGGGCCCGCGGCCTGGGACGCCACCCGCGCGCGTTCCTCACCCCCTTCGTGATCCGGGTGGTGGCGCGCGCCCACGAGACCGGTGACGCGCTGCAGGCGCGGGGGCTCGGGGACTGACCCGGGTCCAGATCGCCGTCTGCGGGCACGACGCCGCGTCGCTGTGGGCGGGACCGTCCGTCGGGGCGAGCGGGCTACCAGACGTCCCCGTCACGCCAGTCGCAGGCGATCGGGGCGTCGCGGTCGACGTCCTGCCCGCCGAGCACGTAGAGCGACCCGTCGTCGTCCGGGGTCGGCTCGGGACCGGTCGGGCCGAGCACGGCGGTCGGCCCGCGCCAGGGCTGCCAGCCGCGCTCCTCGTAGAGCGGGACGCCCGCCTCCGAGGCGCTCAGCGCGAGCAGGTCGTAGGCCGGCGCCAGCTCCTCCAGCGCGGCCATCACCGTGGTGGCGTGGCCGCGGCGGCGGTGCCCGGGCAGCACGGCGACCGCCTCGACGTACCCGCTGCGCAGCGACCGGCCGCCGACCAGCACCCGCCGCAGCACCAGCGAGCCGTGGGCGACGAGCAGGCCCTCGGTGCGGACCAGGACGTGCTGGCCGCCGAGGGCGTGGTCCCAGTCGTGGTCGGAGAAGTCGACGAACGCGGCGTCGAGCAGCGCCCGGACCTCGCCCAGCTCGCCGGCGCCCAGCTCGGCGGTGTGCCGGGTCAGCACCGGGTCACCATCCCGGGGCCCGCCGGTGGTGCCAGGGCGCGGCCGCCTCCACCTGGGCGGCCAGCGCGAGCAGCAGCTGGTCCTCGGCCGGACGGGCGGCCAGCATCACGCCGACCGGCAGCCCGTCGGGCGTGTGGTGCAGCGGCAACGAGACCGCCGGCATGCCGGTGACGTTCCACGCCGAGGTGTAGGGCGTGAATCGCTTCTGGGCCTCGAAGTCGGCGGCCGGGTCGGCGTCGTCGCGGATCGCGCCCACGGCCAGCGGCGGGGTCGCCAGGGTCGGCGTGAGGACCGCGTCGTACGGCGCGAGCGCGCTCAGCGCGCCCGCCGCGAACCGGCGCATCGCCCCGATCGCCAGCCCGAAGTCCGGCGCGCTGACCGCCCGGCCGCGCTCGGCCAGCCAGCGGGTGAGCGGGCGCAGCAGGTGCTCGCGCTCCGGCGGGACCACGGACAGTGCGGTGAGCACCGCCCAGCAGGTCTCGAAGACCGGCACCGCCTCGCGCGGCAGCGGGACGGCGACGTCGACCACCTCGTGGCCCAGGGAGGCCAGCAGCCGGGAGGCGTCCTCCCAGGCCTGCCGGCACTCGGCGTCGAGCGGGGTGTCGGTGATGACCGGCTCACTGAAGCGAGCGATCCGCAGCCGCCCCGGGTCGCGCTCGCAGGAGGCCAGGAACGTCGCGGACGGAGGCGGCGCCCAGGACGGATCCCCCACCCGACGACCGGCGAGCGCGTCCAGCATCGCCGCCGCGTCGCGCACGGTCCGGGCCAGCGACCCGGCCGTCGCCAGACCCACCGGGTCCCCGTACATCGGGAAGCCCGAGACCCGCCCGCGGCTCGGCTTGAGACCGACCAGTCCGCAGCACGAGGCCGGGATCCGGATCGACCCGCCCCCGTCGGAGCCCTGCGCGAGCGGCACCAGCCCGGCGGCGACCGCGGCGCCGGCGCCGCCGGAGGAGCCGCCCGCCATCCGGGTCCGGTCCCACGGCGTGACGGCCGCCGGCCGGCCCTCCGGCTCGGTGTAGCAGGGCGAGCCGAACTCCGGCGTGCTGGTCTTGCCGAGGCTGATCATCCCGGCCGCCTCCAGCGCGAGGCTCACCCCGTCGCTGACGTCGGGCACGAAGTCGGCGAACGCGGCCGAGCCGAACGACGTGGGCACGCCCGCCGTCAGGTTCAGGTCCTTGATCGCGGTCGGGACGCCGTGCAGCGGTCCGGCGTCGTCGGGGCGCCTCGCCAGCGCGACCGCCCGCTCGCGCGCCCGCTCGGGCGTGAGCGTGACGAACGCGCCGACCGAGTCGAGTCGGTCGGCGCGTTCGAGGTGGTGCTCGACGAGCTCGAGGGGCGACACCTCGCGGCGGCGCACCAGCTCGCCCTGCTCCAGGGCGGTCAGGTCGTGGAGGTCGCTCACGACCTCCAACCTAGACCGCGCTCAGGCGGCGTTCGAGGGCGCGCCGTCGTAGTCGACGAGGGCCTTCAGCGCGGCCTGCAGCTTGGCCTGCACCTCGGCGTCGGCCAGCACGTCGACCTCGAGGGCCGACTGCGACACGGTGGCGTCCTCCAGGACGACCGCGCCGGCGATGTTGGCCGAGCGGTTGGTGTCGGCGTGCGCCCAGCGGCCGCCGTACGGCGTGGGGGTGGTGCCGATGGTGGCGAACGGCTTCGCCGAGATCGCACCGGCGCCGTAGGGCCGCGAGACCCAGTCGATGGCGTTGTTGAGCACGGCGGGCATGGTGCCGTTGTACTCGGGGGTGACCACGAGGACGCGGTCGGCGCCGGCGATCTGGGCGCGCAGGCGGGCGGCGGCCTCCGGCACGGCGTCCTGGTCGAGCTCCTCGTTGTAGAACGGCAGCTGCTCCAGGCCGTCGAGGATCTCCAGGGTGACGCCCTCGGGGGCGTCGTCGCGGAGCTTCTCGGCGAGCTTGCGGTTGAGGGAGTCGGCACGGAGGCTGCCGACCAGGACAGCGACGCGGGTCTCGGACATGAGGTGCTCCTTGCAGGGGTGGTCGAACGATCACCCCTACAAACGGACCACAGTCCGTTTTGCTTCCCGGGAATTCGCCCTCCGGGGTGTGATCCTGATCCCTACAGTGGGCGACGCCATGACCGACCCACACCCGCTGCCGCTGCTCGGCGCGCCACCGCCCGAGCGCCGCGACGCCGCGCGCAACCGCGAGGCGCTGATGTGCGCCGCGGCGGCCCTGGTCGCCGAGCAGGGGGCGCGGGCCGTGACCATGGACGCCGTCGCCGCCCGGGCCGGCGTCGGCAAGGGCACCGTCTTCCGGCGCTTCGAGTCCCGCGAGGGCCTGATGGGCGCCCTGCTCAACCAGTCCGAGACCGACTGGCAGGCCGCGGTGATCTCCGGCGACCCGCCCCTCGGACCGGGCGCCGCACCGCGCGAGCGGCTGCTGGCCTTCGGCCGCTCGCGGATCGAGATCACCCTCCAGCACGCCGACCTGATCCGGGAGGCGGGCCGGGTCGGGCCGCGGTCCTACGCGGCCTACTCCTTCACCGCGATGCACGTGCGCTACCTGCTCGCCGAGATGCGGGTGACCGGCGACCTGCCGCTGCTCGCGACGGCGCTGCTCGCCCCGCTGGAGGTGCCGATCCTCGACCAGCAGGTGCGCATCGAGGAGTTCCCCGTCGACCGGGTCTACGACGCCTGGACCGACCTGGTCCGCCGGGTCACCCGCCCCCCGGACTGACCCTCGGGTCTCCCCTCCCGGGTCGGGTCGACGGGCGGGTCAGGCGCCTTGGCGGCGCAGACCGAAGGTGAGGCTGTCGACCAGGGCGCCCCAGGAGGCCTCGATGACGTTGTGGCCGACGCCGACGGTGACCCAGGCCGACTCCCCGTCGGTGGTCTCGATCAGCACCCGGGTGATCGCGTCGGTGCCGTGGCCCTGGTCGAGGATCCGGACCTTGTAGTCGATGAGCTCGAACTTCGCGACCTGCGGGAAGGCCTGGCCGATGGCGCCGCGCAGGGCCTGGTCGAGGGCGTTGACCGGGCCGTTGCCCTCACCGGTGACGACGTAGCGGACCCCCGCGGCCCGCAGCTTCACCGTCGCCTCCGAGACCGCCTCCTCCCCCGGGCCGGCGTGGCTGAGGGTCTCGGTGATCACCCGCCACGACTCGACCTCGAAGTACGACGGCCGCGCGCCCTCGACCTCCTCGACGAGCAGCAGCTCGAAGGAGGCGTCGGCCGCCTCGAAGGTGTAGCCGCGGTTCTCCAGCACCTTGACCCGGTCGGTGATCCGGGTGACCAGCTCGCGGTCGCCCGAGAGGTCGAAGCCGAGCTCGCGGCCCTTCAGCTCGATCGACGCGCGACCCGCCATGTCGGAGACCAGCAGCCGCATGTCGTTGCCGACCCGCTCCGGCTGGGTGTGCTGGTAGAGGTCGGGGTCGACCTTGATGGCGCTGGCGTGCAGCCCGGCCTTGTGGGCGAAGGCCGAGGAGCCGACGTACGGCTGGCGCGAGGCGGGCGGGACGTTGGTGACGTCCGCGACGGCGTGCGCGATCCGGCTGGCGTCCTGGAGCAGGCCGGACGGGAGCACCTGCCGGTCCAGCTTCAGCTCCAGGTTGGCCACCACGGTGACCAGGTCGGCGTTGCCGGTGCGCTCGCCGTAGCCGTTGATGCAGCCCTGCACGTGCGAGGCGCCGGCGTCGACGGCGGCCAGCGAGTTGGCGACCGCGCAGCCGCTGTCGTTGTGGGCGTGGATGCCGACCCGGCCGCCGGTCGCCGAGACGACGTCGTGGACCACCTCGGAGACCCAGGCCGGCAGCATCCCGCCGTTGGTGTCGCAGAGCGCGACCACCTCGGCGCCCGCGTCGTACGCCGTGCGCAGCACCTCCAGGGCGTAGGCCCGGTTGGCGCGGTAGCCGTCGAAGAAGTGCTCGGCGTCGAGGAACACCTGCTGACCCTCGGCGCGCAGGTGGGAGACGGTGTCGCGGACCATCTCGAGGTTCTCCTCGAGGGTGGTGCGCAGTGCCAGCTCGACGTGCCGGTCGTGCGACTTGGCCACCAGGGTCACGACGCCCGCGCCGCTCTCGCGCAGGGCGGCGACCTGCGGGTCGTCGGCCGCGCGTACGCCGGCGCGCCGGGTGGCGCCGAACGCCGCGAGCCGGGCGTGCCGGAGGTCGAGCTCCTGGGCGGCCCGGCGGTAGAACTCGGTGTCCTTGGGGTTCGCGCCCGGCCAGCCGCCCTCGATGTAGCCGACGCCCAGCGCGTCCAGCTGCCGCGCGATGGTCAGCTTGTCGGCGACCGAGAGGTTGAGCCCCTCCTGCTGCGCGCCGTCGCGCAGGGTGGTGTCGTAGACGTGGAACGCGCCGTGCAGGTCCATCGGTTCTTCCTTCGAGCTGAGGGCACAAAAAAACCTCTCGGAGTGCGAGAGGTGGCGCGTCGAGGAGCTCGACGCGCTAGCGAATGATGATGGTGCGGTGCTGCATGCCAGGGATGCTACCGCAGCGGGTTGGTCCAGCCGGCGGGATCGCCGGACGGGCCCCAGGTGGTGCCCCCGGAGGCGACCATCCCGAGCGCGAGCCCGGCGACGACGAGCAGCACCAGGCCCACCGCCCAGCGACGCAGGTCGGCGGCGAGCGGGTGCACCACGCGGGCCAGCGGCGAGCGGACCCGGGAGCCGCCCGGGCCCGACCACAGCGAGACCGCGAGCGCGGTGCCGCAGACGAACAGGGTGACCGGCACGGTCGCGGCGACGGCGTAGCAGACCAGCCCGGCCGCGACGGCCAGCCCGGCGCTCCACAGCACCAGCATCAGGGTGCCCGGGAGCGAGCGGACCAGGTCCCAGGGGGCACCGAGGAGGAACTGTGCGCCGTCGTACCACTTGCGGCCGCGGACGCGGCGCCGGTCGCCGGCGGCACTGGCCGCCAGCGACCCGGCGCGCAGCAGCCAGACCAGGACGAGGAGGAGGGCGCTCGCGCCCCAGGGGTACGCCGCGGTGCCGGCGCCGGCGACCAGCGCGGCGGCACCGAGCAGCACCGCGCGGCGGGTGCGCTCGCCGAAGGAGGTGCGAGGCTCCTCCCCCGCGACCGGCTCCCACTCGCCAGCTACGGCGGGCAGCGCCCGGGTGCCGTGCTCGGTCTCGACGCGGGTGGGGGCCGGAGGGTCCTGCGGGATCCGGTCGGTGGCGGCGTCGGCGCTCAGGGCCGGCGCGGCGATGGCCAGCGGCAGCGTGAAGACGTCCTCGGCGACCGGGGGCGGGGGCACCGGGCCGCGCGTCGCGGCGCGGGTCGACTGCGGCCGCAGCCAGGCCAGCAGCTGGCCCAGCCGCGGCCGGCGGGCCGGGTCGGGGTCGAGGGCGGCCTCGACGACGCCGCGGAGCTCGGCGGGCAGGCCGGTGAGGTCGTGCTGGCCGCGGCGGACCCGGTCCATGATCGCCATCGACGGGCCACGGCCGAACGGGGCCCGGCCGGTGCCGGCGTACGCGACGGTGGCGGCCCAGGAGTGCACGTCGGAGGCGGCGGAGGCGTCCTCGCCGTACAGGATCTCGGGGGCGAGGTAGCCGGGGGTGCCGAGCAGCCAGCCGGTGTGGGTGAGCTTGGGGTCGTCGGCGACCCGGGCCAGCCCGAAGTCGATGAGGATCGGGGTCCGGCCCTCCATCAGCACGTTGGACGGCTTCACGTCGCGGTGCAGCACGCCGACGGCGTGCACCGAGGCCAGGCCCTCGGCCAGGCAGCCCGCGAACCACAGCAGGTCGCGGCCCTCGATCGGGCCCTCCTCGACGACGTGGTCGTGCAGGGACAGACCGGGGACGTAGCGGGTGGCGACGTACGGGACCGGCGCCCAGGGGTCGGCGTCGACGATCTCGGCGACCCAGCGGCTGCGGATCCGCTCCAGCGAGGACACCTCGCGGGCCAGCCGGGCCCGGGCCTCGTCGTCGCCGACGATGTGCGGGCGGAGCACCTTCAGCGCGACCCGCTCGCCGCCGGGCCTGCGGGCCAGGTGGACCACGCCCATGCCGCCCTCGCCGATCTTGGCCAGCAGCGTGTAGTCGCCGACCGACATCCGCGGGCCGCCGGGGGCCTCCGGGCTCGGCGGCGGGATCGGGCTGCTCGTCACGCAGGCAGGCTACCCGCGCCCGGCGTCGCGGACGGGCACGACGAGCGGACCGCCGCGTCCCGGCCGGCAGACACTAAGGCTAGCCTTACCTCCCGTGACCAGCACCGTGCCGCCGCCGACGGCCCCGCCCCGGCCGTCCGCCGTCCGCCGCGGCTCGCTCGTGGGGGTGCTGGTGCTGCTCGCGCTGGTGGTGCTGACCGCGGTCGTCAGCCTCGCCGTCGGCAGCCGCAGCATCCCGATCGGCACGGTGGTGGACGTGCTGTTCCACGAGGACGGCTCGGACGCCTCGACGATCGTGCACGGGCTGCGGCTCCCCCGCACCGTCCTGGGCCTGGCGGTCGGCGCCTGCCTCGGCATGGCCGGCGCCCTGATGCAGGGCCACACCCGCAACCCGCTCGCCGAGCCCGGTCTGCTCGGCGTCAACGCCGGGGCCGCGTTCGCCGTGGTGTGCGGCATCTACGTCTTCTCGGTGGGGGCAGGCGGCTACGTGTGGTTCGCCCTCGTCGGCGCCGGCCTCGCCTCGGCGGCGGTGTTCGCGATCGGGAGCAGCCGGGGCGGCCCCAACCCGGTCACCCTGGTCCTGGCCGGCGCCGCCGTGACCGCGCTGCTCGAGGCCGCCACGCAGAGCGTCGTCCTGCGCGACCTGGCCACGCTGAAGGAGTACCGCTTCTGGGTGGTCGGCTCCACCGCGGGCCGGTCGATGGACATCTTCTGGCAGGTGCTGCCGTTCATGCTCGCCGGGCTGCTGCTCGCCGCGATCAGCGCGCCCGGCCTGAACCTGCTGCAGCTCGGCGACGACGTCGCCCGCTCGCTCGGCATGACGCCGTGGGTGCACAAGGCCATGGGCATCGCCGCGGTGATGCTGCTCTCCGGCGCCGCCACCGCGGCCTGCGGACCGATCGCCTTCCTCGGCCTGGTGGTCCCGCACGTCGCCCGGGTGTTCTCCGGGGTCGACTACCGGTGGCTGGTGCCGTACTCCGCGCTGATCGGCGCGGTCTTCCTGGTCCTCGCCGACGTCGTCGGACGGGTCGTGGTCCGTCCCGGCGAGCTGCAGGTCGGCATCGTGATGGCCCTGGTCGGCGGCCCGGTCTTCATGCTCATCGTGCGCCGGATGCGGCTGGTGCGCCTGTGACCACCCGGACCCGCCCGCTGCGCGCCGCCGCCCCGGTCGCCCCCGTCCGGGTCGGCCCGGCCTCCTGGCTGGTGCCGCTGCGCGCTGCGGCCGTCACCGTCGTCGCCGCCGGCCTGCTCGCCTTCCTCGTGGTCCTCGACATCTCGCTGGGCGACTTCGAGATCCCCCTCGGCGACGTCGTCGCCACCCTCCTCGGCGGCGGCGACGCCGGCCAGCAGTTCATCGTCAACGAGCTGCGCCTGCCCCAGACCCTGGTCGCGGTCCTGGTCGGCGCCGCCCTGGGCCTCTCGGGCGCCCTGACCCAGACCTTCGCCCGCAACCCGCTGGCCAGCCCCGACATCCTCGGCGTCACCCAGGGGGCGGCGCTCGGCGCGGTCGCGGTGATCGTGCTCTCCGGCGCCAGCGGGTACGGCGCCGGCCTGGTGACCGGCACGCTGCAGCGCCTCGGGCTGCCGCTGGCCGCGTTCCTCGGCGGTCTGCTCACCGCCCTGGTCCTCTACCTCTTCTCCTGGCGCCGCGGCATCGACGGACAGCGGCTGGTGCTGGTCGGCATCGGCCTCAGCGCGGCCCTCGGCGCGGCGACCTCGTGGCTGCTGGTCCGGGCCCGCGACGAGGAGCTGGCCAGCGCGCAGGTCTGGCTCAACGGCTCCCTCAACGGGCGCGGCTGGGACCAGGCCTGGCCGGTGATCTGGACCCTGGCGGTGCTGGTGCCCCTCGCGCTGCTGCTGGTGCTGAGCCTCAACACGATGATGCTCGGCGACGACAGCGCCCGCGGCCTCGGCGTACGCCTGCAGGTCACGCAGCTGCTGACCCTCGTCGCCGCGGTCGGCCTGGTCGCCGTGGCGGTCTCCGCCGTGGGTCCGCTGGAGTTCGTCGCGTTCGTGGTCCCCCAGATCGCCCTGCGACTCACCGGCGGCAGCCGGCCGCCGATGCTGGCCTCGATGCTGCTCGGCTCCTGCCTGGTCGTCGGGGCCGACCTGCTGACCCGCGTGGTCATCCCCGTCCCGCTCCCGGCGGGCGTGGTCACGGCGGCGATCGGCGCGCCGTACCTCATCTGGCTCCTCCTGCGCAGCAACCGAAAGGTGTCGGCATGACCTCCAGCTCCCGCCTCCGTGCCGAGTCCGTCACCGTCGGGTACGGCGAGACCCCGGTCGTCCGCGACCTCAGCCTCGAGATCCCCGACGGCCGGGTCACGACCATCATCGGCCCCAACGGCTGCGGCAAGTCGACGATGCTGCGCACCCTGGCCCGGCTGCTGAGGCCGAGCGGCGGCACCGTGCTCCTCGACGACCGGCCGATCACCGCACTGCCGACCCGGGAGATCGCCCGGCGGATGGCGCTGCTCCCCCAGAGCCCGGTCGCCCCCGAGGGCCTGCTGGTGCGCGACCTGGTCGGCCGCGGCCGGCACCCGCACCAGCGCTGGTTCAGCCAGT
>Ga0075365_10000746_pt1 | contig 13185 bp, 14 predicted proteins | sample EndMetdeltDD1765_FD_71387 | JGI IMG/M metagenome (GOLD analysis project Ga0075365, IMG submission 71387) | Populus endosphere microbial communities from Tennessee, USA - Endosphere MetaG P. deltoides DD176-5 | ecosystem: Host-associated > Plants > Roots > Endosphere | place: USA: Tennessee... | reverse complement strand
CGGAGAGCCCGGTCGACATCACCGTCTCCCAGGTGGACGGGGAGGGTCGCGTCGCCGTCCGCGACCACGGCTCGGGCATCGCCACCCAAGACCGCGAGCGCATCTTCGACAAGTACACCCGGGCCGGCGCCGCGCTCAGCCGTGGGACCGGGCTCGGCCTCTACCTCGCCCGTCAGATCGTGCAGGCCCACAAGGGGCGCATCTGGGTCGACGACACCGAGGGGCCCGGCACGACCATCGTCTTCTCGCTGCCTGCACGCGAGGGGGGCCGTGACTGACGATGCCTCAGGCGATCGCAGCACGCAGCACGGCGAGGCGGCCCTTCGACACCCAGGTGGCGCCGGCCGCGGTCGCCCGGGCGACGACGGCCGGGTCGTTGTAGTTGCTGTAGACGATCACGCGCTCGGCGATGCTGGCACGAAGGACCCGCTCGGCCACGTCGACGCCGTCGATGCCCGGTGGCATCCGGTAGTCGACGACGAGGACGTCGGGACGCAGCGCCTCGCAGACCTCGACGGCTTCGACCCCGTTCTGCGCCAGGCCGACGATCTCGTGACCCTCGAGGCGCAGATCGAGCTCGATCAGGTCGAGCGCGTTCGCATCGTTGTCGGCAAGCACGAGACGCACCGCCTCAGCGTAGGAGGCGCCGCCTCCCCCGGCATGACCTTCGAGCGAGCTGCCTGACATGCGTCTCCGCCGGCGGATCGAAGTCCTCTTCGTGGTCCTCTTCGTCACGCTCGCCGCCCAGGTGGGCGTCGAGGCCTGGGCCGAGCAGCTCCGGTCGAACGCCAGCGCGATCGTCAACGAGCAGCTCGTCCCCGCCCGCGACCAGCTTGCCGCCCTCCGCACCTCGCTGGTCGACCAGGAGACGGGGCAGCGGGGCTACCTCCTCACCGGCAAGGACATCTTCCTCGAGCCATACCGCCAAGGTCGCGTCGCCACCCAGGACGCCATCCGTCGGCTGACTGACCTGTTCGCCGGCGACCCCGACGCCCTCGCCGCCATCGCCCGGCTGGAGAGCCGGGTCTCGGCGTGGCAGCAGCTCGCGGCCGACTTCGAGATCAACGCCAAGCGATCCGGGCGGGACCAGATGGTGAGCGCCCTCGTCTCCTCCGGCACCGGGCGCCAGCTGTTCGACCGCGTCCGCACGGAGATCAACGACGTCGGCAAGATCTTCGACGCGCGGCTGGTCGCCCAGGAGCAACGGGTCGACGACCTCGGCGGACGCCTCGACATGCTGCGCATCGCGACCGTGCTGCTCGCCCTCCTGCTGATCGGGGTCACCGCCAAGCTGGCCATCGAGTGGGTGACCGTGCCCCTGCAACACCTCAGCGACGCGGTCCGGCGAACCGCCGGTGGCGCCCTGCGCGAGCCGATACGCGACGAGGGCCCCCCGGACGTCGCCGAGCTGGCCCGCGACATCGACGCCATGCGCCAGCGGCTGCTGTCGGAGGTCGACGACGCCACGCGCGCCCGGGCTGCGCTCGCCGATCGCGGCATGATCGTCGTCACCCTGCGTGACGACCTCGCGCCCGCCCCCCTGTCGCTCCCCGACGGGCTCACCCTCGCCGGCCGCTTCCGTCCGGCCAAGGGCCTCGTCGCCGGCGACTGGTACGACGTCCGGCGCATCAGCGACGACCGGATCGCCCTCGCCCTCATCGACGTGTCGGGCCACGGTGCCGAGGTCGCCACGTTCGCACTGCGCACCAAGGCCCTGACCATGGCCGCCCTCACGACCCACGGCCCCGGCGCCGCGTTCAGCTGGCTCGCATCGCACCTGGGCGACACCGACGAGCTCTTCCTCACCGGCCTGATCATCGAGATCTCGGCCTCGACGGGCGAGATCCGCTACGCCAGCGCCGGGCACCCACCCATGCTCCTCGCCGGGCTCCGGGGCATCACCGAGCTGCATCCGACCGGCCCCATGCTCGGGCCGCTCCCGGGCCAGTGGGACACGGCCACCGCCCAGCTCGAGCGGGGCGGCGTCCTGTTGGCCTACTCCGACGGATTGGTCGAGGCCCGCGACGAGCAGGGCACGCAGTTCGGCCACCACCGCCTTGCCGAGGTCGTCCTCGAGCACCAGCTGGCCGGCGTCGACCAGGTTGCCGATGCCGCCGTCCAGGCCGTCGAGACCTTCGCCGTCGAGGTCGGTCGCGACGACATCACGGTCTGCACGCTGGGGCGCTAGCTAGCGGATGACCTCGGTGGCGTCGTCGAGGACCGCCGCGGGGATCGCGTGTCGCTTCTTGCCGGCGATGACCAGGTTGACCACGATCCGGAAGCGGCCCGGGTCCTGCACCGGTACGTCGGCGACGGCGGCACCGCGGAGGATGCGGGCCAGCTGACGACCCAGGTCGACGTAGACCGACGCGGCGTCGGGCGCCAACGTGAGCTCGGCGATGTCGGTGGGCGTGTTGCTCACCACCGGCAAGCGGGACCCGGCGAGCGCCGAGGCGATCGCTTCCGTCGCACGCGAGGTGGTGGGTGAGTTGACGAGGACGACGGCGTCGGGTTTGCGGGCGAGCAGCGCCCTCGTGGCCGCCGCGGCATCGGCGGTCCCGGTGAACCGCTCGCAGATCAGCGCGAGGTCGAGCTCGCCGGCGGCCTTCCGCAGGCCGCGCTGCACGGGCACGGCTGCGGGATCCGCCGGCGGGTAGAGGCAGCCGACCGTGTGCGCACCCGGGAACGAATCGGCGAGCAGCGCCAGCGTGCGGTCGGCGGGGACCCGGTAGGACATGCCCGTGAGGTGACCCTCGGGCCGCCGCTCGTTCTTCACGAGGCCGGTCGCGCTCGGGTCGCTGGAAAGGAAGAGCACCGGCGTGTCGCCGGCCAGGTCGTCGGCGAGCTGGGCCCCCGTCGTCGAGAGGGCGAGCACGGCGTCGACGTCGTCGTCGACCCAGCCCTTGATCGCCTTCGTCGCGCTGGCCTTGGAGGCGTGCACCTCGCTCCGGTCCTTGCCGCCGACGACCTCGACCTGCTCCCGGGTGACGCCGCCCTGGGCGAGCCCGTCGAACAGACCGGCTTCGGCATCGGGACTCGCGACGGCCCGCAGGATGGCCACGCGATAGTGCTCGTCGGACGAGTCGCCGGAACAGGCCGGAAGCAGCACGAGGGCGACGAGTGCGACCAGCAGCGCGGACGCGGCTCGTCGCAGTGGCCCCATGGTCCGACCGTATCGGACACATCCCGGCAGCGCGCCGCAACTCCCGGTGACCTCCGAGCAGGCTCCCAGGTTTCCCGGCTTCACTGGAGGCCATGAACGATCCATCCAGCGGCGCGACGGTGCTCATCGTCGACGACGAGGAGTACATCCGCGACCTGGTGTCGAGCGCGATGCGCATCGCCGGGTTCGAGGTGCGAAGCGCCAACGACGGACACGCGGCGCTCACCGCCGTGTCGTCGCAGCACCCCGACCTCGTGATCCTCGACGTCGGCCTGCCGGGCGTCGATGGCTTCGAGGTCTGTCGCCGGATGCGCGACGAAGGCGACGCCACCCCGGTGATCTTCCTCACCGCCCGTGATGCCAACGAGGACAAGGTGAGCGGCTTCACCAAGGGTGGCGACGACTACGTCACCAAGCCGTTCAGCCTCGAGGAGCTGGTCGCCCGGGTGCGCGCCGTCCTCCGGCGCAGCCGGGAGAGCGAGCCGACCAGCCGGCTCCGCTACGAGGATCTCGAGCTCGACGAAGACACCATGCGCGTGACCCGCGGCGACCGCCAGGTGAAGCTCTCGCCCACCGAGTTCAAGCTGCTCCGCTACCTGCTGCTGAACCGGGAGCGCGTGGTCTCGAAGTCGCAGATCCTCGACCACGTCTGGCAGTACGACTTCGATGGCAACGCCAGCGTCGTCGAGAACTACATCTCGTACCTCCGCAAGAAGGTCGACGAGGGGAACACCCCGCTGCTCCACACCGTCCGCGGCTTCGGCTACGTCCTGCGCCGCGATCCGTGAGCATCGTGCACCGCATGGGCATCCGTCAGCGCCTGGTGGCGTCGATCGTGGTGCTCCTCGCCCTCGTGCTCGTCGCAGCCGGCATCCTCGTCACGTCGGTCCTGCGCGATCGCCTCGTCGGCAACGTCGACCGGCAACTCGACCAGCGCGTCGTGGCCGTCGCTCGCTTCCTCACCCGCAACGACGGCCTGCCCGGTGGCGACCGAGGCCCCAACCCGTTCATCGAGCAGCGCGCCGCGTACGTCGAGCTCGACGACGAAGGCGAGATCGTCAGGAGCATCCCGCTCGTGCAGGGCGGGCGGACCGAACCGCTGCCCGACGTCAGCGGTCGCAAGCTCACACCGTCACCCCGAACGGTGGGCGCCGTCGGGGACGACGGCCCCCGCTACCGCGTCGTTGCGATCGACTTCGGCGATCACACGATCGTCGCCGGGGTCTCGTTGGCCGATGTCGACGCCTCGCTGCGCAGCGCCCGGCAGGTGCTGCTGCTCGCCGGTCTGCTCGTCATCGCCGCCGCGGCCGCGGTGGTGTGGGCGACCGTCCGCCAGGGGCTGCGACCCATCGACGGCATGATCACCACCGCGGAGCGCATCGCGGCCGGTGACCTGACCGAGCGGACCCCCGTGCCCGACCCCAACACCGAGGTCGGCCACCTCGGTACCGCCCTCAACACCATGCTCGACCACATCGAGGGCGCCATGGGCGCCAAGAGCGAGTCGGAGGCCCGCCTGCGGCGCTTCGTCGCCGACGCGTCGCACGAGCTGCGCACCCCCCTCACCTCGATCCGCGGCTACGCCGAGCTGTACCGGCAGGGCGCCACCGATCCCGACGCGGTCGCGCTCGGCATGACCCGCATCGAGCGCGAAGCGACCCGCATGGGTGAGCTGGTGGAGGACCTCCTCCTCCTCGCCCGCTTCGACCAGGGTCAGGAGCTGCGCCGGGCTCCGGTCGACCTCGCCGCCGTCGTCGACGACGCCGTCGAGGCGGCTCGCGTGGTGGAGCCCGGCCGCGCCATCGTGGTCGGGCGGCCCGACGCGCCCGTGACCGTCGAGGGCGACTCCGCCCGCCTACGCCAGGTCGTCGACAACCTGCTCGCCAACGCCCGGGAGCACACCGGCATCGAGACGGCGATCACCCTGACCGTCACCGGGGACGAGGACTCGGCGACCGTCGTGATCGCCGACGACGGACCGGGCATGACCGACCTCGACGCCGAGCGGGCCTTCGAACGCTTCTGGCAGGGCGAGCAGACCCTCGAGCACCCCCGTCACGGCACCGGGCTCGGCCTGGCGATCGTCCACGACATCGTGGCCAGCCACGGCGGCACGGTCGAGCTGGTGACCGCGCCCGGGAGCGGCGCCTCGTTCACCATCACGCTCCCCCGGCACGGGTTCAGGGCGGATTCCCAGGCAACCGGCAGCCCCACGCAAGGGTCGCCCGCGACGATCGAGCCATGAACCCCAAGCAGATGCTGGCAGCGGGCGCGATCGCTGGGTCGGTCGCGCTCGGCGCAGGTGCCGGCGCACTCCTGTTCACGCCCAACGTGTCGGTCGCCCAGGACGGCACGACCACGACGACCACGACCGAGAACGACGATGGCCGACTCGGCCATCCGGGTCTCGGGCGAGGCCCGGCGCTCGACGTGGCCGCCGAAGCCATCGGCATCTCGGTCGACGACCTCCGGACCGAGCTCGAAGGCGGCAAGACGATCGCCGAGGTGGCCAAGGCCCACGACGTCGACCCCCAGAAGGTCATCGATGCCCTCGTCGCCGACGGCAAGAAGCGCCTGGCCGAAGCCGAGGCAGCACTCCCCGACCGGATGAAGGACCTCGTCAACCGCGACCTCCCGATCGGTCGCGACTGGCCGGGGCGCGGCCCCAGGCTCCTCCACGCCGGCCTCGACACCGTCTCCACCGCCATCGGCATCACCGAGTCCGACCTGCGCACCGAGCTCCAGAGCGGCAAGACGATCGCCGAGGTGGCCAAGGCCCACGACGTCGACCCCCAGAAGGTGATCGACGCGGTGGTCGCGGCGGCCACGAAGCGCATCGACGAAGCCGTGGCCAGCGGTGACCTCACCGAGGCACGGGCCGCGGAGCTCAAGGCCGACCTGGTGGACCACGCCACCCGCCTCGTGAACGAGACCCGGCCGCCCGGCGGGAGAGGTCCCGGCGGCATCCTCGGCGAGGACCACACCGACGACGGCGCGGACGCCGACCCTGCGGTCTACGCGGTGTCCTGAGGGCTCCGCTCGACGGCTTCCTCCGCGACCCGGCGCAGCTCGCCGGGCTCGCGGTCGCCGCGCCGCAAGGAGAGGTACGCCACCGCACCCACCGGAATCGGAAGCCAGAAGTTCACCAGCCGGTAGCTGACGACCCCCAGGACCGCGACGCCTCGTGTGGCCCCGAAGCCGACGAGCGATGCGGTCAACGCCGCCTCGACCACGCCCAGTCCCCCGGGCGTGAGCGGGATGGCGGCCAGGACGTTGGCCAGGCCGTAGCTGATGAGCAGGGCGTCCGGTGAGGTGCGGTGGCCGAAGGCAGCCAGGAACACCCACAGCGCCCCCATGTCGAACAGCCAGTTGAGCGCCGCCCACCGGACCGCCCGGGTCAACGCGCCGCCGGAGCCGAACTCCCGGAGCCGGGCGGCCACGTGTCGCAGCGTCTCGGCGACGGTCTCCCCGTCGACGAGCGGCAGGTGGTCGGCGACCCGGCAGATCACCGAGGCCAGGTGCTCCTCCCCCTTGGTGAGCAGCAGCACGGTGACGCCGACGAAGGCGAGCAGGAGCGACCCGACGATCGCCGCCGTGACGTAGATCGGGTTGAACCCGCGCAGCGGGATCGATACCACGAGGCCCAGCCACAGGAGGACGTTGAGCACGACCGCCGACCCGATCCCCTGGGTGGCGAGGGCGAACCCGGCGTCGGTCCCCTTGACGCCCTCGTTGGTGAGCAGGCGATAGCCGAGCGAGGATCCGACCGCCGGGCCGCCGGGAACGACATGACTCAGGCCGAGCGTCGACAGGGTGATGCGGGTCATCCGGCCGAGCGACGGGCGGGAGCTCACCGGCAGGAGGGTCCGGGTGAGCTCTGCGTAGGCGACCAGGGCGGCCCCGATGAGCGCCACGCCCGCGAGCAACCAGCCGACGTTCACCTCGCCGAGCAGGTGGACCGTCTTGCGGGCGCCGGCGATCTGGGGGAGCACGAGGTACTCGACGACGACGGCTGCGAGCAGCACGACGGCCACCCGCTTCAGTCGTCGGCGCGCCGTCGTGGCCATCCCGCGAGGTTCGCGCACCTACGCCGTCGACGAGCTATGCCACCAGGCCGTGGATGACCGACGGGAGATCGCGGACGTCGTCCTTGTGGACCAGCGCGGCGATGCCGACGTCCTTCGCCTCCCGGGTGATCTCCTCGTCGAGGTAGGCGCTGCAGAGCACCACCAGCTGACCAGGGCGGCGGGCCAGCATGCGCTCAGCGGTCTCCACCCCGTTGAGGCCGGGCATCATCTGGTCGAGAACGACCACCCTTGGATCGCACGTCTCGAGGATCTCGAGCGCCTCGGCGCCCGTCGCCGCCTCGCAGGCGATCTCCACGTCACTCGTCGACTCGAAGACGACGCGAAGCAGCAACCGGATGTCGGCCTGGTCATCGACGATCATCGCCCGAACGCTCATGCTGCTCCCTCGATCACCTGCTGCACCACCTGGGCGAACTCCTCGATCGCAAACGGCTTGGGTACGACCTCGTTCGCGCCGAGCGCACGAGCTCGTGCCAAGTCTGCCGGTCGCGAACGCACGCTGCAGAGGATCACGGGCAATCCGTGGGTGCGTTCGTCACGGCGGATCGCGGCCAGGGTCTCCCAGCCGTCGAGCTCCGGCATCTGCACGTCGAGGACCACCAGGTCTGGCAACGGGTCGACGGTCAGGCGGACGAGCGCATCCGAACCGCTCGCGGCCTCCTCGACCTCGACGCCGACGAGCCGGCAGACCTCTCGGAGGAGCAACCGGATGTCGGCAGCGTCGTCGACGACCAGCGCCCGAACCGTCACGCCGGGGCGGTGGCGAGACGGACGCCGTGGGCGCCACGGTTCCAGTCCGACCGCTTGCCCTCGTGCAGGCCGCGCACGACCCAGACGAAGTAGACCGCGGCCGGGACCGCCAGCCAGTCGATGACGAGGCCGTGCGGGTCGACGTGGTAGCGACCGCTGCTCGCGTAGAGGGCGTACACGGCGTGCATGACGCCGCACGTCGGGAAGACGAGGGTGAGCGAGACGCCCGAGACGGACCAACCGCCGAGCGAACCCCGGTTCCACAGCTGCGTGCGGAACAGGTAGATGCCGATCAGCATGTAGATCCCGAGCAGCAGGAGGTTGGGAGTGTAGCGGGGGCCGAACCTCGTGTCGTGACTGGTGATCACCACGACCGCGGAGGCCACCATGGCGACGAGGTAGACGCCAAGTAGCGGCGGCAGGGCGCGCACCCACCACGGGTCGTCGCTCACGAACCGGTCACCTCGGCCACCCGCCGTGGCCTCGACGCGCAGGAGGAACCAGATCACGCCCGCGGGGAAGCCCACCGCCACGGCGAGGAGATCGAGCGGGCCACCCATGCGCCCGCTCGCCACGTGGAAGCCGTGCTCGAGGTGGTGCGGCCCACACGTGAACGCCATGGCGATCCACGCCAGCCCGAAGTGCGAGAGGCCGTTCGCCCGCCAGCCCCGGGCGAGGTCGATGATCGTGATCACCCCGTAGCTGCAGTAGACGAACCCCAGGATGAGGTTCGACGTCGCCACCGCGACTCGCATCAGCCACCCCTCCGCACGTCGCCGCCCGCCGGGACGCCGATCTGGCGCATGAACTCGCCGATCATCGTCGACTCGCCGCGTGCCGGTTCGTCGACCGCCTCCTCCGGCTCCCGGAGCCGGATGACGAACACCGTGCCGCCGCCCTCGGCGCGGGCCGCGACGACGGTGCCACCCATCGTCTCGACCAGCGACCGCACGATGTAGAGCCCGATGCCGGTGCCCCCGAAGCGCCGGACGTCGCTCGTCTCGGCCTGCCAGAACTTGTCGAAGCAGTGGGCGAGCTGCTCGTCGTCCATGCCGATGCCCTGATCGCTCACCCGGATCAGCACCTCGTCGTCGGCCGTGTCGACGGCGACCACCACGTCGCCCCCGTCCGGGGAGTACTTCACGGCGTTGTCGAGCAGGTGGTCGAGGACGGTGGCGAGGGCGGCCGGGTCGCCGATCGCCACGGGCGGGTCCTCGGCCGCCTCGAAGCGGATGGGGCGGCCGGTCACCGACGACATGGCGAGGACCCGCTCGGCTGCCACGGTGACCGGGTCGAACTCCCGCAGGTTGAGCTCGACCCGACCCGCCTCGATCCGGCTCGACAGCAGCAATCGATCGACGATCTCGCCGAGCTCGAGGGTCCGCCGGTGCACCGCGTTCAGCGCCATGGGGCGCATGTCGTCGGTCATCTCGTCCTGCATGAGCATCTCGACGAACCCCCGGATCACCGTGAGTGGGGTCTTCAGCTCGTGCGAGGCGGTCGCAAGGAAGAGCGTCTTCGCCTCCTCTGCCTCCTTCAGGCGCGTGACGTCACGCAGCGAGTGGACGACCTCGATGACGAGGCCGTCGCCGTCGGTCACGGGCGCGGCGTTGACGAGCAGCGGCTGCCGACGCCCATCGCCGACGGGGCGCGACACCTCGATCCCGAGCGGATCGTCGGGGGCGGTGAGGCCGAGGAGCGGGCACCCCCCGGAGCAGTCGAGCGGCCGATCGTCCCGGTGCAACGAGAGCGCGACCTCGCACCGAGAACCAACCAGATCGGCCGCCCGCCGGTGGAGGATCCGCTCGGAGGCGGCATTGCAGTTGAGGACCTCGCCGCGGGCGCCGGTGACGACCACGCCGTCGCCGATCCGGCCCAGGATGGCGTCGGCGGTGCTCTCCAGCCGGTCGGCCCGCGCGCTGGCCATCGAGTGGCGGGCGGTCGTCCGGTCGAGCAGGAGCACGATGGCCACGGCAGCCGCCGCGAACGAGGCCACGGCCCCGGCACTGAGGCGATCGTGCGCCGGCACGATCGCCTGGGCCAGCGCCGCCAGACCGATCGCCGCCGCGGCGATCGCGCCGGCGGCGCGCCGGCCCACGTTGTAGGCCGTGAAGGCGACCACCACCAGGTAGCCCGACAGCGTCGCCACCCCGGTGGTGCTGGCGAGGACCTGGATGGTGAAGAGCCCGGCGAGGTCGCCGATCGGGCCCCCGTAGAGCGCCCAGGGGTTCCCGTGCCGCTCCGACGCGAACAGCACGAACACGCTCCAAGGCACCCAGACCAGCCCAAGCAGGATGAAGAGGGCGTTCTGCCGCGTCGTGAGGTCGTCGGGCAGGGCACCGGCCGCCGCGATGGCGATCGTGGAGCCCACGCGCAGCCACGCCACGATCGTCACCATGAGCGCGTCGGCGTCGCGCACCGGCCGGCGTTGCACCCCCATGAGGCGCAGTGAACCGGATCCGAGCCGTCGAGACCATGGCCCGAACGGGCCATCACGGGTCCCCTTCCCCCGCTGGTAACGTGCCACGGCCCGGGCGGTTAGCTCAGTTGGTAGAGCACTACCTCGACACGGTAGGGGTCGCTGGTTCGAGTCCAGTACCGCCCACGCAAACGGCCGCGAGCCGGTGAGCAGGGGGGAGTCGTCGTGGCGCACGCCGCGGAAGGCATGGTCTCGGACGAGGTCATGCGGTACCCGTTCGTCGAGGACGACGCGCTCGACGTGAGCGAGACCTTCAAGGAGCTGCAGCAGCGCGGCCCGTGTCGCATCCAGCTGCCGATCGGTCCGCCGTGCTGGCTGGCGACCCGCTACGACGACGTGCGCACGATCTTCACCGACAAGCGCTTCAGCCGCATGGAGCCACCCGGCACCGACACGCCCCGCATGTGGCCGACGCACAAGACCGACCCGTCGATGCCGCTCGGCATGGACCCGCCCGATCACATCCGGCTGCGACGCATCACGTCACCCGTGTTCTCGCCGAAGAGCATCCGTGCCCTGACCGACGACTTCCAGCGCTACGTCGACGACCTCCTCGACGGCTTCGAGGCGGCGGGACCGGGCGCCGACTTCATCGCCCTCTACGCGTGGGACCTGCCGATCCTCGTGCTGACCCACATGCTGGGTGTCCCGGCCGACGACGCCAAGCGGTTCCGGCACTGGGTCGAGAGCCTCACCGCCTTTGCCACGCCCGACGACGAGCGACTGTCCTGCTACCAGAACCTCCTCGGCTACATCGGCGAGCTGATCGCCGTCCGGCGCGAACGCCACCATGACGACCTCCTCGGCATGCTCGTCTCGGCGCGCGACGAAGGGGACCGGCTCACCGAGCCCGAGCTCGTGAGCACCGTCAACTCCCTCGTCACCGGGGGCTTCGAGACCACGGCCTCGCAACTGGGGAGCTCCGTGTACGCCCTCATGAGCCAGCGGCACCTCTGGGAGGAGCTGGTCGACGGCCGTGCCGACATGGATGCTGCGCTCGAGGAGCTCTGGCGATGGGTGCCCGGCTTCCGCTACGGGACGATGTTCGTGCGGTTCGCGAAGGAGGACATCGAGCTCAGCCACGGCGTGGTCATCCCCGCCGGCGAGGCGATCGTGCCCGAGCAGAACGTCGCCAATCGCGACGAGGCCGTCTTCCCGCACGGGTGGGAGCTCGACTTCCACCGGGTCGACCCCAAGCCCCACCTCGCCCTCGGGTTCGGCGAGCACCTGTGCATGGGCATCCACCTGGCGAAGATCCAGGTGCAGCTCACCCTGCAGTCGCTCGTGCAGCGCTTCCCCACGCTCGATCTCGCGATCCCGGCCAGCGAGGTGCCGTGGCCGCCCTGGACCTTCATGCGCATGGTCCAGACGCTGCCGCTCACCTGGTAGCGGTCAGCTCGCCGCCCGCAGGTCGGCGTACTCGGGGTGGTGGTCGAGGTAGTCGGCCACGAACCAGCAGGCAGGGATCACGGTACGGCCCGCCGCCCGGATGTCGTCGAGCGCTCCCCGTACGAGGAGGTCGCCCATCCCGTTGCCCCGCCGATCGGCCTGGACCTCGGTGTGCGGCATCAGGACCGCCTCGTCCCGCAGCACGAAGTCGGCGACCCCCACCAGCTCGCCGTCGACCTCGAGCTCGTAGCGACCATCCGCGTCGTTGCGCCGGACCACGTGCGTCATGGCTCCGCGTTACCCCGCCCGGCCCTCGGGAACCCCTCCACTCGGCTCGGGGGTCCTGACCAGCGGGTAGTAGCCTCGCCCGTCGTTACCACCGAGGAAGAGGACGGGTGATGAAGGCCGGCGAGAAGGTGCAGGATCCGAGCTCAGGGGTCGAAGTGATCGTGGTCAAGCCGCCGTCCGAGGACGGGTTCGCCATCGTCGCCGGCGACAGCGTGCTCCTCGGCAAGCGCTATGGCTGCGGCACGTGCGGTGCCGAGGTGCTGGTCAGCAAGGCCGGCGACGCCCACGCGGAGTGCCACGGCGCCCCGATGGAGATCGCCGGGCCGAAGTCGCTGCCCGCATCGGACTGAGGGGGCTGCCGCCGTGGCGAACATCGCCATGCTGCTCGACCTCGCCGCCGACGCCATGGGCGACCGGCTCGCCGTCGGCGATCTGACCTACGCCGACATCCGGCGCCTGGCGGTCGCCGCCGCACCCGACGTCGCGGCCCGATCGAAGGGCACCCTCGCCTACGCCGACGTGAACGGCCCGGCCGTGCCCGTCGCCCTGTTCGCCGCCGCTTGGGCGGGCGTGTCGTACGCACCCCTGAACTACCGACTGCCGGCCGCGCAGCAGGAGGCCCTCGTCGACCGGCTCGGCACCGGCTACCTCGTCGAGACCGACAAGGCCGACACCTGGCTCGACGAGCTGCGCTCGTCGGCGTCGGACGAACCGCTCGCCTACCCCGACGAGCCCGGCCACCCCGCCGTGCTCCTGTTCACCAGCGGCACCTCGTCGGAGCCGAAGGCCGCGGTGCTCGAGCACGACAACCTCCTCGCCTACATCCTCAACGCCGGCGACTTCATGTCGGCCGAGGAGGACGAAGCGGCCCTCATGGTCGTGCCGCCGTTCCACATCGCCGGAGTCGCCGGCACCCTCAGCGCCATCTACGCCGGGCGCCGCATCGTGCCGCTGCCCCGCTTCACACCCGAGGCGTGGCTGGAGGCGGCCCGCACGGAGCGGGTCACCCACGCCATGGTCGTCCCGAC
>Ga0075365_10000745_pt1 | contig 13185 bp, 12 predicted proteins | sample EndMetdeltDD1765_FD_71387 | JGI IMG/M metagenome (GOLD analysis project Ga0075365, IMG submission 71387) | Populus endosphere microbial communities from Tennessee, USA - Endosphere MetaG P. deltoides DD176-5 | ecosystem: Host-associated > Plants > Roots > Endosphere | place: USA: Tennessee... | reverse complement strand
CACCGAGCGCCCGACGTGAATCGCCTGCCCCCCGGCCGAGAGCGTGCCGTTCGGGCGGGCCGGGCGAAGGAACGAGAGCGATAGCTCAGCGGTCGTATAGGGAGTCGCGGCGGGGAGCTCGGTCTCGACCGAGATCCCAAAGGCGATGTCGGCGAGGATTGCGAGCGCGCCGCCGGTGATCAGGCCGTTGGAGGCGGCGAGCCAGGGGCTCGCGGGCATTCGCGCCTCGGCGGTTCCCGTCCCGAATCCGGTCGGCATCGCTCCGGTCAGGTGCGCGAGCGGGGGCGGCGGATTGACGCCGCGCCGCCAGCACTCCAGCCGGCGCCTTCCCGGCAGCGCGATCAGCCGCTGGTCGGGGTATCCGCCGCGAACATCCTCAGTCCACACAGCGGCTGGATCGCCCATGGGCCGGACCATATTCACGGGGTCGTGCGCACTGCCGATCGGTGCCCCTTGCGAGGGCTCGGTCATCGTTCGCGCGCCCCGGGCTGCCCGCGGTCACGCCCGTCCATACGCCGCCGATTCGCTTCGGGTACCAGCAGAATGGCCGCGATCAAGAATCCGACGGCTCCGAGCGCCGTCCCCAGGTTGGCCAGATCTCCGCGGACAGCCAAGCCGGTGGCGGGACTCACGAACGACGCGATAGCGGAAATTCCAAAGGCGAGCGAGCCCAACAAATTCAAGGAGGCGATCCACCAATCCAGATCGGCGGGGCGCCACGAGAACCATCGATGCTCCGCGTTCGCGAACGCGAGCAGGCTGGAGAGCAGAAAGCATCCCGAGCCGATCACATTGGGCGCCCACGCGCGCACGTTCGCCTGATGTGTTGTGACGGCGGTGTTCATCGCGGCGAACGTGCTGATGTTGAACATCAGCGTTCCCGCAAACTGAATCGCCGCGGCCAGCCAATCGACGGTCGCCGGCAGCCAGGCGCGTGGTCGTAGCGGTCGACGGCGACTCCGCGGCCGGAAGCGATGGGGAAGCTCGGCCGCGGTAACGAGCTGAAGCACCGCGGCGCTCGTGAAGAAGATCGAGCCGCAGAAGAAGGTGACGGCGATCCATGTCGCAGAGGTAGCGAGCGCCCCCAGCGCAGGCACCAGAAACATCGTCGAGCCGAGCGAGAACAGGAGCGCCATCCACCAGGCTGCCCGGTCCGGACGCCACCACGTCGCTCTCCCAGTGCCCGTAGAAATGCATTACCTCCTTCGGTGGGCTTCGGAGCTTGGGCCAGGGACTCTGCCGCATGCGGGCGGTCACACGAGTGCTGCTTCGTGCTCCTCGGTGCGGCCGTCGGAGCGGATGTGGATCACCCTCCAGCCACGACGGCTGAGTGCGTCGGAGATGAGACGCCGGTGGCAGCGCCGCCAGTCCCATTCGGCGCACATGATCGCTGTCCGGCGCCTCCTCGCCAACTCCTGCAGGCGTTCGAGCCCGGCTGCGAACTCGGGCGTCTCCATGTACTCGGCGTAACCTCGGAACCCCTCGACTCGCCACGGGCTCTGCTCCGCGGGCCGGGTGGGCCGGCGCCGGCCGCCGAGCTCCTCGCCGAACGGCTCGTAGGAGATCCCGGCCTCGGCGAGTGAGTCGCGAAGGGGCCCCACATTGAACTGCGGATTGCGCCGCGAGCCGGGAAACCGCCTCACATCCGCAAGGACCTCGACGTTGTGTCGGCGCAGGAGATCGACGAAACGGTCCGCCGGATGGGTCGAGTGGCCGATCGTGAACAGCTCGTTATCCGCCGCCATGCCGGAATTGTCGCCGCACGGGCCGCCCCTAGAATCGACATCAGTGACGGCACCAGCCAGTTTCGGGGCTAAGGCCCCTCACTCACACACCTGATGCGTTTGCTTCTGACGAACGACGACGGGATCGGCGCCGAGGGGCTTCATGCCCTGCGGCGCGCGCTGCTGGAGCTCGAGGGGATCGAGGTCCACGTCATCGTGCCCGACTCGAACCGCAGCGCCACGGCCCGGAGCATCACCACCCGCTCGCCGCTGACGGTGGAGGAGGTCGAGCTCGACGACGGGTTCATCGCTTACGCGACTGACGGCACGCCCGTCGACTGCGTGCGCTTCGGCGATCTCGGGCTCGTGGGGGAGCGGCCGGATCTGATCGTCTCCGGGATCAACCACGGCTCGAACCTCGGCGACGACATCACCTACTCGGGCACCGTCGCCGCGGCGCTCGAGGGGATCGTGCTGGGGATCCCGGCGATTGCGATCTCGCAGCAGGGGAGCGCGCAGGAGATGGGGTTCGTTCCCGGGCGGACGTTCGGGTTCGACGTGGCGGCGGCTTTCGGCGCGGAGCTCGTGCGGATCCTGGCCGACGCGCCGCTTCCGGCGGAGACGCTGCTGAACGTGAACGTCCCGGCCGGCGACCCCGAGGGGATCGAGGTGACCGGGCTCGGCAAGCGCCTCTACAACGACGAGCTGCGACAGGTCGGCGAGGACGGGGATGGCCGGCGGCGGTACCAGATCTATGGCTTCGAGCCGTCCTTCGAGGACGAGCCCGGCACCGACCTGGCCGCCGTCGCGCGCAGGCGAATCTCGATCACGCCGGTCCACTTCGACCTGACCGACCGCGACGGGCTCACGCGCCTGCGTGACTGGGACCTCGACCAAATGTTCAGGGAGGTGCTCGCCGGTGCCCGGAGTGCCTAGCTCGCCCCTGACGTGAGCCCGAAGGATCCGGCAAAGCGCGCGGAGAAGCTCCGGCGCGACATCTCCCGTCACGACCACCGCTACTACGTCCTCGACGACCCGGAGATCGGCGACGACGAATACGACGCGCTCCTCGATGAGCTCCGCCAGATCGAGGAAGAGCGCCCCGAGCTGCGGACGCCCGACTCGCCCACCCAGCGTGTGGCCGGGGGGATGCGCCCGTCGGAGAAGTTCGGCGAGATCCGCCACGCGGAGCCGATGCTGTCGCTGGCCAACGCGAAGAGCCCGGAGGATTTCCGCGCCTGGGAGAAGCGCCTTCACAATCGGCTTCGCCAGCTCGACATCGAGCCCGGCGACCTGCGATTCGTGTCCGAGCCGAAGATCGACGGCCTCGCGATCTCGCTGACGTACGAGGACGGCGCCTTCGCGCGCGGCGCGACGCGCGGTGACGGGGTGGTCGGCGAGGACGTCACGCAGAACATCCGCACGGTCAGAGCGATTCCGATGCGAATCGACGACGCCCCGGGCCTGATCGAGGTTCGCGGCGAGGTCTACCTGCCGCGTTCGGCGTTCGAGGAGCTGAACGAGACGCGGAGCGCCGCCGGCGAGGCGGCCTTCGCAAACCCGCGCAACGCCGCCGCCGGGTCGCTGCGCCAGCTCGACCCGAACGTAACCGCCTCGAGGCCGCTCTCCATCTGGTGCTACGGCATGAGCGCGCAGCGCGACGGGGAGCTCCCCACGCACGTGGAGGAGCTCGATTGGCTGCGAGATCGCGGGTTCAAGGTGAACGCCGACACGAAGGTGCACGAGACGGCCGACGACGTTGTGGCTCGCTGCAAGTGGTGGGAGGAGCGGCGCGAGTCGCTTGACTTCGAGATCGACGGCGTCGTGATCAAGGTCGATCAACGGACGCTGTGGCGCGAGCTCGGCGTCGTCGGACGGGAGCCGCGATGGGCTGTGGCCTGGAAGTTCCCGCCGATCACCGCGACCACGAAGCTCAACCACATCTTCTGGAACGTCGGGCGGACGGGCGCGCTGTTCCCGTTCGCCGCGCTCGAGCCGGTTCGCGTCGGTGGCGTCACGGTCTCGACGGCCACGCTCCACAACGAGGAGGACCTGGCGCGCAAGGACGTGCGCGAGGGCGACGAGGTGGTGGTCACCCGCGCCGGCGACGTGATCCCTCAGGTGATCTCTCCGCTGATCCAGCGCCGGAAGGGCAAGCGTCTGCGCAAGCCCAAGCCGCCGGCGAAGTGTCCGCGCTGCGACACGCCCACTGTGAAGCCCGAAGGCGCCGTATTCACCATGTGTCCCAACCGGCGCGGATGCCCCGGTCAGGTCTTCCAGCACATCAAGCACTTCGTCGGCGTGATGGACATCGAGGGCTTCGGGGAGAAGCTGTCGGCCCGTTTTCTGGACGAGGGGCTGATCCGAGACCAAGCGGACGTCTACGACCTGACGGCTGACCAGCTCGCGGCCCTTGAAGGGTTTGGCGAGACCTCGGCGCGCAACCTGATCGATGCGATCGAGGCATCGAAGCGCCAGCCCTTCAGCATCGTCTTGTTCGCGCTTGGGCTGCCCGAGGTCGGCTACGTCACGGCCCAGGCGCTCGCCGAGCACTTCGGCACGATCGATGCCTTGCTCGAGGCCTCGGAGGAGGAGATCCAGGCGGTCGAGGGCGTCGGCCCGATCGTGGCGGAGCGGCTCGAGGAGGAGCTCTCGGAGGAGCCCACGCAGGAGCTCATCCGCCGCCTACGCGAGCGCGGCCTGCGCTTCGAGCTCTCCGAGGAGGAGCGACGCGCCGAGGGCGGGCCGCTCGAGGATCGGACATTCGTACTCACGGGGACCCTTCCGAGCCTCACGCGGGAGGAGGCCACTGCGATGATCCGGAGGGCGGGCGGAAAGGTCACCGGCTCGGTGTCGAAGAGCACCGACTACGTGGTGGCGGGGGACAGCCCGGGCTCGAAGCTCGCGAAGGCGGAGGAGCTGGGGACGGCGGTTATCGACGAGGCGGGGCTGCGCGAGCTGATACCGGGCTAGCGGGACGAACAACGGCGCACCGAGAGGAGAGCATTTCGCGCGCAAACCGCTTTCAGACGATCGAGTGTGGGTTTGACACCCGTATAGGTGGTCAATCACTCACTCGATTGAAATCCGCGCCAATCCCTCTCTACTCGCCCGCCACCGCCACGCTCACCACTACGGCCCGTACTTCGCGATTAGCGACGCCATCCTGTCCTGCGCGTCCTGGGCGACCTCGACGTTCACCGAGTTCATCAGGATCGAGAATGCGACCGTGCCGCGACCGGTTCGGCAATAGCCGGAGAGGGCGCTCACGTCGCTGAGGGTGCCGGTCTTGGCGCGGCACTTGCCGTCCGCGGCGGTGTTGTGCATTCGGTGGGACAGCGTGCCCTGGTGCGCGGCCAGCGGCAACGACCGGCGGAAGGCCATGTGCTCCGGGCGGCGGGCCATCGCGCGCAGCAGGTGGCCGACGGCCTTCGGCGATGCCTGGTTTCGCCGCGTGAGGCCGGAGCCGTTCTCCATCCGGACGGGCGCCCCCATCTTTTTCGCGAAACGCTCGGTCAGGCGGGCGCCGCGGCTGGTAGTGCCCCTCTTCTCGGGGCTGGCGGCGAGCCGCTTCAGCAGCATCTCCGCGTAGAAGTTGTTCGACGGCCGGTTCGTGGCCGTGACCAGGTTCGAGATCTGCGGTGAGGTCACCGCGGCCAGCGGGTCGTGGGCAAGCGCTCCGGCTGAGAGGTTCCCATGGCTCACGCCGCCCTTCACGTGGATGCCCCTCTTTCGAAGGCTGGCCCGCAGCGCCCGCGCGGCCCGGAGCTCGGGGCTGCGCGCGTCGTGGCCACCGTCCGTTCCCGCGTTGTAGGACAGCCCTGACAGGGAGGACATGTCGCCCGGCGAGGCGTCCACTCCGCTTGTGGGCACGCCGCGCTTGCGGTCGAAGATCGTGTCGTCGGCCTCCACCTTGCCGAGCACCCTCCGGATGCCCTGCTTCTTCAGCTTCTTCGCGAGCGCGCCGAGCGGCGTCAGCGGAAGGTTGTTCTGCCTGGCAAACGCCTGGCTTGCGAGCGCCGGATCGCCGTCCCCCACGATCACGAGGTTGCCACTGATCGCGTGGGGACGAAGCGACGAGCGCGGCTGGGGATAGAGGCGCGTCCGAAGCCTGCTGTTCACCCCGAGCCGGTGGAGCGCCGTCGCAGTCGTAAAGAGCTTCGAGTTGGACGCCAGGATCCGCGGCGTCTTCGAGGCCCAGCTGAAGAGCTGCCCGTGCTTGGCTCCGTCGAGGTCGTAGACCCATGCGCCGCTGCCGCCGCCGACCCTGCGCATCTGCTCCGAGAGCCCGTGCTCGAGCCGGGCGCGCGAGATTGCCTCCGCGCTCGCCGGCAGGGCCCAGAGCACGCAGATCCCGCACAAGAGCGCGATTCGGAGCCGCCAATCCCGCACGAATCCTCACCTTAGTGGAGGCCCAACCGCGGACACTGGCTGGTGAGCCAGGCATAATGACCATCCCAATGAACGGCACATGCTGCCGCCGGCGCCGTACGGCACCGGCTTAGAACACCTGATGGGCAAGGTCGTCAAGCTCGACAGCCCGCGGACGGAGTCGCGGGGAACTCGGGCAAAGAGATCACGCAGGAAGCAGTCCAAGACCGCGCTCGTGCTGGGCGGGGGCGGTTTCACCGGCGGCGTCTATGAGATCGGTGCGCTGCGCGCGCTGGATCTCCTCGCCGTCAACCGCACGATCAACGACTTCGACGTCTACGTGGGCACGAGCGCGGGGGCTTTCGTCGCGAGCATGGTCGCGAACGGCATCACGCCGGAGGAGATGATGCGGGTGATCAACCGCGATCTCCCGTCACCGCTCTCGGACATCGACCTCGGAACGCTGCTGCACCCGAACTACCGCGGGTTCGTCCGCAAGTCGCTCACCTTCCCGCTGCGAGTGGCGGGTGTCGCGCGCGAAGTCGTGTCGCACCTGGGGGAGATCTCGGCGGTCGACATCGTGAACGGCCTGGCCGGCGGGCTCCCGACCGGCATCTACAGCGGGAGGGGGATCGAGGACTACGTGGAGGAGGCCCTCGCGGACCCCGACCGCACGAACGACTTCCGGCTGCTGGACTCCGAGCTCTACATCACGGCCACGGACCTCGACTCCACCGAGCGGATCGTGATGGGCGACGGCGAGTGGATGGACGTGCCGATCTCGACGGCGGTCGCCGCCTCCGGGGCGCTGCCGATGATCTACGAGCCGGTGCGCGTCGACGGCCGCGAGTTCATCGACGGCGGCATCCGGTCGACCACCAACATCGACGTCGCGGTCGAGCACGGCGCGAAGTTCATCGTCGTCGTGAACCCGGTCGTCCCGTTCGTAAACGACTTCCGAAAGCGCATCCCGACGATCATGGGTACGCGGGCGCGCCGAATCTCCGACATGGGGTTCACCGCGATCGGGAACCAGGCGTTCCGGCTTCTCTCGCACGAGCGCCTGCACATCGCCGTCCAGCACTGGCAGGAGCGCTACCCCGGCGTCGACATCATCCTGATCGAGCCGGAGCTCGACGACGAGCTGATGTTCGGCACATCGATCCTGGACTACAGCGCCCGGCTCGAGATCGCCAAGCACGGCTTCGAGTCCGTCACCCTCAAGCTCGCCCGCGACTACGAGCGCTACAAGTCCATCGCCGAGCGGCACGGCATCGAGATCTCGGCGCGGAGGGTTCGCCACGTGCTGGACCAGGTCGAGCGCGAGCGCGAACCGCAGTCGGCATGGCGCCGCGTGCTGGAGCAGACGACGGCCGCGCTGCTGCGAACCCAGCGGCAGGACGAAACGGCCGAGGACGCCGGCTAGCCCCTCCTCACCCCGGCCGTTGTCGGATTTATCGGCATATGCACGTTAAATCCGACAATCGCTGCGTGGCGGGGCGCTAACTAGCCTGCGTACAGCGCCTCGATCTCGCCGGCGTACTTGTCGGCGACCACGTTGCGCTTGACCTTCATCGTCGGCGTTAGCTCGCCACCCTCCTGCGAGAGGTCGTGGGGCAGGATCGCGATCTTCTTCACCTGCTCGACCCGCGCGAACTTGGCGTTCACCTTCGCCAGGTGCTCCTCGATCGCCTTGCGGACCTCCGGCGCCTTCGCAAGTGCCTCCGGGTCGGTCGGGAGGTCGTTCTCGGTGGCGAACTTCTCGGCCTCCTCCGGATCCAGCGTCACCACGGCGACGAGGTAGGGGCGGCGATCGCCGATCACCACGCACTGCGAGACGAGCGGATGCTGCTTGATCTCGGCCTCGAGGTTTGCCGGCGTGATGTTCTTGCCGCCCGCCGTGATGATGATGTCCTTCTTCCGGCCCGTGATCTTGATGTAGCCCTCGGAGTCGATCTCGCCGATGTCGCCGGTGTGAAGCCAGCCGTCGACCAGGGTCTCCGCGGTCGCCTCCGGGTTCTTGTAGTAGCCCTGGAAGATGTTCGGCCCCTTGACGAGGATCTCGCCGTCGTCGGCGATCTTGATCTCGCAGCCTGGGAAGGGCTTGCCGACCGTGCCGAACTTGAAGTCCTCCCCGGTGGCGATCGTCGCCGCGGTCGAGGTCTCGGTCATGCCCCAGCCCTCGACGATGAGCACCCCCGCCGCGTCGAAGAAGCGCAGGATCTCGGGGTTGATCGGGGCGGCTCCGCTGACCGCGAGCTCGATCCGACCGCCGAACAGGTTGCGGATCTTCGAGAGCACCTGCCGATCGGCGACCTCGTACTGCTTACGCAGGAAATAGCCGGGCTCCCTGCCGGCGCGCTCGGTCTCGCGCATCCGCCGCCCGACGCGGATGGCCCAGTCGAAGACCGCCTTCTTCAGGCCGCCGGCCTTCTCCGCGGCGGCGCTGGCCGCCGTGTAGATCTTCTCGAAGATCCGCGGAACCGACGGGAAGTAGGTGGGCTTGACCTCGGCCAGGTCCGAGATGATCTTCAGCGGGTCGCGCTGCCAGTAGGCGAGCGTCGCGCCGAGCGCCACGGTGCCGAACTGGATCAGCAGCGCAAACGAGTGCGCCAGCGGCAGGTAGAGATAGGTGAGCTCGTCGTCGCCCAGGGCCCGGACGTCGAGCACCATGTCGAGCATCGAGCGGTAGTTGCCGTGCGAGATGACGCAGCCCTTCGGCGGGCCGGTGGTGCCCGACGTGTAGATGAAGGTGCAGATGTCATCGGGGGTGACCGACGACCAGCGCTCCTCCCACTCGCCCGCGTCGTGCGACGCGCCGCGGTCGGCCAGCTCTGACGCCGAGATCGCGTCCTCGGCCTCGCCCTCCATGAGGATCACATGCTCGAGGGCGGGGCAGCGGTCGCGGACCTCGCGGATCTTGGCCAGCTGCTCGGCGTCCTCGACGATCACGGCCTTTGCGTCGGAGTTCTCCAGCACGTACTGGCACTCGTCGGGCGAGTTGGTCTGGTAGATCGGGACGACCGTCGCGCCTGCGGTCAGCGCCGCGAAGTCGAAGTAGGTCCACTCGGGACGTGTGTTGGCGAGGATCGAGACCTTGTCGCCCTTCTCGATCCCGAGGTCCATGAGCCCGAGCGCCAGGCTCTGGGCGATCTCCCCGACCTCGCGATAGGTCTTGGAGGTCCACTCGGCCGCCCTCTCCTCCTTGTACATGATGGCTCGCCGGTCGCCGTGCTCGCGGACCGCGAGCGGCAGCAGGTCCGCCACCGTGCTCGAAGCGACTCCGGCTACCACGCCGGGCTGCACAGTGGCGGTCTCCATGCGTCTCTCCTCCTTGTTCGATGCCCAACTTCGCGGCGCTGCGCCGCGGGGCACAAGGCTATCTGGCAGAGCGCACGCTTGGTAAGCGCGCCGGCGCTTACCGACGGAGGTCCGCTACGCGGGCTGCTTGGCCTGCTGCTTGGTGACGCGGCGGAGCGAGGAGACGAACAGGGTTTTGTCGATCCGGCCGTTGAAGATCGGGACGCCCATCTCCATGCACTTCGAGATCACCTCGCGACGCTTCATGTTGACCTCGTCGGCGAGCTCGGTGGGCGTCAGGTGTATGGCCACTCGTGGATCTCCTCCCGTCGTTTTCCGCCCCCGAGTTTTATCCCATTGCGCGGATGTGTCAATGGAATTGGTCGCAAATTGCGGCAGGAGCGCCGGGGGGGTCGGCCCCGGTACGCGCGCCGAATGTGCCGCGGCGCCGGGGCTCGGTCCCGGCTGCCCGCGAGATGTGCCGACCCGTGGCGTCGGCACATCTGGCTTTGGCAGCCGCGCCCGATCCCCGGCGCCCTAGCTACCGTGGCCTGAGCCCTACGATGTCGGCTGTGGCCGACACCACCCCAGACGTTGCCGCCGGCTCGTTCCTTGAGTCGCTCATGGACACCGAGCTCTATTCGATCGGGGCGTTCTTCTGTGATGAGCATCCCGATCTCGTCGACGAGGTCGTCGCCCGCAGCGAGGACATCGAGCGGCGGGGGCTCGAGTCGTATTCGACGGATGCCGGGAGCCCGATCGAGGAGAGCTTCGAGACGCTTCTCACCGGACTCGCCGTCCGCTACTACAAGGCGGTCGCGGGGTAGTGAGTAGCCCCTGGGTGCCCCGCGTCCTCCTGGGCGTGGGCATCGTCGGACTGATCGCCGGGATCGTCTCCCTCTCCGTCGGTACGGGCGGGCCGGAGGACATCAAGATCTCGGGCGGCGAAGACGTGCAGCAGCTCATCGCGGGCGTGCAGCAGGACGGGCCGTCCCTCGGCTCGCCCGATGCGCCGGTGACGCTGAACCTGTTCACGGACCTCCAGTGCTCCACCTGCGACACCTACCAGCTCGACACCATCGACCCGCTGATCGAAAAGTACGCCCGGGGCGATGAGGTCCGCTTCGAGCTCCACAACTACTCGCTCGGGCAGGCCGACGTGACGCAGTCGGCCTACGCGGCGACGGCGGCGGGCGATCAGGACCGCGAGTGGCAGTTCGCCGAGCTCTTCTTCCGCAACCAGGACGAGGCGCCCCGCGGGACCGTCACCGACGAGTTCCTCGACGACATCGGCAACTCGATCCCCGACTTCGACCTCGATGCATTCCACACGGCGATGGGCTCGGAGGACGTGAAGGCCGTGGTCGACAACGACCAGAAGCTCGCCGCGCAGTACGGCCTGCGCGTCGAGGCCCCCGCGGTGATAGTCGACGGCCCGGGGGGGACGAAGGTGCTCCAAGACGGGCCGAGCGACGAGCAGATCGAAGCTGCCATCACCGAGGTGGGCTGACGGTAGCGCCAGATCGCGGCCCCTAGAATGACTTCCTCTCGGGGCGTGGCGCAGCCTGGTAGCGCGCACCGTTCGGGTCGGTGAGGTCCCCGGTTCAAATCCGGGCGCCCCGATTAGGCAAGCCAGGGCACCATAGGATTGCGGCCGTGCCGTTCACGCTCAGGAACCTCAAGGAGGACCTGGAGGACGTCGGATCCAACTTCGACGGCGCGCCGGACCTGGAGTTCCGCTTGGCCACCAGGGCGCTCGAGCTCGAGCAGTCCGGCCTGGGCTACCAGCGCGTCCCGCCCGGCTATCGCTTTCCGTACGGGCACACGCACAAGACGCAGGAGGAGGTGTACGTCGTCCTGCACGGGAGCGGGCGGATGAAGCTCGACGACGAGATCGTCGAGCTCAAGGAGTGGGACGCGGTGCGCGTCCCGCCCGGTACGTGGCGAGGCTACGAGGCCGGGCCGGAGGGACTCGAGATCATCGTCATCGGCGCGCCCAATCTCGGCGAAGATCCGCGTGAAGACGTCGAGGGACAGCGCGACTGGTGGGCCGACTAGCGCCGGATAAAGCCGCCGAACCACCGAGCCCGATTGCGGACTGGTCCTGACCGCAATGGCCATTACCGTGCCGGGCCGGGATGGACGAAGGCACTCAAGCGGTAGAGGCGCGCTCGCTGCGGCGGACGTTCAAGGGCGGTGTCGAGGCGGTTCGCGACATCGACCTGAGCATCGCGCGGGGTGAGGTGTTCGGCTTCCTCGGGCCCAACGGAGCCGGGAAGACGACGACCGTACGGATGCTGTGCACGCTGCTGCCTCCGACCAGCGGGAGCGCCAGCGTCGCGGGGATCGACGTGGTCGCCGATGCGGCCGAGGTGAGGCGGCGGATCGGCGTCGCCCTTCAAGAGATCGGGCTCGACCCCGTCCAGACCGGGCGCGAGCTCCTCGAGCTCCAGTGCGGCCTGTACGGGATCACGGGCCCGGACGCTCGCGCCCGGGCGCAGGAGCTCCTGGAGCTGGTCGGCCTCACCGAGGCGGCGGACCGCCGGACCAAGACGTACTCCGGCGGCATGAAGCGGCGGCTCGACCTTGCGAGCGCGCTCGTCCACTCCCCAGAGGTGCTGTTCCTCGACGAGCCGACCACCGGCCTGGACCCCGCCTCGCGGCTGACCGTCTGGGACGAGGTCCGCCGCATCAACTCAACCGGGACGACCGTCTTCCTCACGACTCAGTATCTCGAGGAGGCCGACCAGCTCTGCGACCGCGTCGCGATCATCGATACGGGCACGATCGTCGCCGAGGGCACTCCGGCCAGGCTCAAGGCGCAGATGGGCCACGACGTCGTCACGGTCGACCTCGCGGGCGCAAATGCCGCCCGGATCGAGGCCGCCGTCGCGGGCCTGCAGGGGCTCGAGCGCGTGGTCACCGAGGCCGACGCGCTCGCGCTCTACGTCGAAGATGGAACCGGCTCGATCGCCGAGATCGTCCGGCGGCTCGACAGCGCGGACATTCAGGTCGGGGCAATCGCCGTTTCACGGCCTTCGCTCGACGATGTCTTCCTGCGGGCGACCGGGCGGCGCCTCGAGGGCGCCCAGGAAGAGGAAAAGGAGGACGAACCGGCATGACCGAGACCCTGTTGCTCGGCCGCCGCGCCGTGCGCGAGATCGCGCGCTACCCGGAGGCCACGATCCCCGCGCTGTTCATCCCGCTCTTCTTCCTGGCGGTGAACATCGGCCAGGTCTCCGAGACGTTTCCCGACACGACGCCGTTCCTGAACGGCCAGGGCTACGTCGCCTTCCAGCTTCCGGTTTCCCTGATGTTCGCCGTGGCCACCGCCACCTCCGGCCTTGCGCTGGTGACGGAGATCGACAACGGGTACTTCGACAAGCTGCTGGCGGCGCCGATCCGGCGCTCCTCGATCATCTTCGGCCGCCTGACCGCCGACCTGGTCCGCGGCCTGCTCGGCTCGACCGTCGTGCTCTTCGCCGGGCTCGCACTGGGCGCGCACATGGAAAGCGGCGTCCTCGGGGCGATCGTCCTCGTCGTGATGGCCGCCCTGTTCGGCGTCGGCTACGCGGGCTTCGGGATCCTCGTCGCGCTTCGGACCCGCAACGTGCAGGCCACGAACACGAGCTTCCTTTTGTTCTTCCCGTTGCTGTTCCTGACCCCCAACTTCGTTCCCTTCGATCGGCTCACGCCCCTGATGGAGGCGCTCGCCCGAGTCAACCCGGTGAGCTACGTGATCGTCGGCCTGCGGTCGCTCGTCATCGACGGCTGGGTCTGGGACAAGCTC
>Ga0075365_10000744_pt1 | contig 13195 bp, 11 predicted proteins | sample EndMetdeltDD1765_FD_71387 | JGI IMG/M metagenome (GOLD analysis project Ga0075365, IMG submission 71387) | Populus endosphere microbial communities from Tennessee, USA - Endosphere MetaG P. deltoides DD176-5 | ecosystem: Host-associated > Plants > Roots > Endosphere | place: USA: Tennessee... | reverse complement strand
CGCGCACCGCGAACCACGTTGCCCTGGTAGTCCTTTGGAATCTTGCAGTAGGTACCCGACGGCAGCGGTGCCATGCTGGTGTCGGCAGGCGCCCGCCACTCCGAGGCGGGCAAGAACCCGGTCAGACATGGCGGCGGCTGGTTGATGGACAGCGCCAGCGGCAGCTGACCGACGTTGTCGAACAGCGTGCCCGCCTGTGCGACCGCGGCACCCTGGGGCAGGATCACAAGCGTCTGCTCCAGGCCCTTGTGATAGCGCTTGAGCATGTCGATGACGACGGACAGATTCGCCAGGGTCTGCGGGAGCGACTCACGAATGCCGGTGAACAATTCGTTCGTCTGATCCAGCGTCGGAGCCGCCTGCTGCAACCCACTACGCAACGCGGCGTCCTGTTCGGCGGCCTGCGCCGCGATCGTGTTCAGATTGCGCGCCCACTGCTCGATGTTGTCGCCGGAGTCGACCTGGCTCTGCAGGATCGGCGTCGAATGCGCGATGATGTCGTTTACCTGCGGAATGTTGTCCTTGAAACCCTGCGCGATGTTCGTCGTCGAATCAACCAGCCGTTGCAGCGCCGGCCCCAATCCGCCTACCGCATTTGAGGTTTCGGTGAGCAGCTGGTCGATCTTCTCCTTGGGCAGCACGGCCAGACCCCTGTTCGCGGAGTCCAGCGCCGGGCCGACCTCGCTGGGCACCACGCCCATCTCCGTCATGGTCTGACCGTTTTTGTAGTACTGGCCCGGGTTGCCCGTCGACACCAGGTCCAGGTACTGCTCACCGATCGCCGAGACCGAGTGCACGTTGGGCACCGAGTCGAGCGGGATCTTGTAGCGGTTGTCGATCCGCATCGTGGCCTCGGCGCCCGTCTCGGTGGGCGTCACCTCGGTCACCTTGCCGATCTGCGTGCCGCGATACGTCACGTTGGCGGTGGCGTACAGGCCGCCCGACCGCGGCAGCTTGGCGTGCAGATCGTAGGTGCCGACGCCGGCGACGCTCGGCAGGCGCAGGTAGTACCAGCCCAACACGAGCAGCGCGATGACGGTCAGGACGGTGAACAGCACCAGCTGGACCTTGATCAAACGTGTCAGCACTGCTCACTCACCCCTTTCCACAAGCGGTCCGTTCGGCGCGTCATGCGGGTTCGGTGTGAACCGCACATCCGGGATCATCGTCTCCGGATCGCGACCCCACGCCTGCTCGAGCGCGCGCAGCATGCCCGAGACGCCTGTGCCCGACAGGATGCCGTTGTCCACCGCGGACAGCGTCAGGTCGACCATCAGCGACACGTTGAGGTAGTCGCCGCGCACCACCTTCGGCACGTTCTCGATCGAGAAGGGCGCGGTCAGCATCAGCTTGAGGGCACCCACCAGGTACGGCGACGCCCGGCCGAGTTGCTTGAGCGGCCGCTGCAGGTTGGCCAGGTTCGTATGCAGGTTCGCACTCGACGGCGACAACGCGTTGTCGGCGGCCACGCTGATCCGCCCGAGGGCCTCCACCGCGTCGGCGAACAGATCCCTGGTTTCAGCGAAATGCTTGATCAGCGGCGGGAATTCGGTCAGCACCCGGTCCAGCGTGTCGTTGCGCTGGGCCACGATGTTCAGCAGCCGGTTCGTGGAATCGATGGCGCGAGTGATGTCATGCCGCTGCTGATTGAGCTCATCGGTGAAGGTGTCCAACCGATTCAGGAACTCGCGAATCTGATCGGCCCGACCGGTCAGCAGATTGTTGACCTCGGTCTGGATGGTCTCCAGGTTCTGGATGCCTCCGCCACGCAGGATCGTGGCGATGCTCGCGAGCACCCGTTCGGTGGTGGGGAACGCCGAGCTGTTCTTCAGCGGAATGGTGTCGCCGTTGCGCAGCATCTGCGGCGACGGATCCGGCGGCGCATCCAGTTGCACGTGCTGGCTACCCAGCAGGCTGGTCTGGCCGATCTTGGCCAGCGTGTTCACCGGCAGCTGGACGCCCTTGTCGATGTTCAGCGTCAGCGTCGCGACCCAGTTCTTCAGCTCGATCTTCTCGACCCGGCCGACGAACACGTCGGCGACGCGCACGCGGCTGTTGACGTTGAGCGCCAACGTATCCGGCATCTGCACGTAGATCTTCATCGCGTTCGATCCAGTGCCGGGCCCACCCGGCAGCGGAACGTTCGCGATGCCCTTCCACGATCCGCACGAGCTCAGCACCAGCGTCGCCATCACCAGCGCCAGTGCGCGGGTGACGATGCGACTCCATTTACGCGTCATGCTTATCCACCTGCCTCAGCGGGTAGGGCGGGACCGACAGGTGCGGGTCCAGCCGGGGCGGCAGGTCCAGGTCCGGGGCCAGGCCCGGACAGCGGCGACGGCGCGCCACCCGGGTCGCCCGGAATCACGCCGGGCGCGGGTGCGGGCGGCGGTCCCGGCTGCGGATACCACGGCGGCGGCAGCGGAGTGTTCTCGCTGTAGGCGTTTGGCGGCCCAGCCTGGTGCGGCCCACCGAAGGTCGGCGGTGCGTCCGGATACACGCAGTCAGGTCCACCCATCAGTTCGGCAAGGCACTCCGGGAACATCATGTTGGCGGTAAACGGCTGCACATCGACGCCCTGCATGCCGGGGGCGGTGACCCAGCCCTGCTCGTGGTTGCCGAACGAGAACAGCGTGTCGCGCGACCAGATGCCCGGCACGGTCGTGTCCTTGTACCCGGCAGGCGGCTGCAGCCGCGGCTCTGAGTACGCGATCTGCTTGGGCAGTGTCATCGCGCTGGTGAACTGGTTCACGCCGAACGGCGGGAAGTTGAACTTGATCGCATCGAGGATCGGCGCCAGGTACTGCGCACACATCTCCGCCGACTCCTGGTAGCCCAGGCGACTACCGGCCTGAATCGCGCTGCACACAAACTGCAACGGATTGGCGAAGTTGTTGACGACGGGGATGCCCATCACGCCACCGGTGTTCGGCGAAATGATGTTCATCAGGTTCGCGCCGAGCGTGGGAAAAACGTGAAGCGCGGTTTCCAAGCCGTTCAACGGATCCGGCTGCAGGATCGCGTTGGTGACGTCGGCCAGATTGTTGACGTCGTGGGTCAGCACCTCACCGTTCTTGCTGATGAACTGCCGGGTGGTGGTCAACAATTGGTTGAGGTCCTGCAGCGCGTTGGCCACCTCACGGTTGGTGTTGGTGAACGCGTTGGTGAACGTTGCCAGCTCATTGTTCAGCTGTACGAACTGCTGATCGCTCTGATACAGCGCGTTGACGAACAGCGCCAAAGATTTGATGACGCCGAAGAAGTCGCCACGCCCCTCGTTGAGCGTGTAGAGCGCCTCGGACAATCCGTTCAGCGTCTTGTTGAGTTGTTCGCCCTTACCGGCGAAGCCGTTGGCCGCCGACTCGATGATGTCGCCGAACGGCCCCTTCGGCTCCTCGGGCGTCGGTCCCAGATCGGTCAGGATCCGGTTGATCGAGTCGCGCAACTCGTCGTATTCGACGGGCACCTGCGTGCGATCGATCGGGATGACCGCGTTGTTCTCCATCACCGGCCCGCCGGTGTACGGCGGCGACAGCTGAATGTTGCGCGACGCCACCAGGCTCGGGTTCAGGATCGACGCGGTGGCGTTGGCAGGCACCTTGAAGCTGTTGTCGTAGTGGAACGTCACCTTCATCTTGTCGCCGGCCGGCTCGATCTTGTCGATCGCACCGACCTTGACGCCCATGATCTGGATCCTGTCGCCGGCATACAGCGCAAGGGTCTCAGGGAAGTAGGCGACGACGGTGTTCGTGGTCAGCCTCTTGTACAGGTTCCACCCGACGATTCCAGCCACCAGCGCCAGGATCACGACGAGCGTGCCGATGATCACCGAAGCCCGAGACACCGCAGGCATCTTCAGGTTTCGGATGTTGAAGATTGTCGACATCTAGTCAGCCCTCCTGCGATCCGGGCGGGAGGTACGGCGGGTTGCCTGGCAGCGGCGGCGTGCCTGCCGGGCCCGCGTCGGGGCCAGGTCCTGGTGGCGGCGGCGGCCCCGTCAGCGCGGGCGGCAGCGGTGCGATGCCCGGCGTGAAGTCTGGTCCCTCAGGAGGCAGGGGTCCGACCGGAACCGTGCGCGCATTGGGCGGGGCCGGAGGCAACGGAACGGGAGCACCGGGCATATCCGGCGGCATCTGACCCGGGATGGCCGCGGCGGGCACACCCGGGGTGAGCCGGGACCGTTCGGGTTCGGGTTCGAGGTCGCGACGTCCGGCGGGCCGAATTCGGGGCCACCGAACGGACCCGTGGTCAGATGCGAGCACGGCAGCGGGTCGCCCGGCCGCGGCAGGCCGTCGGCCACCGCTGGGGTGTACGAGCACGGCGAGCCCTTCAGCACACCAGGACCGGGGAATTCGGGCGTGCCTTCCAGCACCGTCGGACCCGGCGCCGGAGCACCGTTCGGGAACCGCTGCCCGTTCGGATCCGGGAACCGCCACGCAGGCAGACCCGCGTCGCCCCAGAACTTTTCGGGATCGATGCCGCGCTTCTTGAACGCGGCGTCGACGAACGGCTGCAGGATCTGATACGGCAGCAGGTTGACGAGCATGACCTTGAAGTACGGGCCAGAAGCCACCGCTTCGCCAAGTGACGCAACGAATTTCGCGACGGTGGTCAGGGTCGACATCAGGTCGCCCCTGCGCTCCTCGAGGATGTCGCTGATGGTGCGCAGTTGCTCGAGGACGTGGTTGAGGTTCGGGTTGTCGTCGATGAAGCCCTTGACCTGTTCGGAGAAGGAGCCCACCCGCTCCAGCAGCATGCTGACGGCGTACTGGCGCTCGTTGATGGCGCCGAGCAGCGACTGCGCGTTGACCAGAAGCTGGTTCACCTGCTCGCTGCGATTGCCGAGGACGCCTGCGATCTTGTTGGCGTTGGCGAGCAACTGCTTGATCTGGTCGTCGCGCTTGCCGATGGTGTCGGAGAACCGTGCGACGCCGTCGAGCGCGGCGGACAGATGCGGATAGGTCTGATCGATGGTCTCCGACAACACCTGCAGCGACCGCTTCACGGTCTTGGTGTCCCAGCCCGAGGCCGCCTTGGTCACGTCGAAGAACGCGTCGTAGATCTGGTACGGCGTGGTCGTCTGGCCGAGCGGCAGAACCGCGTTGGCGCGCAACGGATCTGTGCCACGCGGCTCGATCTCGATATTGCGCCTGCCGAGAATGGTGTCGGTGCGGATGGACGCACGGCTCTGCTTACCGATCTGTGTGCCGCCCAGCGAAAACCCGATGACGACCTTGTCGCCGTCGATCTTCATCGACCGCACCCTGCCGACGTCCACACCTGCGATGCGGACCTTGTCGCCACCGTTGATGCCACCGGTGTCGGAGAACTGGGCGTAATACGTCGGCGTCGCGAACAGCATCGGCACGCTGGCGAAGCTTTGGCCCACACCAAGAACGAGCAACAGGACCAGGATGCCCATCAACCCGTTGCGAACGCGGTTCGAACCCTCGAGTGTCCTCATTGCGGCGTGCACCTACCTGAGGGCTGCGACGTGATCTTGACCGTTCGCACCGGCCCGCCCGGCTGTAAGCCGTTGAGCTTCAACGAGATATCGCAGGCGTAGAAGTTGAAGAAGTCGCCGTAGATACCACCGGCGCGACCGATGATGTTGAACGCCGTCGGCAGCCGCACGAGGATGTCATTGACCTGGTCCTTCTGATCCACGAGCGGCTGCTGCAGGTTCTCGAGGTGACCAACAGTGCTCTGCAGCAGGGGCCGGTTGTCGGCGAGTAGGTCGGCGATGGTGCCCGCCGCGTCGCTGATGTTCGCGACCGAACTCGCGATCGGATCCTCGCGATTCTTCAGCCCGGTGATGAGCTTCTCGAAGTCCACCAAGGTTTGGTCGAATTGCTGCTGATGCTTGACGGTCGTGTCCAGCACGGTATTCAGGTTCTTGATCACCTCACCGATGGCCTGGTCCTTGTCGGCTAGCGCCGACGTCAGCGACGCGGTCTGGTCCAGGATGTCGTTGATGGTGCCGCCCTGGCCCTGGAAGATCGTGATGATCGACTGCGCGATGTTGTTGACCTTGTCGGGGTCCAGCGCCCGAAACACCGGCCGGAAGCCGCCGATCAACGCGTCGAGATCCAGTGCGGGCTGGGTGTGTTCGATCGGGATGGTGCCGCCCGCGGGCAGCCGCTTGTTGCTGTCTCCGCGCTTGAGCTCCAGGTACCGGTCGCCGATCAGGTTGAGATACCTGACCGAAGCGGTTGACCCCTCGAACAATTCGAGCGAGCGCTCGACGTTGAAGTCGACTCGGACCTTGGAGCCGCCGTCGATCAGCTCGATCTTGTCGACCTTGCCGATCTCGACACCGGACGCGCGGACGAACTGCCCCACGCGAAGTCCACTGGTATTCGAGAAGATTGCCGAATATCCCGTGGTGCGGTCGAACCGCATCTGACCGAACACCACGATGAGCATCGCGGTGAACAGCAGCAGCACCAGTGAGAAGATGCCGAGTTTGACAGCTGTGCCGGTGATTTTCATGGGTTGATCGTGTTCTCCCCGATCTGGCGTCCCCACACGTACTCGATCAGGATTGGCTGGCCGAGTCCGAAGTGGTTGTACGGCGCGATGGAGGCACCGGTGTCCATGACCAAGTAGGGCGCGGGCCACAGATCGCGAGTGATCGGCTGCCAGCAGCCCGGCCTGCCCTCGGGCCCGCCGCGTGCGTTCACCCGCGGCAGATTGTCGGGATACACGTACGGGTTACCGGCGCCCATCAGTTCGGAGAGCGTCCGCAGCGAATACCCGTTGCCGCCAAGGGATGCGGCGACCTTGGGCTGTACGTCGTGAAAGTTGCGGATCGTGCAGAACAGCGCGGGGCTGTACGTGTCGAGCAGCTCTGAGGTGGGCACCAGATCCGCGGTGCCGCGCACCAGATAGGGCCCGCTGCGTTCGAAGATGTCGCCGCCGGTGTTGCCGAACCCGACCGCGGCCATCAAGGCCTGATCGATGTTGCCCTGTTGTTCGTTGAGCGTGCGGGCGGTCGTCACCGCATTGTTCAGGCCCTCGAACAAGTCCGGCGCCGCGTTCGCATACGTCTCACCGAGGTCGGCCAGCAGCTTGTTGTCCTGCCGGATCTGAGGCATCTGCGGGTTGACGTCGGCCAGGATCTCGTTGCCGTGAACGATCGACTGGCCGAACCGGTCTCCGAGGCCGTTGAGCGCTTCTGCGGTGGCCGAGAGGGTTTGGTTCAGTTTGACCGGGTCGACCTGTGACGACACCTCAACCACTGTCTCGAAAAGCGTGTTGAACTCGGTGGTCACCGACGTTACGTCGATCGTGTCCTTGGACGTAATGCGTTGCGGTGAAGGGTCTTTCGGCGAGGTAAACGAGATGTACTTATTGCCGAACACCGTGGTGGCGGTGATGTCGGCGTTGACGTTCTTCGGAATCAGGTGCAGGTACTTCTTGTTGACGTCGAGGATGATCTTCGCCCGCTGCTGATCGCCAACGGTTTCCTCCTGAACCTTGCCCACCCGGCCGATCTCCACGCCGTTGTAGGTGACCTTCGCGCCGGGGTCCATCGAAAGGCCCGCGCGGGACGAAATCATGGTCAGCTGTTCGCGATCCAGGTTCCAACCGCGGAATAGCGCGTACACCAACACAAGTGCGACGACGAAGATCAGAGACAGGATCAATCCGGCCAACTTGTATGGCGGTTGACGTCTGGTGTTCAGCGGCGCAGTCATCGGCTACACCGTCAGGTTGAAGTTCGGGTCGACGCCGTAGAGCGCCAACGCAACCAACAGGACCACCATCGCCACCGCCACCAGTGACGCCCGCATTGCCCGGCCGACCGCCTCGCCCACGCCAACCGGGCCACCGCTGGCGAAATAGCCGTAATAGCAATGGTTCAGCATCACGATGATCGAGATGATGATGGCGTCGACGAACGACCAGAACACGTCCTCGGGCCGCAGGAACGTAGCAAAGTAATGCTCGTAGGTGCCCGTCGACTGGCCGTAGAACAGGGTGGTGGTCACCTGACCGGACAGGAACGACAGGATCATCGCCATCGCGTACAGCGGGATGATGACAACGAAGCCGGCCATGATTCGCGTCGACACCAGATACGAGATCGACTTGATGCCCATCACTTCCAGGGCGTCGATCTCCTCGCTGATGCGCATGGCGCCAAGCTCTGCGGTGGCGCCTGCGCCGACAACCGCGGCCAGTGCGACACCCGACACCAGCGGGGCGGCCGAGCGGACGTTGATCATCGCGGCGAAGAATCCGGTGAACGCCTCGACGCCGATGTTGCCGAGAGACGCGAAGCCCTGGATCGCGACCAGCGATGAACCCGAGAGGCTGACGAAGCCGACGATCGCGGAGGTACCGCCGATCACCGCCATAGCGCCGGTGCCCATGCCGATTTCGGCGATCAGCCGCAACGTCTCCTTGCGGTAGTACCGCAGCGCGTGCCCGATCGAACCCATCGCGGTGATGACGAACCACGCGACGTGGCCGACACTGTCGAGGAACCGGAACGGCGCGCCGGCGAACGATTCGGCAGTCGCGACTCCCCGCGGAAACCGAGAACGCAGGACTTGGGACGTCGACATGTCAGCGCCCCGTTCCGAATCGAACACCGATCGTGGTCAGCACCACGTTGACTGCGAACAGCGCGATGACGCACAACACCAGCGTCTCGTTGACCGCGGTGCCGACGCCCTTGGCGCCACCCGAGACGGTGAGACCGCGGTAGCAGCCCACCAGCCCGGCGATCAAGCCGAACGTGGTGGCCTTGACCACCGAGATCAGTACCTCGGGAAGACCGGTGATCAGCGTGAGCGTCGAGACATACGCACCGGCGGAGACGTTCTGTAGATACACACCGAAGACGAAGCCGCCGACGAGTCCGATGGTGATCACCGCGCCGTTGAGAAGCAACGCGACGAACGTCGAGGCCACCACACGGGGAACGACGAGGCGGTGGATGGGGTCGATGCCGAGCACCTCGAGCGCGTCGATTTCCTCACGGATAGTGCGGGCACCGAGGTCGGCGCAGATCGCCGTCGATCCTGCGCCTGCCACCACGAGAACCGTGACCAGCGGGCCCAACTGAGTGACCGCGCCGATCGCCGCTCCCGCGCCGGAGACGTCGGCGGCGCCGAACTCGGCCAGCAGGATGTTCAGCAGGAAGATCAGCAGGACGGTGAGCGGAGCCGAAACCGCAAGGGTCGGCAGGAAGGACACCCGGAACAGGAACCAGGACTGAAGGATGAACTCGCGCCACTGAAAGGGCGGCTTGAATAACGCCTTCCCCGTGAGCACGCACATGCGGACGAAGCCGCCGACTGCCGTCAGCGCGGGCCTGGTCTGATCGCGGATGTAATCGACCACGCCCGTCTGCGCCGTCACCGGTGGCCTCCCACGACGAAAGCACGACTGTCGTGGCGCAGCGGCAGACCCTGTCGCACGCCCCCTCCTTGCCCCAACCCGTGTGTGACCGCCGTCTCCCTACTCGCGGGTAGTAAGACAGACCACAGGACTGTACCCGATGCTGTACCCGCAGTGCACCGCATCGGCAGGATTGTGCCCGTAACCGTTAGCAAACCCTCCCCCGTCCGTTAAATGTCTTGTGCCGCAGCAGAAACCGTTGGCGGAGTGGAACTTTCGCCAGCGTCAATGAAATTTGCCGCGCCGAAACGCGCTCGCAGTTCCGTTTTCAGGACTTTGCCAGCGGGGTTGCGCGGCAGCGCATCGACGATCTCCAACGCCTTCGGATGCTTGTACCGCGCAAGCCGTTCGGTGAGGAATTCGTCGAGATCAGCCAGGTCAAGATCGGAATGCGTGGCGGCGATCGCCACGGGAACCTCGCCCCACTTCGCGTCGGGACGGCCGATCACCGCCACCTCGACGATGGCGGGGTGCGCAGCCAGCGCGTTTTCGACCTCGGCGCAGTAAATGTTCTCGCCGCCGGAGATGATCATGTCCTTCTTGCGGTCGACGACCCAGACATAACCCTCGTCGTCCTGGCGGACCAGGTCACCGGAATGGAACCAACCGCCTGCGAACGCCTCGGCGGTGGCCTTCGGGTTGTTCCAGTAGCCGGCCATCAGCGTCGGTGCGCGGTAGACGATTTCGCCGACCTGGCCGACGGGGACGTCGTTCATGTTCTCGTCGACGACTCGCGCGGCCACCGTAGGGATCACCTTGCCGACGGAGCCGAGCTTGCGAATTGCGTCCTGCGCCAACAACATACAAGTCACCGGCGACATCTCGGTCTGTCCGAAAGCGGCGTAGATCTGGGTGCCGGGGAAGGTCGCGGCCATCTCGCGCAGCAGGGTGTCCGACGCCGGCGCGGCGCCCCAGGACAGCACACGAAGCGCCAGCTTTCGCGGGTTGGCCCGCTGCTCGGCGACCACCGCCTGCCACTGCGCGGGCACCAGGAACATCGTCGTCACCTGCTCGGCCTCGAGGACGTCGAGCAGGTGGGCGGGATCGAAGGCGCCGAGCGGATAGATGACGGTCGGCAGGCCGAGCTGCAGCGGGGTGATCGTGTTGCCGATGCCTGCGATGTGGAACAGCGGGACCCCGATGAAGCCGACGTCGTTGTTGACGTCGGCGGCGATCGTGAACAGATTGGTCGTCGCCTGGCCGGCGATGTTCGTGTGGGTGAGCACCGCGCCCTTGGGCCTTCCGGTGGTGCCTGACGTGTACATGATCAGCGCGGGCGAGTCGTTGGGGATGTCCACCAGCTCCGGCGCCTCGCCGGGCTCGGCGATCAGGTCGTCGTATCCGATGACCGCATCATCGGTGGCCCCGCCCGCCACGATCACTGTCTGCAGCGTCGGATCGATGTCCCGCACGGCGGTGGCCACCTTGGCCAGCACGGTCTCGGTGATCACGACGCGGGCCTGGCAGTCGCTGACCAGGAACGCGATCTCCGGCGGCGTCATCCGGAAGTTGACGGGTACGGCGATGGCGCCCAGCTTGTTGGCCGCCAGGAACGACTCGACGAACTCGGTGCGGTTCAGCATGAGGATCAGCACTCGGTCGCCAAAACCGACTCCATGCCTGCTCAGCGCAGCTGCCAGCGCGGTCACCCTGCGGTCGAGCTCACCCCATGTAGTGGTGTGACCGAGGAATCGCAGTGCCGTCGCGTCGGGCTGCATCAACGCGTGCCTGGCGAGCTGGTTGGTCCAGTTCTGCCGCCGCGCCAGATACGGCTGGTCGGTAAGTGACGGCTCAGCGGTCAACAGCTAGTGCTCCCTCGGGCGGCGGGTTGCGCGGCGTTGATATTTGATCAAACATTGTGTTGCCGTGGTCACACTAAGACCTCGGCGCCGCGGGGACAACCCCACGCGAGACAACCGGAGACAGTCATGAACGCACCCGCCAGGCCCCGTTCACAGCGGCGGCGGGCGGTGCGTCGCGAGCAGCTCTCCGACGAGGTCGCGGCCCGTCTGCGCACCGACATCATGACCGGCACCCTGCGGCCGGGGACGTTCATCCGGCTCGATGAAACGGCGGCTGCGCTGGGTGTCAGCATCACGCCGGTGCGGGAGGCGCTGCGCACCCTGCGCGGCGAGGGCATGGTTCAGCTCGAGCCACACCGCGGGCATGTGGTGGTGCCGCTGACCCGGGCCGACATCGAGGACATCTTCTGGCTGCAGGCCACGATCGCCAAGGAGTTGGCGGCGACGGCGGCCGAACGGATCACCGACGCGCAGATCGACGAGCTGGAACGGCTCAATGACGCCCTCGCCGCGAGCGTCGACCGGGGCCATCCCGAGGAGATCGTCGCGGCGGAGTTCACGTTCCACCGGGCGTTCAACCGGACGACGGACCGGATCAAGCTGGCGTGGTTCCTGCTGCACGTCGCGCGCTATATCCCTGGACAGATCTATGCCAGCGAACCGGCGTGGGGTGCTGCGGCGGTGGCAGGCCATCGCGAGCTGATCGCGGCGTTGCGCCGCCGCGACGTCGACACCGTCGTGCGGCTCACCACCGGCGAGTTCACCGACGCAGCACAGCGCCTGGTGGCCCGGCTCGACGAGATCGGGTTGTGGAGCTAGGAGCTGGCGGCCAGCTGCTCGGCCCGCGTCTTGAGGTTGTCGGCCAGGTAGTCCAGCGTCTCGCCGATCACCTTCTTCACCATCGGCTTGGGGATCGGCAGCTTGGTCTCGACGTCGAAGTCGACAGTCAGCAGTGAGGTGGCCCCCAGCGGCACCACCGAGAACTTCTGCTCCTGCTTCTCGAAGAACTCGCCCTGCTGCAGCACGGTGTAGATCTGGTTCTCTGCCGGGTAGTAGACCGCGGTGATGAATGTGCCCGACTGGCCCTGGACCACGACGTCGAGACGCAGCTGGCTCGGTCTGCCGTCCTCATACCGGGCCAGCACCCAGCAGCCTTTGATCTCCTCGTTCCACTCCGGGTACGACTCGAAGTCGGCGACGATCGCCATGATCTTTTCCGCGGGCGCGGCAACCTCAACTGTCTTGCTTACGAGCGGCATCCGGCGAGCATATCGACTCCAGCAGCGACCGGATCGGCCCCGGGATCGGCACCGGCCGTCTGCTCGCACGGTCGACGTACACGTGCACCCAGTGCCCCTCCGCCGCGGCTTCGGCCTCGCCGAAAATCGCCAGCCGATACGTGACGCTCGTATTGCCCAACCGCGCCACCGCAAGACCGACCGTCAACGGCTCGGGGAACTTGAGTTCCGCGAAGTACTTGCACCCGGATTCCGCGACGACACCGAGCCATGGCACCGTCAACGGATCGATCCCGCAACTCGTATTGATCCACGCATTAATCGCGGTGTCGAAGAGTTCGTAGTACACCGCGTTGTTGAGGTGGCCGAACATGTCGTTGTCGGTCCACCGGGTCAACACCGGCCAATGCACCGGAAAGTCGCTGCGGGTCATGGCAGCAGTGTCGCAGTCAAGGCAGGCTGGTCGTCATGAGGATCCGCGGCGCCGTGCTAGAAGAGATTGGCAGGCCCCGGCCGTACGCCGAGTCCCGGCCGCTGTCCGTCGGCGAGCTCGAACTCGCGCCGCCAGGGGATTCCGAGCTGTTGGTCCGCATCGAAACGGCCGGGCTCTGTCATTCCGACCTGTCGGTGGTCGACGGCAACCGGGTGCGCCCTGTGCCGATGCTGCTCGGGCACGAGGCAGCGGGGATCGTCGAGCAGGCCGGATCCGCCGTCGGTGATATGCCAGTCGGGCAGCGCATCGTG